>Ga0207748_1000392_pt1 | contig 32288 bp, 29 predicted proteins | sample HigsolmetaGSP13D_FD_184841 | JGI IMG/M metagenome (GOLD analysis project Ga0207748, IMG submission 184841) | High solid enriched microbial communities from the Joint BioEnergy Institute, USA - SP1-3-D (SPAdes) | ecosystem: Engineered > Bioreactor > SSF (Solid state fermentation) > Aerobic >...
GGGGGGGGGGGGGGGGGGAGTTATAGAAACAGGCCAGTGGCCCCAGGAATGCTTGATGAGAATCCAGGACATGGTGCCACAAGCTAGAAAACATCTGCAGCTGTTGAGGAGTTGTAAGCTGGTCTGTCTTTGACTTGCCTGTTCTAGCTTTCTAAATTGTCGAGTTCTGTTGGTGGGTTTTTGATAACAGTACAGCAATCATGCCTTAAGAATTTCTCATGTTGGAGCTGGGCAGTGGGACAACAATTTTAGTTTTGCTCTGATACATATGTGAGGTGCCTTTTTTCCAATGAACAAGCTGGGATGCATAAAGCTAAGATCATCTGCAGCACCTGTTGAAACATTGCCCCCAAAAAAATCAGCCGGGAGGGAGGAGATGGAGAGAGAGAGAGACAGCTTTAGTGCCTGGGGAAGCAGGGCAGACATGGATCAGTCTTGTCACACACACCATCTTATTGGCCAGAACAGAAGTATGCCAGGAAACTTGGATATTCCTTATCTTGTAGTAATTACCTACTGTGCAGCAATCCCGCTAGAGACTTTTGCTAAGCAAACAGATAAACTTGGTGTGACACATCATTCTACATACTCTAGTTATTTCCTTTCTTCATCACTCTGTAACAACAGGCCTAGATAACTAGACCTAATAGGGCCGTTTGGTTTATCTTGAAGACAAGAAACAAGGGGGTGAGCAATATAAAAGTAAGAATAAGCCTGTGTTACTAGCAATGTCTATATGACCAGTTGCTATGTGAGTTGACCACAAGGGTCAGATTCTGTCTGAAAGGAATGTCATTATATACATGCCTGTCTCCCAGTCTTTTTGGTGATCATGGTGATTGAGGTGATCGAGCTGATCATGGTGATCAAGATGATCAAGGTGATCATGGTGATTAGATCAATCACATGCCGATCAGTTACTTCTCTCAGTCCTTTAATTATCTGGCCTTTGTTGGGCAAAGTCCATAACACTACCCCTCCCCTAGGCAGCTTTCATCTCAAAAGCCCATAAGAAGGTGGGTTTCCCCCTTCCCCCTTTCTTTCTTCAATCTTTAATACTCATCATGTCTAGTACCACTGCTTGTTGTCACGCTTTGGCTGCCCAAATACTTCATGGCAGTTCTGAAGCATTGATCTGATGTTTGAATTGTCAGCCCCATTTGTGTTATTGCTGTTGGATTTCTTCTGACTCTAAACATTGTTACAAGTGTGTTCACCGCGGTAGTTGCTGTCAATTTCCTGAAGAAATGCCTTCACTGGCTGAGTTTCAGCAAGTAGATCAAGTGCAAGATCGCATTCAGTCCCAGCTAGAGGAAGCACAACAGAGTATTGAGCAGGATGAAGCTGGAATCTGGAGTCTCACTCAACAGATTCAGGATCTCACTCAGCGGGCCCAACATCTTACTCTTTGGGCTGCTAGTTCTTGAGCCAAGGTGATCTGTTTACTTTGCTTGCTCTCTTTCCTGGACAACTGTAGTCGGGATTTGTTTGAACAAGAGTTGGCTGAGATTGAGGCTTTGAAGGAGGTTGAGCAGCAACAAGAAAATCAGTCTCCTAGGGGTGAATCTCATTATGAGGGGTCTTCAGTCAATGATCAGGCAGTAGCTTCTAATTCCACCATGAGTGCTGGGCCTCCTGGCACTTCTGGGATTAATTTGTCTGTGGGCTCTTCCTGCCTTCCTTCCTGGGATTCTTTCTTGGCTGACCTCTTTTCCTCTGGGGTGGCGGATCCTCTGGTTTTGGGTGATCTGGGTTCCAGAGGTGGAACTTCTTAATGAGGTCTCTGCATCCTTCACAGTTTTCAGGAGGTTCCCAGGTATTTTCTGAATCATCATACCCTGCCCATTTGATCAGGTATCTGAACTGACCGTCCACATATCCACTGTCCAGTATTTTTTCAACTTCATATTCTTGATCTGCTTCTGGGTTTTCAGGCAGTATTTCTTTGGTTTTGGTAATGACTGTTGCATGGGTCGGTGCCGGTTCCAACAAAGAGACATAAAAAACAGGATGTATCTGCATATTTTCTGGCAGTCTGAGTTTATAGTTCACTTTCCCAGTCTGTTCTTCAATTTTGAAAGGTCCAATCTTTTTGAAATCCAATTTGTTGCTAGGCCTCTGTGTCTTAATGTTTTTTCTAAGGAGGTATACCTTGTCCCCCTTCCTAAACTTAGGCGCCTCCTGGTGCCACTGATTGTAGTACATGGCTGCTTGGTAAGCAATGAATTGGATGTCCAAGCTCAGCTGTTGGTGTAGCTCCTTCAGTTGGTCTGCCTTGAGGATTCCTTTCTGAGCCAAGACCTTGCCAGGGATGGGCTCCTGATATGCTGTAGGCTCAAACCCATAGTTGGTATAAAATGGTGACTCCTGGGTGGCTTCAGTCTTTGTGCTGTTGTATGCAAACTGGGCTAAAGGCAACAACTCAACCCAGTTGTTCTGTTGGTAATTGATGTAGCAGTGAAGGTACTGTTCCAGGGTTTGATTAGTACACTCAGTCTGCTCATTGGTCTGTGGGTGTGCTGTTGTAGACAACTTATGCTTAGAGCCCAATTGCTGAGTCAAGGATTGCCAAAACTTGGATGTGACCAGCTTGTCCCTGTCTGACACAATTTCATCTGGTAGGCCATGGTTCCCCACAATTACCTGTAGGAAGGTATATACCAGGTCATCTGTGTTGGCTGTTTTTCAGTAGGGTAGGAAGTAGGCATATTTGGTAAGCCTATCCACAATGACCAGGATTGAATCATATTTTACTTTGGTCAGGGGTTCCTCCGATTCTGGCAGATCTGTGATAAAGTCCAGGGATATAGACTGCCAGGGTCTTTTAGGTGCTTCCAAGGGTTGTAGATATCCATATGGGGTGTGTCTAGCGGCCTTGCTTCTTATGCAGAGGTTGTATTGGGAGACCACTTTCTGTACTGTCTTTCTGAGCCCTGGGAAGTAGAAATTCCTGGTGATTTGTTCAATGGTTTTGTCCATTCCCTGGTGGCCATGTGCTGGGGCTTCATGGATGTCCTTGACCAGCTGTTCTCAGAGCTTGGCAGGCACATAGACCAGTCCCTGGTACAGGATGATGCCTCCCTCTCCCATGGTTATGTTGGGGTCCCTCTCTGTGGGTTCTTGTGTTTCAGCCTTTTCTAGGATCTTCATCAATTCTTGGGCCATAGAGTCATTCTTATAGGCCTTCTTGATTTCTTCCTCCCATGAGCCAGTAATTTGGAAGGTTGGTGCTAGCTGCCTGGCTAGAACAAGTGTGCTGTCTGCCTTGGTTCTGAAAATTGCTGGCTGGACTCCAGGCTTTCCTGTCTCATGGTTCAGTCTTCAACTGAGGGCATCAGCTCTGGCATTCTCCCTTCCCTTCCTGTAAGAGATCTGGATATCATACTGCGCCAACTCCTCAGCCCATCTAGCTTGCCTTCGGGTCAGCTCCTTGGTGGTAGTAAAGTGAACCAAGTTCTTATGGTCACAATATATTAGGGTCTGATGCTTGGCTTCTTCTAGGTAATGCCTCCATTCCTTCAGGGCTGCAACAATGGCCAATAATTCTTTGTCATGGATGTTGTAGTTCAGCTCTGGGGGTGTCATCTTCCTGGAGTAGTAGGCAACAGGGTGTAGCCTGTCTTCCTCATCTGGCTGGCTGAGGCATGCTCCAATGGCATAGTCTGAAGCATCTGTTTCCAATATAGCTGGTTTCTCAGGGTCATAGATCTTCAAAACAGGTTCTTCACAGAACTTCTGCTTCAACTTTTCAAATGCTGCTTGCTGTTCTTCCCCCTATTCAAAGCTCTGCTTCTTCCTAGTGAGCCGTATCAAGGGTTCTGCGATCTTGGAGTAGTTCCAGATGAATTTCCAGTAAAAGTTGGCAAATCCAAGAAAGGATTGCACTTCTTTGATCAAAGTAGGAGTAGGCCATTCCCTAATGGTGGCCAGTTTCCTTTCATCCATCTCCACATGCCCTGGGGTAATGACAAATCCTAAAAACTCCACTTTCTGAGTGTGCCATTCACATTTCTCTGGGGCCACAGAGAGCTTTCTATCCTGCAGGGCTCTCAGGACCTTCTTCACATGCTCCTTATGCTCTTCCAGGGTATCCGAATAGATGAGGATGTTGTTGAGGTAGGCCATGCAAAAGATGTCTAGATAGTCCCGCAATGTGTTGTTGACTAGGCTCTGAAATGTGGCAGGCGCGTTGGTAAGTCCAAATGGCATGACTGTGTATTCAAAATGTTCTAGGTGGGTCCTGAAGGTAGTTTTCCATTCCTCTCCTTCCTTCATTTGGACTAGGTAATAGCCTTCACATAAATCCAGCTTGATGAAATATCTGGCCTTCCTAAGTCTATCCTGGAGCTCTGAAATGAGCGGCAGCAGATAGCAGTTCTTGATGGTGATGTCATTAAGCTGGTGATAATCCACACAGAGCTGTAACTTCCCATTCTTCTTAGGGACAAAGAGTATAGGATATTCTGCAGGTGAAGTTGATGGCCTAATATATCCTTGTTCTAGGTTCTTGTCAATGTACTCTCAAAGTGCCTTGTGTTCCTTTTCTGAGAGGGGATAAATTGGTTTGAATGCTGGCTGTATCCCTGGTTTCAGTGGTATCTCATGGTCCCATGGTTGGTGTTCTGGAAGTTGTCCTTTGCCTCTCTCCTGGAAAACATCCTGGAAGTCCCAGTACTCCTTTGGCATGTTCTCCATCTCCTGGATAGGGGGTTTGGCTGTCTCCTGCCCTTTTGTCAGAGTTCCCACTTCTCTGACCTCCCTAGGGCAAACATATAAGACACCAACTTGCTCTCCCCATTGCCATATACACTTCAGTGCTTCCCCTGATATCTCTTGGACTTCAACAACCTCTGGTTGCCCCTCAGGCTGCCTCTCAGGCCTTATGCTGTTTTTGGGTGTCCCTGCAAACTGTATCCTCTCGGTCTTCCAGTCTATATGGGGGTTGTGTGTCTTTAGCCATGGTATTCCCAGAATGATGTTGTGCCTTGAGATCCGCGTGATGTCCAGGTTGATCTGTTCAGAATGCTGTCCAATTGCCAGGGTGGATTCCTTGGTTTCCATTCACACCCACCCATCTCTATAGTTGCTAGATGACTTATCTGTCATAGTCAACTTGTAGGGCTTCTCCTTCGCCTGATAAGGGATATGATTCTTGGTGACAAAAGTGTTGCTAATAAAGTTTCCAGTTGCTCCACTATCAATCATGATTCTTGTCTTCCTCCCATTGATTTTGCCATTAACAATAAGCTGCTGATATAGTCCTTTTCTGGTGGCGCTTGTATCAAGGTGTAGGGACTCTAGCCACACTCCCTGCAAGTGTCCCTTCCTAGCAGGGCCGACTAGTTTTTTGACTTGGGTGGTTTTAGATACCAGCCTGTGGTGTCCTTCTCTGACCGATGGATGCTGCAGTTGTCATCATAACAGGCGGTCCAATGGTAGGCAGCATGGTCTTCTTCCTTCTTCTGAGCAGTAGCAGCTTGCTTCTTTTCCTCCTTCTTGGGCTTGTTAGGGCATTTCCATCCCATATGGTCATTCTTTCTGCAGTGGATGCATAGCTTCTGTTCATAATGTTTTTTCTGCTCCTCAGTCCAGTTGGGATTGGGTCCTCAAGGCTTCTTGTCAGGCTGTTTAGACTTGTCCTTCTGGGGGTTCTTCCTGTTGGTGCTGTCTAGTTCCATGGCATCTCCCCCATTCCTAGTATGCCACTGATTAGTTTGCCGCAGGGTACCATCTTGATAGCGACATTCAAAGAGATGATTGTTGATCTTGATGGCCAGGTTGATAAGTGCATTTAGATCCTTGGGGTTCTTATAGATTATTAGTCCTTTCTTAATTTTGTCCTTCAACCCCTGATGGTAGTGCTCCATGAGTGATCTGTCTGACCAATTGCCCAGGTATGCCGCAGCTTGCTGAAATTCAGTGGTGTAGGCGGCAACAGAGGTCCTCTGGCAGATTGTCATGACAGTATGGATGGCTTTTCTAACTTTGTTGAGGTCTCTGAAATTCTGCTTCATTTTGGCCACAAAAGTAGGGAATCTGTTAAACACTTCATTGGTTTCTGGTTGATGTTCTTCAGGTGCCTTTTGCATTTGATCTTGAAGATAGGGTTCAAACCATTGAGCTGCTGTGCCTTGAAGATAGGTTGCTGCAAACATAACCTTTCTGTCTTCCTCCAGGAAATCTGGCGCGTTGAAAAAGAAGTAGAGTTCCAACTGGGAAATGAACATCTGGAGCTTCTTCCTTTCTCCATAAAAGAGGTCCAGTTTAGCCACCTTAGTCCGCTGAGCCGCATCCTGGTTTGCTTCAATTGTCTGTCTGGTGTTGCTCTCCTGTGTCTGGTGCCCAAGATATCCCACTTGTTCTTGCAGCCGCATATTCTCATTAACCTGTCCCTGTAACTGCTCCTGTAACTGCTGAATCTGCTCTTGCAATCGCTGAATCTGCTCCTGTAGGGCCCTTACTGCTTGGGCCAGTTCCTGGTTGGAGATATGCCCCTCCATGCCTGCAGTCTCTTGAACACCCACAACACGCCTTGCTTCCTGCAAGAAAGGTGGTCGAAGTGTAACAACAGGCCTAGATAACTAGACCTAATAGGGCCGTTTGGTTTATCTTGAAGACAAGAAACAAGGGGGTGAGCAATATAAAAGTAAGAATAAGCCTGTGTTACTAGCAATGTCTATATGACCAGTTGCTATGTGAGTCGACCATGAGGGTCGGATTCTGTCTGAAAGGAACGTCATTATATACATGCCTGTCTCCCAGTCTTTTTGGTGATCATGGTGATTGAGGTGATCGAGCTGATCATGGTGATCAAGGTGATCAAGGTGATCGTGGTGATCAGATCAATCACGTGCCGATCAGTTACTTCTCTCGGTCCTTTAATTATCCGGCCTTTGTTGGGCAAAGTCCATAACACACTCCTTTTGTTACAATTTAATCACTTTTTTTTGATAGGACTCCATAGCAGTGCAAGTCATTGATTGCCAGCAGTGCAAGCTCTTGTTTACAATATCCCTGGTGGAGCTGAGGTCCAGCCCCAAGCGCCATTCAGCTTGGTCTCTATTAGCGCCGTAGTGGTGGTGAATGAGCTAAAAAATGACAGCATTGAGGAAGTACATCCTTGCAACTGGTCATGTCCTGCAGCCTGCTGCCGGCAGCAAATTGGGGGGCGTAACGCAAAAATTGTCCTAAAACCCAAATAGATGAGGCCGCGTGACGTCGGCGCTAACAACCCCTGCTAGGTTGAGAAGTGTCTGGCTGTACAGCTGAACTGGTGCTGTCGGAGAGAACCGGACGGTTGGCGCGATGTCATGACTCATGACAGTGTGGACATGCGGCCTCTAGATATCATGTCAGCTGCGTTGAGCCTTGGTCACGTCGGTGTATTAGGTTTATGATCTTGCCGGAGTTCAAGGCTCTGAAAGCTCTGCATAGTATAGAGCATGGAGAAGTAGAGAGTAGCTGAGAAAAGGACAAAGCTTTTGCGGTGGACTAATTGAGATTAGATGCTGGCTCTGCCTCAGGGGGCCAGGGCGGCACAGCTAGGATGCTATGATCATCTTCTGGCCAAGATTCTTGATCCACTTTTATCAACTCATAACTGTCTTAACCATAACAAGGAGTCTAATGCGACCCAGGCAGAGTCACAAAAACTCCCTGCATCCTTGGTGTCTGGCGTCCACAGGATCATCCCGAGGTGTTGAGAACAGCACTACTTCTAACAGCATGGTTGGTGTTAACACAACCATGTTGACTGCCATCTGCATTGTATCTGGAGCCTGTTGTTAGTTGTTTCCACTTGTCTGGTTTCTTTGTCTCGTCACTCGGGCTTTACTTTTGAACAACGACATGGTAGTCAGCACCAATCTCCGAAAGGCCTAATCCCCAAATTCTATTTGTCTCCTATTGGATGGATCTGGAGTAAAAAGCCTTCTACAACATAATGGAATTGCTTCTGCCTTCTGGAGCTTATCCCCTCCGTGGACAGTGAAATCCTGGTCATCAACCGGCTTTGCAACACCCCAACGCTCCGTTTCTTAACCAACTTTGAGAACTCCCGTCCTCCTTGTCTTCTATTTGGTCGCAAAGGGAACCCTGGACATATACCTGCTCTGACAGGCCTTAGTTCAATGCTATCAAGCACAAAAAGTACCTTGTAACTACGAAAAGAGGCCAGGGCCACTGATTGCATTCGGATATTGGTATTCTGGCTGTCTGACAGATATTCTGGCAAAGGATGTTTCTACCGTTTATTATACTGAGTTTTAATGTCTTAGAAATTTTAATTGCTTGGGCAAACTGGAAAACCGGGTGCATTTATATATTTACATCCTACTGTAATCCACGGCAGTATGCTACTGCGTTGATAGACCTCGCGAGATCGACGTATGTCCACTAGAGTAGAGCTGCATAGCATTTGACGGACTAGAATCATAGAGAGAATTGTGCACGGTTACGCGGATAATGTCCCACCCCTAGAAATATACCTTACCAGAGATACATTGATTTGAGCAGTCTACAGAAAAAAACACATAGGAGCTCAAAATAAGCGTCGCTGTTTCTTCTCTCACTAATGGGTTTTACACTTAGATAGCGTAGCACGAATTGTCATTGTAAAGCCGCGGATGAGCGCTAACATGCCTGACGTGAGGAGCCGCATATTACTTCTTTGTGGATAGTTTCCTATTGTTTCTTACCAGACCAGTCGCAGAATTGCGGCAAAGTTTTTTTTGTTATCTGTGACGGTATATTCCCTCCCGACGGCGGGACCTCAAGCCTCTCCAGTCTGACTAGAGTCGATCGCCATGGCCGGGCTGGAGAGCCCCAGTCGACTGAACCTTTGCCAGATCCCGGATCCGATACAATGTTTGCCGCAGATTCGGCAGATAGTCATTACGAACATATTCCTATCTGGGATGTTAGAATCGTCTCGTACCGGCGCGGATCGCAGTTGGAAACATACCGCTTCAGACCCAGAATCATACCAATCAGCATGAAGCATGACTCGTAATCGAGAAACAGGCAAGCGACCGTGATACAGCACCGCATCTGTCTTCACAAATACATAGATGCTCGCATAATTTTTTAGGGACACCATTGGGAGATCGATGGATTCGCAGGAAACTGTGCATTAGCATTGGTTCGAGTGTGTCTCAGATAGACAGATACACTTAACGAAGCGAGACTGTTGAAAGAAAATCTCAGTGTCGTAATGGTGCATGATAATGTATTTAGCTGCCTCGTTTAGCGGACAAGGCGACCACAGCCATTGGTTGCCTCCAATTTGCGCAATAATAATCCAACAGAAGACAATGCTGCCTAGTCTTTCCATCCCGGAACCTTGTCTTTGGGATCAACCAAGCAAATCTGTCTAGCAAGCTGATTCCATCCTGAACAGTGACCACTACTGCTTGTGATGTCAGAACACGTCCCACCACCGATCCCCGGCAGCGATCCGGGGAACTGACCACCGCACTTCCATGCCTTAATCCACAATACGGAGTACTCCATATAAAGCAGCCGCTAGACAGATAGACGCGCGTCATAAAAGTCGCGTGTCTACTGCATGTAGCCTTGCTCCCCTCGTGGTTCCCCGCTGAGGGATCCAGAACGCTCAGACGAGCCCCATGTGCGCAGGTTAGAAGATCCAGAGAGCGCCTTTTGCTCGAAGAACACCATATATCAGACTCCGAAACTACGAGTGTGATACTGCGTATGCACATTGGCATGAAATAACAACACTCGGGCACGAGTTGAACTGCGACGCGAGTCCTCCCGAGACCGTTCGTAACGCCATTTCCGTACGGTACGCGTTCTGCCGCTTACCGGCGTGGTGTCAAGACATCCCCGCTGACGCTGCGCCAAGGCCCAGCGGGGCGTTGAGGACCCGCAAGCACGTCGAGAACGACGAGATAAGCATAATGACAGCCATTGGCCGGAGCAGTTTGCGTCCTCCAGACAATTCTCGAACTCTCACTGCTCTTGCCGAGGAGGGCTACAGACCTAGCATTTTCAGCTACGTCGATCGTGCTGGTCATCCTCTTGCTTTGACAATTACGATAATTTTGTTTGGCGCCCTGGCATACGTCAACCTCTCCGCAGGCGGTGTTGATGTTTTCGACTGGCTTCTTGCGCTGTCCGGTCTTGCGGCTCTCTTCATCTGGGGCAGTGTACGTTTCTTCCTCGCTCTTTATTGCTTCATTCTTACATTATGCTAAGCGTATCTAGATACGTTTGGCCCATATCAGATTCCGTGCAGCTTGGAAGTATCACGGACACACCCTGGACGAGCTCCCATTCAAGGCTGTCGGTGGTGTATACGGCTTGGATGGTGCTGATTATGATATTTCTTGTGCTCATTGCCCAGGTATGTTGTTTCTGCAACTTTTTCCGCACTGCCCTTTTGCTTGTCTTCGTCTTTCTCACTAATAGATGACTAGTTTTAAATTGCACTCTTCCCGCTTGGTCAATCCGGCGTAAGAACTGCAGAATGCTTCTTCAAGGCGTATCTCGCTCTCCCCGTTATCATTCTATTCTGGGTGTGCGGCTACTTCTGGAAGCGCGCAGGATGGTTAACGCTCAGCCAGATCGACATAAATTCTGGTCGCCGCGAGATTGACTGGGAGGAGCATCACGCCATCGAGGCGATCCGGAATTCGAATTTCTTTGTCAGGCTAGCGTACATTCTATTCTAAGGTTGCCATCAGCATCCGCGATGCCAGCCTGTAACTTCAGTGACTGCATCTGAACTTGACCGGCAAAATATATGCCGACATATTCACTAATGCAAGCTTGTTCGTAAGATAAATGGAAACTAGTACTGCCGTAAACCGAATCCCATTTTTTGATACTTTTGGATTCAATAAGGATACTTGCTAGCACTATGGTTATTTGTAGGAGAACAATGACAAGTAGGAAAGGAGAACATGGGACAGGTAGTTTATCTAAGGACATGGCAATTGAGACCGAGAGTGCTGCTTATAGAACCATGACCGACCCTGTAGTAATGGCTCTCCATCCCACATTCTATGCTCCTCCAACACGCCAAAAAGCCAACTTCCCGTAAACCATATTCAGATAGCTTTTGGAGTTATGATGCGATTCATACTCTGCATATTGTCACATCATCCATTTATCATCGCCCTCGTCTTGCGCAGCCAGCATTCCGAGATACCACAATGCCAGCAGAGGTGTCATCGTGGTTGCTCAAGTGAACCTTTGGCATCCCATTGTATTTGTCGGGACAGTTGCAAGTTTCCGTTATCATCCAGCCTCCGAATTGCTACCATTTCACGATCTGTGAGTACAAAGCCGTACCGCGATTGACGTTGTATCATGTAGAAGTTGACCTGACTCAGGACTTGACAGTACTCTCTCTGGTCACTCCTACTGCCTGTTCGTCGCCCAGAATTCCATTTCCAATGTGGCTTTATATCCCCTGGAGCACGATTTGGGCCACTGCCGAATTGCTTTGAATCATAGAATGCAGTGTCAGGTCTGAAATTGTCAACAATTTTTGCTGCTGGAACCGCTATCAAAATTAAGAGCGGTGAGCCCGTCCATCAATTATTACCTGTTAAGAATGTAAAGCCTGCTCGCAAAGCTCGGCGGACTCTTGGGTGTACTATTTTAAAGATCCGAGCTCTGATGATCTCCTCCGAATTGGCAGTCCCAGCAGGTGATTTGATAGGATCTGCGTCAAGAGACGCTGCCATGAGCATATTTTGATAGCGCCCAAGAATTCTATCCAAGGAGAACTCTTGCCAAACAGTGATGGTTTTGATATCATCCGCGCCATATGAATCATTTGTAGTGTCAGTCCCTGGATGTGTAGGAGGTTTTGCTGGGATTGTCGGTAGACTTTCCTGCAAGTATGTCATGATATTGACTTGGGCTGCCATTTCAGAGACAATGATGATATATCAAAGGGTAATAAATATAGCAAGTATGAACTCAAGGCCTTCAGGAAGCTTAAAACTGGTGATTTGCTCTATCTGCTTGTGATCTAAGGAATAGAGAGTGTTAAGGGGGGTTAGAAGCTTCCTAGAAGACCACAGAGCTCTATTTCTACATGAATCTGTTCTTTGGGCTGCCTTAAGGTCCTTCAAAAGGCTTTCACTAATCCTTCAACCTTTATCATAGGTTTTACTGGCATCCTAGACTTTTAAACAGTGCTAATAAAGAAGCACGTATTACTCTTTGATCGAGCTGAATGAGACAACGGATCCGGAAATCTGAGACGCTGCCGCGGACCTATCCGGAAGCGGCAGATGACTGACCTAAAACTGCTTCATTTAACATATATTTATTTCCATATGATAATGACAAAGAAAGTATAAAGAGCTTGGAAAATTCTTCCGGGATCATGACTCACGTAGTAGGTACTGTGGCGAGCATTATACACTTCCCTCTGTTTCTTGGTCCTTGTTGCTCCTTAATGTAGCGGCCCTGGAAACGACCTACTCTATCCGTGGTCGGAAATGTGTCATGAAGGTGGTGAGTAGCCTATGATTCCTATTTACTCTGAACTTCTGGCGTCTAACATGCAGTAGCACCATGATAGAGGCCCAATTCGATTTGCCAACCCGCGCTGAGAGCACAACATTTTTATCTGCGAATCGACGGCATACCGCCGCCTGAAGGCGCATGGTCTCTGCGACCGCGGCATTGTTCCTCAATTCTACGGTACCATCGAGAAGCTCAATCCAATTCTTTATCAACCTCATCTAAAACGTTTCCTCCACGACAAGTGCCCGCCAAACGCTATTCTTATCGAGTACATTCCGAACATGGAGATGCTAGATCCGATGAGAAATGTTACAAAAAAGAGGATTGAGAACTTCATCACTGGCATAAAAGAAATCCACAAGGCTCTTGTCGAGCATAGCGATGTCTATCCCAGGAATATGATGGTTCTCCGAGATGACCCAGATGAAAGGGTAATCTTCGATCGAGCACAGACATTTCATGAGGAAACCTTAACTGAAGAGCAGAAGGAATGGATGGAGTTTGAAGAGGGGGTGGTTGTCGATATAGGAAAAGATATGGGTGAGTGACTATTACGACTTTCCCCTCAAACAGACAAAGTTAGAGTTGCTTTTCGAAGGATATCTTACCACCTGCTTGAGATTGCCGTTTGCTGATCAGGCGCCACTATATGGCAGGAAGCGGATGCTGCTGAAGGACAAATCAATCGCACACTTTTCTTGTATTGACTATGCATAGATAGGATTCTTATGGTCCGGCTCAAGGCGTTTGTTTATGAGTTTGGTTTTCGGATTTTTCTGTAACTCCATTTGCAGAATGGGTGTGAACTATGACATATGCATGTTTGCTTTCCTCAATAAATGTGCTTAAATAAACTATCTGAGTGCTTTCTACAGGTTGTTTAGTATTTCAATCCGAGTTTGCTATTTCCGTCCCTTCTATGCGTTATTATTACGACTACCTGCCGAGAACTCAACTCTAGGAGTCTGGAGACATGCAATCTCCTTAGTTGTTAGAGTCCGCTTAAATGTGATGAGTTCAGGTAAACACCCAGAGAATGTCAATGTCCCATCATCAAATGTACCAAGAACGAAAATTGTACAGTGGGCCACAAGAAGCCATTGGACAGGGCTAGTAAATTTTCGGGTTATGATCATGATATAAATTTAGCCAAAGCAAGAAATTATGTGTTAAAGAAAATTGACGCAAAAGTAGTGCCTTATAATCATGCAGAAGATCCATAAAAAGGCGGCTGGATATACAATATTGCTATCATAGCCGGAATTTTAAGGAAAATCCTCAAAGCCTAAAACGCCCACTGGACTCTTACGCTGCGTTTCTCCTGTTCTTTGCCTCCGTCTGGATCCACTCCTCGGCTTTGCCTTTCCAGCTCTCTTCCCACCGCGAGAGCGCCGGCCTGCCCTCGATCACGTCGTCGATAGCCCACCTCATCCTAGCCTGGTCCAGAGCCCTGTCTGTTTCGCCATCAGGGCAGAGTATGTAGAACGCTCCATCGTCGAGCCCCTTGCTCAGGTACTCCGCAACCTGGCTTGGGTACCACGCTCCGTCGCGCTTCTGGACTTCCTTCTCGTCGGTCGGTCCAACGTTCCCCATAAAGCCTGTCCATGTCCAGCCAGGGATGAGAAGGTGAACGGATATGTGAGATGTGGACGCGTCGGACCGAAGGTCGTGTGCGAGATGCTCGGCAATATGCTTCACGGTTGCCTTGGAGGAGTTGTAGGCGGGGTTCGCGCCACCGGGAGGGTTTGTGATGCCTTGTTTGGATCCGGTCAGGACGATAGATTTTGGTGACTTGTTCGGAGAGGTTATCAGAAGGGGCAAAAAGACAGAGAGTCCGTTCAGAAGACCGAAGACGTTGACATCGAGGGTCTGAGAAGTTAGGATATAAGCTTTCAACCGTCCACAGGAAGACACCTGCATTGTACTGTACCTTCTTCCAGTATCCAACATCTGTCCACGTCTTTATCCTTCCGCCTTCGGCCTGTCCTTCTGCCTTGAAATTCTTTCCTGCATTCAGCATCAACAGATCGACCTCTCCAAAGGTCTCTGTGACTTTCTTTCCGAGATCAGTCCAGGCCGCTTGATCCGCCACATCTATTGCGTAGGCCTCCGTCTTCAACGAGGCATTCAGGCCGGTCAAGATGTCCTTGGCCTTCTGCAGGTTGGCGCTGTCAATGTCGACGAGGGCAAGGTGCATGCCCTTCTCGCGGCAGAGCTTCGCGGTTGCGAAACCGACACCGGAGGCCGCGCCCGTGATGAGGGCGGTTGCTTGGGGACGCAGAACAGACGGCATTTTTGATCGCGACCGATGAGGAAATCCGACGTCACAAGGAATGATATACCTAGCAAAGGCAGGTAGGAGTAATGATTTTCGAGATCTTTCGTGAAGCCCGACAAGCCCCTCTTCCGTTGACGACGCAGCCCCGGCGGTTAGCGGAGATAACGGCGTCTTCCCCGGACCCCGCCTGATTCCGCGGCGGGACGCCCGTGGAACACAGCATCCCTGGACGCGGGTCTCTCCCAGTGTATGACCGTAGATCATCCGAAGTACTTCTATGTAACTACCATTGAGTGAGAATATATCACATACAAGCCGAAGAACTTGATTATTGAGTCTACGCAGCATCTTCACGAAGCTGCCGGCTTCCCGATGTCGACATATATATTACCTCAATGTACGGTGCTTAGTTTGGATATGCATTAGTTGGAGAGAGACTACTATTGGGTCGGTATTTCTCAAGCTGGATATTTATCTCTGAGCAGAATATTGACAACAAAAATACCTTTATCCCGAACCGTGCCCTCAATTCATCGCTAGTGTGATATTAACGAGCCGGAGCAAATAACTTCATCAATCTCAACGGAGAAAGAACTTGTGATAAAAAAAAAGGAGTGCCGCACATACCAGTGCACGCCATCATCTATCTCCCTATCCAGCCACAGCATCTATTGCAGCAGTTGCGACCTGGCATGCGTCTTTGGTCTCTACTTCAGCTTCCGGATGGGTGCTCAGCTCAGTAAACCTGCTTCTCCAGAAATCCCAGCGCTCCTTCGAGTAGCCCGGGGTTCCTCGCCAAAGCTTGCCACGTACGTCACTGTCCTTGCACTTCTCCTCCTGGCAAGCATTGTAAATCTTCGGACCACAGAGCACAAACCAAATGGCTGCCGTTGGGACGAGAGAGGCGACGATAGTCTTGATCGTCTTCTTATCGTCGCTCTCTAGAGACATCGAGATGCTGGTGAGAGCGCGGTACAAGCCGCCGTAGATCTCTTCGTTCGTCAGGTGTGCAATTAATCCGTTCAAGTTTTTCCACCGGTGAAGTTTTTCGTCGCCTGGCATGTATTCGAGGGGCTCGAGTCCTAAACAGAGGCAGTGAGAACACCGATCTTGGAAATCGCAACCCCGATACAATCTGCGAATCAAGACGACGGGAAGTGAACTGTCTGAATGACGAGGTAACTTACTGTGCCACCGTTCAGTCAGATAGATGGGCAGATCCGGAAGATCTTGCCAGACACGAGAGCCGTTTTCCAGCGTGATCTCGCTAGGCAGCTGGCGAAGCGCCTTGATCAGGCTGATGAAGCGTTGCATTGGGACATCCTGGTAGTCGAGCTGGTAACCAATCCTGAACATGAGGTCCCAGAACTCAGAGAGGAAACTTCCAGGGCTCTCCTTCTCGTCGTCCCCTGGGCGATTGTTTGGGAAAAGGCTGTTAATCTGCTCTGCTGCATCTTGAGAGGACAAGACCGAGTCTTGCGGAAGGTAGGTTGCGAGGATGTCGAACAGCTTGAGTTCAATGTCCCATTCACCGGGGTTTGCTTCAAGCGCAAGTCCGAGAGGGTTATTCACGGCCATGATTTTCTGATAAGTGACCACTGATGTTTGGATGATTGAGCGCTATGATGTGAGCAAAGTACTGGATGGGAAGTCGAAGTTGAGTCAGGCAATGTACATTTCCAATGGGGAGATGGCTCAGTGAAGTAAGCAAGGTAGCACAGCTATTGCACGCAGGATCAGATCAGCCCATTTGCATGGAATCCAGGAGGTCCAAGAAAGTCAAGAAGCAGAATCCTGCAGAAGTTGAAAACATGCACAAGACTGTTGGAGCAAAACACAGTGTACCGCATCATGCTAATACCATTCTAGATTTAAAACTGCACTGATCAGCCAGGTGCAGCTGAGCCAAGATGCGGCTGAAAGTTGCAACCTCCTGTGTAACAATGCCATACCCAGCTTTAATTCAGCTTTCAGTGCTTCCCCGTCAGCATCTATGCAGGTGAGATCTAATCAAAACGATCTTCCTTACATAAGAGACACTAGAGAAAGTTAAATGCTGACAAACAACCTTGGTTATACACTAACCCATTCACCCATATCAACAGTCCCAATTTCTAGGGTACTCCATTGAGACTTTCGTTACCATGGATCCCCTGCCCCAGCCAGACCGCTTTTACTATATCGTGACCTGGATTTGCTTCGCTCACGGTCTCTTACCTATTATCGCGTTTAATCATTTTTGGTGGCTTCAAAATCGCATTGGCATAAAATAGCACTCCACTGATGCTGCAAGGCAGGGGATCCTCGGTAGCAAACTTTTGGCAAAGGACTGTATACAGCCCTGCTAGGCGTATCAGCTCTAAGCGCTGATACTGAGGCTTTTTTATCTCAATTAATAAGCACGGCCTGTCTGGCTACATGAGATTTGGTTGGACAATATGAGGCCTGGAGCATCGGGAATCGCCGGTGTCCCATCATATCATGTAGATCACAGCAACGTCTGGTGATAAACAATCGCCACTTCTGCTCACTCAGTTGGGATGATAATGGCTCATACACATAGCCTTGGAGTAGGACAAAATAACATGGGTCTGAATTCAAAGGGACTTCGAGGATGTATATAAACAGGCGAGTTACTTCTCAGCAAGTATTCCGAATCCCATCTCCTTGCCATTCTCTCTTAGTTCTCTCGGCAGCTTTCTTTTGTCAAGTCAACTCTCGAAACATCATTCAAAATGGTTGCCATTAAAGTCCAATTCTTCCTCGCTCTCCTTGTGGGCGCTGCCCTGGCTACGCCGCTAGCAAATCTGGTGGAAGTTAGTGACAAAGTGCGTTATGTCGTTGTTTATTGTGCATACTGTACTTCCTCATCGAGGTTCTTCAGATCTTGATTCCCTACCTTAAAAATACATAACCAGTACTCTTTTCTTTTCGCTCTCAAAAAGGTCCACCGGTGTCATACAAAGACACCCTTTCGGAAAATCACACTCACATATAAAATAGCAACTCACCTGCACGGTGGACGGCAAGAGAGTGTCCTTCTCCGAAGATTACGCCAAACAGCTAGCCAAGCAGGCGCCTTCTGGGAAGAATATCCACACCGCGAGCGGATACCCGCACATCTTCCAAAACCTTGACCACATCCAGTGGGACAACAAGGCCTGCATATCTCCCAAGGTCAAGACCCTCGAGTTCCCGATCCTCGAGGGCAAAAACCCAAAGATGTACCCGTGGAACAAGAAGCCAAGGGCGGAGCCGGGCCCGTGTCGTGTTGTCTACAGTGAGACCGATGGCCACTACTGTGGTGTTATGTGTCACAAGGACAGGAAGGCCAATGGCGACGACCAGAAGGGCTTCAACAAGTGCACTTAGGGGGAGACCGATCTGCTCGGGCTGGGGTTGGTGTTGGGTTGAAGGGGAGGACAGTTGGACGTTTGCTTTAGTTCAAACATTAAATCTCAGATTGGACAATCTTCTTTCTCTCGGCTCAAACGTTATCAATGGCTGCTGGTCATAAACTTCATACCTAACAATACAGTTTACAGCAAGGCACAAGGATCTGGCAATCTCTCTTCCATGGAGTAAAACAATCTGCTGTCATCTTTAACGGAATAATCATCCTTACGTGATTAATATAGATAGCTAGGTAGTTTGAAGAAGTGATAAAATTGCGCATTCGGTGTTGAATGGTTGTATTCGAGATGTAGTGCCCGCAAACTTTAAATCCGCCTGAGATCAGCTCTAGAATCACTACTCGACCGTTTGCTTGATAAAGGACCTGGCATTTTCAGGAAACCAGAAAAATGCATGTCAAGTCTTACTGGCCTAACAACAGTTGAGGCCAGAAATATTGTATATGTAGGTAGGTACCTAGTAAGTAGAAGCACAAGGAAATTGTCTTCATTTTCAAAGTTCTCATACGTGTCATGCGGTGGAATCACTGTGGGGCCAGCTTAGAAATCGTCGTTGGAAGTGGATATTCCGGACTTAAACAAAATTCTGATGCTGTGCCTTTCCACAGACTTCCACTGCTGGGATGTGTTGGACTCCAAAAATACAAGTTGTTGCTGCAATCAGCGGCCTTAGACTTTTTCTGTAGTCGAGAGGTACTTTTGTTGACAGGCTGTTCCTCAGAACAAATGAGCCCACTCTCGCAGAACATGGTGAGCATCATGATGCACCAATTCCCAGCCAGGAAAGAAGAGGGATAGGGCTCTGGACTTTCCTCACTTAGCCAGTTGGATGACTGTGGATCTAGGCAATTCGTGTCTCCTAGTCAATGCTTCTGTTTCAGACGCTGCAGATGTCTCGTTATGCGGGGCCTCATGGCTGATATCCCACCATTTTTCCCGCCAGCAATATTTCTTAAAGGTGTCTGCATTTCAGAAGCTTGCCTCGTCTGAATGCAAGATCTACTCCAGCTCCAGGACTAAGAAAATTCTGCCTGATCATGTATGTGTGGCAATGCGGTGGATGTATGTCAAAAGTTCTTTTGCAAAAGTCCATGTCCTACTGACTGGCAGGGACTTTTCCGGCACCTATTCCCTCTCCGGCACGGACATACCCCAGGCCAAGCTTTTACGGTAAATGCGGGGAAAGAGGCGGAGGCTGCGGAGTACGGAGCAATTGATCCACTAATTTCTGACCACTCCGAAAATGATCTGCTCTCTAATTTCGCCGCGGAATCTTCGTCCGCCTTTCCACCAAGCGGATTTGAATTTATTTAGCCGTTTGCCAGTTTAGCCGGACGACGGACAGTATGAGCCAAGCTTCTTTTCGAGGAAAGTGTTTGTCTTTTTATTATGACCTATTTAGCCATGTAAACCCTGATTTTGGATTGCGTATTGCAGAAGCTGGTTGGAACGCAGGAATGAGCCGACGTGGATTAAAAGTATTTAAGATGGCCCGGGACTGCTGAAAACGTTCGAGAAGACGCCCTAATTGCATGTGTTCTCGTGTAGCCATGTCCAGGTTTGCTTTTCAGGTCATCATGGTCGCTCTGGCCTTCGTCTTGCAGGGCGTGTGGCCACTACCACACAGCCTCATCGACCGAGGGATTGATCTGGGATTGGGCGGCTCGCAATGGGTCGATATCTGGACAGCCATGCCGCAACTCACGGAGCCGGCAAACCTCCCACCGGTCCCTTTTGTACGTTTGACTTGTTTCTCCCTCATCGTGAGTCTCTGTCTGTTGACGACCATCCCAGAACCAGAGTAACACGGTCTTCTTCAACTCGACGATCCGCCAGACACTGCACATGTCCCTTGGTGCCGAGAAGATCCGCCTGCGGATCTCAAATGCTTTTGGCGTTGAAGATCTCCCGGTTACGGAAGTAACAGTCAGTCTGCCTCGCGATGGAAAGGCTGGCACAAGTGTTATTGAACCTAGTACCCTGAAAAAGGTCACATTCAGCGGAAACCCGAGCATTATAATTCCGAGCGGGGGTCTGGCTGTGTCCGATCCGATCGTCTTTCAGGTAAAGCCACAATCAATGCTGACTGTCAGCGTGTACCTTGAGGATGGACAGCAAGGGGGGCATATCACTTCCCACCCGGGCAGCCGCACGACGTCCTGGATGTCGTTTGGCAACTATGTGCATGCTGAGAATCTGACAGACTCCTCCGTGCAGAGTGTCGAGCATTGGTGAGACACCTCGAGTCGAATAACAATGCACCGGCGGACTAATGGGACCCAGGTACTTTCTCAGTGCTGTGGAAGCCTGGCTTCCTCCACAGTCAAGGGGCTTTGCAATCATAGGAGACAGCATCACGGATGGCCGCGGCAGTGACACGAACGAAAACAACCGCTGGCCGGATCTTGTCCTAGCCAAAATGCAGCGTAACCCGCTCACATCCAGCATAGCAGTGCTCAACCAGGCTGCTGGCGGCAACCGAATCTTGAACGATGGACTGGGCCCCAATGTCATTAGCCGTGTTGACCGGGACGTCCTGGCGCAGTCGGGGATCCGGTATGCAATGATCTTCGAGGGTGTCAACGATATCGGCGTCGCAGAGCCGGATGTTGCGAGCCAGACTGAGATTGGCGACAGGATCATCGGCGCCTATGAGCAAATCGTCACCAGGATCCACGCATTCGGTATACCGGTCTTCGCAGCGACGATAACACCGTTTGGGACCCCCAACGGATCGACGGTCGTCCAGCCGTATTCCGACCCCGAGCGCGAGAAGACCCGGCAGCGCGTCAACGCATGGATCCGGGACAGCGGAGTCTTTGACGCGGTCATTGATTTTGACGAGATAGTGCGGGATCCGAAGGAGCCGTCACAGCTGGCACCTCGATATGATTCCGGGGACCATCTTCACCCCAACGTCGCAGGGTATCAGGCGATCGCAGATGCATTCCCGATCAATCTCTTCCTCCAGTTCGCGAACGGTGTAGATAAATATTGAGAGCGGGAGGACGGGTTGAAATCGAGTAAAAGTATATAATGATGATGCACTGATATAATCGTCAGCGACATACAGGAATTTCTGTAGGCAATCTTTATAACCTAGAACATCATCAATTTCTCAGCGTCTTTGGTCAGTGTCCACCGCAGTAGAGGGCAGACTGATCCCATGGCTAGGCGGAAACCTCACCGACAACCTCAATTCCCCACGGCCATGAAGGGACAGTAGCCAAATATGAGTCCGGTGAGCCCTAGACCGCGTTGTGCTGCTCGACAGGGCATGAAATCAGCGGGATGGTCCTGGCTGTTGCGCGACCGGGAGATTGCCGCATCCGGCAGACCCCAGGAGCGCCCTCTGATTGGGCTGTCGGGCGCGGCACGTGCCTCGGATAACGGTCGTCCCCGCGTTCCGCGCGCCCCGCCAGCCGGCCCGGCGCCCGTCCTCCCTTTGTTCTCCGTGCGTTATCATGGTTTGATTTCTCTTTCAACGGAACTCGTCCTGTCTACTACCTGAACTCCCTCCCTTGAGAAGCGTATTATGACTGTTCACGTCGTCGCGTTTTCTGCATTTCTGAGAGCCAGCTGACCTCGTCCGCATTTGGGTGGCTGAAGACTGGCATTAGCGAAATCGAGTTCAACCACCTCGACCATTGCGATTAATATTCTGTTGGATACGATTACCTTTTCCGGATGGCCCCGGAGGCTTTTTCCGGGGGCATACGTCTAGCGGAGGTCACGGGGATTTTCCACCAGAGGCTAGGGACGCTCCAATCATCCTCCCCTAAACGACTCCCTGCCACCCCGTACATGGCTCAGCCTCGCTTCCGGTATTCTCGGGTCGATGATGGCTATACCCTGCAATCCGTAGCAGAGCAAGTTTGACAATAGCCACGATCCTCGCTCCGCAGTGGATCAGAGAGACAGCCATCGAGCTTCTGTGCGGCCTGATATTTGGTCGTTAGCCCACGAGCTAGGGACTGGCACTAATCGACTACCGACATTGGCGGCACCGTCGACGCGCATCCGAGACCCACCCATCTTTCAATCACAGGTTGACAGCTGGCTGTGCTGGGGGCCCGGGGCGTATCGAAACAGGATGTATAAGTAGAACCCGGACCCCGCATGTTCTCCTGGCATCCTCGAGACCGTGAAGGGGAGTTCAGCCATTCTGAGCAGCGTTCTCAAGTCCAACGCCTCGTGTACCATGGTGGAAGAACGCGAGGGGTCCACGGCCCCAGAGAACATTCCGGCTGAGCAGGGTCCACCTATTCAGGTACGAGTGCCTCGTCTTCCTCGTCCCTTGTTAACATTGAACCGAGGTCGATAATACAAACAGAATGGCTGACAATGCACCAGGCCGACTCCACAGATAGTGCTAGTGACTACTATAGCGATGCAGACTCTGATCTGACCTCCCTTGCCTCGAGCGTGACGAATTATGTCTACGAGAATGGCCGGCGATATCACGCTTTCCGTGCGGTAAGCCGTCATGTTCACCTCAATGCGGATGGCTCCTATTGACCTCCTCTTGTGGTCCGTTAACGTGTCTGACGGGATATCAGGGAAAATATGTGTGAGTTGCCTCTCGATTAACGTTAACGCCACCCCATGGTATCCATTCCCTGACATCAGTCAAGGCTCCCCAATGATGAAGATGAAAAGGATCGCCTGGACCTGGTAAGTGCCAATCCAAATTCCCCTTATAATGCAACCACGGTGCAGCAATCACTGAGCGGCTTTAGGTGCACCATCTGTGAGTGTTTTGACTATGGAGTCCCTCGCGGGCGGGCGTCAAAACCTAATCACCTCTCGCCTTTCATATTAGGTTCACGTTGGTCTTTGGAGGAGCTCTGCACCTAGCACCGCTAAAGAATCCCCAGTCGGTCTTGGATCTGGGTACGGGGACGGGAATATGGGCGCTTGACATGTGCGTAGCAATATCTCCCAGATCTCCGGGCCGGTGCCCCAGTCTACTCGATCTTTCAGCTAACATGATTACTCAGGGCCGAGTGCGTACTTGTCCCAGGTTTATGAAGCCGGCATTCAGCTCACATCCCAGACAGCCTCTATCCATCTGCCACGGTTATCGGAAACGATCTGAGTCCTATCCAGCCTGATTTTGTTGCTCCGAATGCGCAGTTCGTGGTGGAAGATTTCGAGGATGATTGGGCCTATCCTGAAAACAAGTTTGACTATATCCATGGTCGGACATTGCTAGGGTAAATACTCGACCGATGCATCATATAGGGCTACCCGGTTTGCTGACTTCGTATGAAAAGAGCCGTTAAAGATTGGCCGGATCTGTTCGCGAAAGCATACAAGTATTCTCCGTGCACTGGCCCCATTTATATACTGGATTTCTCTTAACGGATCGTTAGGCATTTGAAGCCCGGAGGCTATCTGGAAATGCAGGAAGGTATGCCTCCTGCTCGGGGGTTGAGACTTCCTACCCAAAGAGGAGTCCGCTCGCTGACCGTATCCGATAGGGGAGTTATGGGCGTGGAGTGATGACGGCAGCTTGAAACCTGATTCACACATCATTAAATAGTATGGGCCACTATCTATCAGTATATCAACACCATGTTCAAGCTGGCCACTAATAGTGACTTCACAGTTTCACGCTTCTGGTTAAGGAAAGTGAGAAAATGGGCCGCCCCATGAACGTCATTGACAAACTTGAGTCATGGATGAAAGGTGCCGGCTTCGTCGACGTTGAAGTTAAAATCTTCAAGGTTCGCCCTCCGCCCTGGCATTGCGCTGCTTTTCGGTCCCCTTGCCTCCTCTTTCTATCTCCGTCCCATCATGTGAGGACAGTGTGTTAACTGAACAAATCACGCAGGTCCCATGGAGCCAGTGGCCCAAAGACCCGCACCTGAAGGAGGTTGGCAAATGGCAATTCGCCAACACGATGACGGCCATTGATTCCTACGGGCTGGCGCTTCTGACGCGCGGCGGCGGGTACACCGAGGCGGAGGCTAAGATATTCCTTGCGCTTGTGAGGAACGAGATCCGCAGCAAGGCGCTGCATTGTTACAATAAGATGTGAGTCTGTTACTTTTTTATGTGCGGGAGATTGCTGGACCTTTAACTAATGATGACAGATATTGTGTCTACGGCCGAAAGCCTGAAAAGGAATAGGCAAGGAATAATGTCCTCTGTTCGACGGGAAGAGTGCCTATAATCCGGCTCCCTATCCTGCGATGAAGGAGTTGAAGTCGGTTTTTCTAGTTTGCGGAATATGCGCAGCGGTTAGTTATTGAGTAGGGAAACTTTTGACAATTATAAAAGATTCCTATACCCAAATGTAGCATATCAGCGATTACTACTGGAAAAAGTTCTGCAATCAAGCTCGTAAGAATAAGTGTCCTAAGTCTGTGACATGCGTTAGATATCCAACCACTGCGCCCATCTATCTGACATATATTCCAAATAACACCAGGAGAAACTAAAGAACCTTGCATCACCGTGGAATCCGGCATGACTGTCCATCTGTCTCTTCATCATGTGCATTTTTTTCCCGCTCTCGAGGGCGAATTCTCGTCCTCTCCTGCCAAGACGCGGCGATAAGCTCGGTGCTGACGGTGTCCGTTGGGACAGCACGAGTGCTCTTTGTATACGTCCAAGGATCAGCATTTGATAACGGCATGTGGGCGGTAAAGGTGCAGGGAGAGAAAGAAGTACGGTGAAGTCCTTCCATAAACCATAAACCAGGCAGCAGCCTATATCCTTCCGCACCTAAGATGCAGAGGTCATGACTGATCGCAACGTTCTCAATCTGGAGTGCGGGTGTGGAGATAAGAGACAAGGCGTGCTTCCACTCTTGCAACTCCGATGCCCTTGCGACCCTGGCTCTCTGCAGTATCAGACCTTCCAACCTTCCCTCAAACACAGCGGTCAGATCTGTCTTTTCTCGAGATGCCCGTCGCAAGCGACGATCACCGCGCCGGACGAAGGGCTTCAACCGTCTCTTCCCGAGAACCAAGTCCCGGTCCCCATATCTTCCACCAGAGCTGTCACACGATGCTGACCATGCAGAACAGACAGGTTTCAGCAGGATCAGCGCCGTCTTCCCGCCTCTCGAACCTCCCCATTTGTACGGCTACCCCTCGCAGCAACTGCACGCTCAAGCATCCAATAACCATCCGCCGCGACCGTTCTGAAAGGCGGGGAGAGACAGGGCAGATGTAACCAGCCAACGCCAAGGGGACCGCTGTTATCTCCCGACAGGGCGTGTCCTTTGATACGGGATGGAGGGGACATACATGTGTGATCTTACTGCTCCTCCGCTCGCTCACCACCGAGGAGCAGACATCCAGGCTTGTCCTCATCCATCCAGCTCTGCGGACCGCCATGGCCAGCAATCCACAACGCGACGAGGGTTCCGCAAAGGATGTCGGGCTCGCGTCCAGCCGCGAGTCGGACAAGTTGGAGAGCCAGGTCAGCGCCGTGGGAACGACCCATGAGACCGCGTGGGTGCTCGACCACCAGGCTGAACGTGCTCTTTGCCGCAAGTTCGACATTCGTCTGCTCCCGATCCTGGCCGTCATGTGTATGTCCTAGCTCTGTCCATCAGCAAAGCTTACGGCATAATTGCTGATCTTCGTTCTGTCTGATAGATCTCTTCAACGCCCTCGATAAAGGCAATATTGGAAATGCGGAGACTGATGGACTTAGCAAAGGTCGCTAAGACCAGATTTGCCTATATCTTCCTCAAATAAAGCTTGCTGACTGGAGGATGTATATAGACTTGAACTTCAAGAAGAACCAATACAACCTTCTCCTGTCCATCTTCTTCGTGCCGTACGTCGTCTTCGCGCCCCCGATCGCCATGCTAGGGAAGCGGTTCAGCCCTGCCCGCGTGCTTCCCATCCTCATGTTCAGCTTCGGATCATTCACGCTGCTGTCAGCGGCGACAACAAATTTCAGCGGGCTGTTTGCCCTGCGCTGGTTCCTGGGCATGTCCGAGTCCGCGTTCTTCCCGTTGGTCATCTATTATCTGACCACATTCTACCGCCGCGGGGAGCTTGCACGACGTCTGGCCATCTTCTACGCGGCATCCAATATCGCAAATGCCTTTTCCGGCCTGCTCGCCTTTGGCGTGTTCCATATCAAGAACACCAGTCTCCCGGGCTGGCGGTATCTCTTCCTGATCGAAGGCGCCTGCACCGTGCTCTTTTCCATCTTCGCATACTGGTATCTCCCGCGCAGCACGGCGGAGGCCCGGTTCCTAAACGAGGAGGAGAAAGCACTGGCATTCCACCGGATCCAGGTCGACTCTAGCTCCGTGGTCAACGAGAAGTTCCGGCTGCGCGAGGCGCTATCCATCCTCAAGCACCCGACGACCTACGTCTTCCTGGGGATCGAGATCTGTCTGGGTGTGCCACTGCAGGGCGTCGCGTTGTTCATGCCGCAGATCGTCGCGCGGCTGGGCTATTCGACAGTCAAAACCAACCTCTATACTGTTGCGCCCAACGTCACAGGGGCAGTGATGCTGCTCGTGCTCGCCTTCTCCTCGGACGCAACCCGACTCCGGTCCCCGTTCATCGTGCTAGGTTTCCTCTTCACCTTCGCAGGGTTCATGATCTACTCGTCCATCGACGACGTCCAGGCGCAGATCCAACTCGCCTACTACGCAACCTTCATGATGACCTGGGGCACGTCCGCGCCGTCCGTGCTGCTCAGCACATGGTACAACAACAACGTCGCGCACGAAGGGCGTCGGGTGCTGCTGACCAGTATCGGCGTACCGCTGGCAAACCTGATGGGCCTCATGAGCAGTAACGTGTTCCGAGAGCAGGACAAGCCCAAGTACATGCCGGCACTGATCACCGTCGCGGCGTTCGGGGCGACGGGGGCGCTGCTGGCCGGTCTGCTGGGGAGCTACATGTGGTTTGATAACAAGCGGAGGGATCGAAAGGGGGGCGTTAAGGTCGACGCGAGGGATGTGCCGACGGAGCGGTTGAAGGATGGGCCTGCGACGCCGGAGTTTCGGTGGTTCTTGTAGCTGCGTCCTGGAACTGCCCTGATGACGATTCGTACGGGATAGAGAAATTCTCCCACCTTGCCTATATATACCTCTGTCGTCTGGGTGTCTAAGGAAATGGTGCCAAAAAAAGACCATCAATTGACAGCTCTTTCCTCGTCCTCTCATCCAACATGACATAGACGTTGTGTTGGAAGCCGAGTGCTTGCTTGTTCCAAGAGTGCCAGGCGGCATGCTGGGGAACTAAATTATAAAACCAACAAGCAGGTTATTGCGAAAACCCTAGATGTGGGGTAGTTAGGGCTACGATGAGACTTTGGTTATATAATAGTCTATGGCGTCATAGAAACCTAATAACTTAGGCATAGTTATCATGGTCTTTTTTTGGGCGACGCCAGGGGATTTGATGTAGCCGGTCCCTCCCTCGCATTGCCGGTTACTCTATGGAAGGGCAGACTAGTTTTGTCCCCGAGGACGTTCCCTGTTCCTCAATCCATTAGTATTTCGACAGAATTTTGTCGAACATTTTGGATCGAAACTTTGGCGCATTTCGTATGCTATTTTCTCAGAGTCAGTAGCGGTCCAAGACATGGTGTCAGAGCTAGGCCTCCAGCCAGATAATGCCATACTACCTATCCCACTCCAAACGCTTTACTTTCCTATACTTCATTCCTCCTCCCCTTCTTCATCTTCTTATACCGCGTCACCTGCGATCCATCACTAAGCTCCACCGCAACCAGCTGAAGGTCGTAGCCAAATATCCACGGAAGCAGGACAAATCGCAGCACGTAGTAGACGATTCCGAGTGATAGGATGCCGAGAGCTACAACTGGGGAGAGCCAGTATGGGAGGCTGGTGCTGCCCTTGCCATTGGGTGGGCGGACGAAGGGCATTATCAGGAGGAACTAGGTAGGAATCCTAACTTTAGCATCTAAGAACAAAAATCTATCGGAAGAATAACATGTCTTCGGGATGAATTAAACAAACAAACTTACAACATTAGCCGCCAGGTAAAACCCAACGACCACCCACGGAGCAGAAAATGCTGGATGCCAGCTTTCCCCTTTTGTCAGACGCAGTTTCACCAGTCCGACCGTGATCGCCGTCAGGAGGAAAGTCGTCGGGTACGAGGACAGGCTGATGATGAAATTGAAAGCGTCACCCGCGGGAGGCGCGCAGATGAACAGAATCGTCACACCGAGATGGATGGCGAGGGCGACGATAGGCGTCCGAAATGGCCGGTTCTGCATGACGACGTTTGGGAATGGCGTGACGCCATCTTTGGCCAGTTCTTGGATGACGCGAGCTATTCTCGTCATATTATTCCAGATCAGCTTTTGCCTCAATTTTTGTGATGTCTGAACTATTCATGGACAAAAGCTACATACGAACTGTGAAGGCAATTCCGAGAAGGTGACCTAGGGCAGAGATGGCCACGAGAGCCGGGAGGGCCTTGGTTGCAGCGGAGTGGCCAAAGATGTTTCTGAACAGAGAGGCAGCGATGGTAATTTCGAAATGGATAAATTCGTCTTTTGGAACAGCGGCGAACTAAGCACGAAATCATTCTCAAGGTTAGATTTAACTCAGTCCCAAACGATCCGAGGAGAGACGAGCTTACATAGGCTACGTTGGCAAGGAGATAGAGAACTGTGATCACTCCCATCGCGCTAGGAAGGGCAATCCGGAGAGTCTTCTTGGGATTTTTGACCTCTGACAAGACCTGGTCATCAGCTAATTAGCCACAAATGCTGTCCTCTAATAGCGATAGCGAAAGGACAGCTCTCTCGGGCAGAAGAAGGTGAATTACCGCATTGACGTTGTCATAGCCCTGGAAGGAAAAGATGGCATTCAATAGAGCAGTCCCAATATTGTAGCCGTTATTTGATGTTCCCTTGAAGGAGGTTGCAACGTCAAAGTTGTGAGGGTCAGGCACTCTGCGATGACCTGCAAGAGCAGCGAACCCAGTGCAGACGATGAAGAACAGAGTAAAGAGCTTCACAGCACTCAAAATATCCTGCAGACCCCTTCCGAGTCGCGGAGTCACTGCATGGATGCCGATAGAAAATGCTGCAGCGGCGATCGCTATTCCACGCAACTTCCAGGTCGTCGATTCAACTCCCGCGGCCAGAAGCAGGTAAGAGGACGACGTGATAGCGTTGCTAGCAGATACCTCTTGGCCTGGGTCAGAAATGTAGCCTGCGGGTGATTATCGACTGCGTTGTGGACTTACGGAGGAAAACACAGTAGAACAGGTACACGCAGATCTGGAGTAACTTCGGAGAGAATGACCGCTCCAGGTAGAGCTTGATACCACCTGATCTGGGGATTGCGGACCCAAATTCAAGCATCACCAGTGCACCGCATGTTGAGATAATGCCTGCAATTACCCAGAGCATGAGTGCCATTCCGACACTGCCACTGAGCTTGAATATTGTGGCGGGGGTCGAAAAGATCCTCAAAGATAAGAAGTTAGCAGAGGTTGCCCGAGAGCTCCGAAAAGGCTTCTTAAACCAATTCATATATATCTAGAACAGGACAGAAGGTATGCATACCCTGCTCCGATGATCTTGTTCACCATCAATGAGATGGCTCCGAAGACTCCAATTTCCCTCTCCTGCAGCACATGAGACTCCACAACTTGGAGGGAGTTGTGAGTCTTGACTCCGCCATCATCGGACACAACTTCTGGCGTGGAAACTGTTGTGTAAACGTCAGCGTGGGATTCCAAAGTCGATGAAACCACTCAGTATGTGGAGCTCACTGCTCACCATGGGGGACTTTATGGTCACTTGCTGCCATCGCGTTGATTTTCATGCAGAGATTTGCGATGACTCCAGTTCGAAAAAGTATTTCCCGTCTCGGCGCTTTTTTGTTCGCCCAGAGTCTTATTTATAACAGTCGAAGACTGTATCCCGGAGCGGCATGGACTACCGCTAACGATAGCTTATGCACGGCGAAAATGCTGTTATGTGATTGATATTTCTTGGCATTGCAACGAATCAAGGCGCAAAGACAGTAGAAAAAGCTTCAGCGTCTAATCGGTCCCTGCTCGGGGAGAGTCCGGATGGCGTTGTGTCGTCTTTCATGTATGACAGTGGTTTAGTATCAAATGGTGTGATCGCGAACTCGGCTGACGCCTAATGTCTCTGTTCAGTGGCATAAATAAATAAGATGCACGCTCCGTGAATGAGAATAGAAAATCGACCACTCTTGGAATACAACAAGATGGCTGTGGCCTTTGAGCCTTTCCCCGTACCTGAGGCGTAAATCGTCTACGGCAACAAATTCCCCCACGGACTTAAAGCAAAACGCACTGACGGAGCAGCGAATCCACCAGACCTTGATGACTCTGTCGCGGCAATCCGGTCGCTTTCTGAGTCCGGTCGCCTCTCAGAGCTCATTCGGAAACATGGAGCCATATTGGTCAAAGGGCTGGGGCATCCATCCGCAGAGACCTTCGCGACACTCATAAACGCCGCTTAGAAAAGTCGGGGCTCTACTCCGTTTGTGCAAATTGGCCTCGCAGGGAAACGGAATCTCGTTGCAGAGAACGTGTGGACAGCAAATGAAGGACCTCCAGAGCGCCGCTTTTACCAGCGCAACGAGGTATGTATAGATCCTTTACGATGAGGCCATGGCGCAGCATTCGTTGACCCTCACGATGACGTTGGCCTGGTTGATCAGTACTCCCGGTATACCAGGTTCCCTGCGAATATTCACTTCTATTGCGAAAAGAAGGCAGATCAAGGTAGGATCAGCGACGTTGCGCTCTACATAAGCAATTAAGCTTAGACTTCCCTCCGACTATGCTAACCACCACTCTTTACCAGGTGGTGAGACACCTATTGCGCACAGCGCGCTCGTCTACGAAAAAGTCCAGGCCGCGCTTCCTGAACTCGTTGAGAATGTACACAAGCGTGGCCTTGCTATGAGGATGCTCTTTCGCGCCCCGGGAAACGAAGGCAAGGGAAACGAGTTCAACTGGGCGGGCGAACACAGCTTCGACCAGGAGCTTAGTTCAGATGACGACTTGCCAACGAAAAAGGCTAAAGTCGAGAAGCAAGTGCGAAAGTTGACTTCTGACTTTCGCTGGACAGACGATGATAGCCTTGAACTGACTCAATATATTCCTGGTTAGTATCATACTCTTGTTCAAAGTGGGATTTTGTATTTGTTCCACTGGAGTCATACTAAAGGACAACAAACAGGTATCCGCAGGACTCCAGCAAGCGGACGTCCAGTCTGGTTTAACGGATTAGTTGGGCGATTTGGAATGACTCGTGATATGGGAGCTTTGGATCCCCCGTATATCGGCCATGATGGGATGACTTGTAAGCACTCCATATATCCATGTGCTATCGATTAATTTTCCAGCGATGGTTCCCCGATCTGATATGCTTTTGGCAGACCTGCCATGCGACTATGGCGACGGAACGCCCATTCCCCGCGAGTACCTAGAGAAGCTCGAGGAGATCGTTGACCAGCTGGAAATTAACCTGAGTCTGGATGAAGGTGATCTTCTTCTGGCGGATAATTTTCAGGTGTCGCACGGGCGAAGGCCATGGAAAGGCAAACGAAGGATTCTAGTGAGCATGTGGGAGGGAGCGCCGCCCATTCAGCCGTTCTGAATGGAGTCACGTCAATATTGCGTATTGGCTGTTGAAATTTTTCTCGAGTTTTATAATCTGGTTATTTCTTATCGCAATTCAGTTGCGAAGTTCGAAAGTTTCAATAATAGTGTCTTTCATGGAGTACGGAGTGACTACTGTAGCTAAGGCTCTCCATCACGCCATTATGAGCAACTATGAGTTCGAGGCAACATCAAAATGCAACAAATACCAGTTCCTAACCAGAAATGAACGCAGCCAAGTCTTGAGTAAGGTTATTCCTCATAAGACATTTGCCCAATCACCATAGTGTCTTTTCATTCAAGCTTAATTGTTAGTCTTGACGCCATTTGTATCTATTATGATGCTAGCTTAAATGCAAGAGTTAACAGGATCCCTGCTCAGCACAGAATCCCCAAGGCATTGCATAGCAAGTCTCCTATATCAGCTACAAAGATTAGTATGTACACATGTGAAATATAAAGAACCCCCCCCCCCCCCCC
>Ga0207748_1000397_pt1 | contig 31527 bp, 49 predicted proteins | sample HigsolmetaGSP13D_FD_184841 | JGI IMG/M metagenome (GOLD analysis project Ga0207748, IMG submission 184841) | High solid enriched microbial communities from the Joint BioEnergy Institute, USA - SP1-3-D (SPAdes) | ecosystem: Engineered > Bioreactor > SSF (Solid state fermentation) > Aerobic >...
ACCTTGCATGACAGCGATCGTCCAGCCCAAGCCTATTTCCACTGCCTATACGCTGGCCTCATTAAGGGCGTGCTTTAGCGTTTACCTATTCCGCCACTACCTCGTTTGCAACGTCATGGCAATGACCTGAATGGTTTTCCACGCCATTCGCATGTATTTCGGTGCGGCTCCCCGTTATACTGGATCGTGGCACGCTCTCGCTCCGTTGATAAAAGACAGCTAGAGATTGACTTTTAAGCCAATCAACATGGCCAAGAGGGGGAATGTTAGGAAGGTGTCTTTACCTCATGACCATGTTGACGGGCTCAAACCCGCCATGGTACAATTTATTTGTTCAGAATTTGTTTACCTGCGATAGTTGTTTGCCGACGACTATCGCTTTTGCTTTTTCTCTGCTTTTGCTTCATCTCTCATTATTCTGTAGGATATTACCATTCCCACGGATACGACAGTCAGTAAATAAATGTCAGCAAAGTCCATATTCATGCCCCCAGTTCTTTCATGATTTTTAAAGCCTGTTCGCAATCTGTTTTACTAATACGAATGTTCGTATTGACTGCTTTTGAATTTTTATAGACTTTAAAAATGATAAAATCTACTTGTGTTATCAACATAAAAGTTATCCAGATGTCATTCTCACTAGCGATTTCAAGTTGCCATTTCACGTTGAAGGCTTCTACACTATCAATCTCGTCAATCTCGTTTTTCACAATGTCTGCTGCTTCCTGACCGTAATTTTCTTTAAACTCTTCATAGTTAAATTCCATCTCTATATCCACCCTTTCGATTTCCAGTATGGTTTCCGGTCTTTGATACACTTTTTTAGGCTTATTCCGTATTCGCTTGCCAATATTGCTTTTAGGTTTGCAATCGCTGTTTCGGCATCTAATAGCTCGTAAATAATTTCTCGGATTCTTTTCTTTTCCTCTTCGGATGTTTCATTCGGAGGTTTCAATAGCGATACTTCCTCGAGTATCTGAATAACTTCTCTGGTTTGTTGAATCGCGAACTCTTCTAACGCCAATCTGTGATGTTCAATCGCTTTGCCTTTTAAAACCGGTGCAGTATATCCTTCCGAGAACTCATAGAGCAATTCCATTGCGTACATTGGACTGTCATATGTAGTCAATGAAGCTTTTGCAATGTCCTTTTGCAACTTCCTATGGCCATGTTTTATGTTACTTATCAACTGAGGTGATACGTTCAGATCCATGGCCAACTGAACTCCCTCAAGTCCTTCCTCCTTTTGCAGCGTTTCAATTGCTGAAGCTGCGTAAACTGAATCTTTTAGCACGAACTCTCCCCCTTTTGCATATAGTCAATGGTTTTTATATGCACCTTTCGGATATAAAATTAAGATAGTTTAACTTTACTCGGTTGATAGCTGCCGTTTTCAATGTTGCGCTTTGCTATCTTTATTAAATGTATTTGGGCGTCACGTTTAACTTTTTCAATCAAAGGGCCTGGCACAAATATAATTTCGCGTTTTGTTTGTTTCATCAGCCAACCTCCTTTTTCTCATTTGAACTTGCATTATTTGCAAGTTTATTAAAAAAAAAATACTCGATGTGTTTGTTAAACATTTTTGCAATTATGTGGATTTCATCAGCAGTAAACGGTTGTTTACCTGATTCCTTTCGGTGATAAGGATAAACACTGTTAAATCCAAGTTTTTTTGCCATTTCATCCTGTGATAGTTTTGATTGTTTACGAAGCATTTTAATTTTTTCAAGATCTACTGTAGATGTCATTTTGTCACCCCATTCCTTGCATTTCTTGCAACTTCTTATATAGATTATAACTTGCATTTTGTGCAATGTCAACTAAAAAATTGCATTTTTTTCAAATGTAATTTGCTAAATTTGCAATTCTGATATATTAAATAAGAAAATATAAATAGTGAAAGTAGGTGAACAAATTTGGAAGAGAATATTATTGGTAATAGAATAAAAAAATTGAGAAATAAAAGGGATTTAAAACAAGAAAAAGTAGCGAAAGATTTATCAATAACTGTTTATCAACTTTCAAGATATGAAAATGGTATATCAAAACTAACACCAGAACTAATTGCTCAATTTGCTAAGTATTATAATGTAACTGGGGATTACTTACTCGGATTAAGTGATGATCCGCGTTTAACCGCGGACCAACAAATAGAAGTGAATAAAGAATTTAAAAAGTTAAAAGAAATGATTTCGGAATTGCCGGATGGTCCAGAAAAATCGAAAGTTATACAGCGGATTCTGGACTATACAGCCGGTCTTGTCGATGGTAGTAAAGATCATAAACTTCACGAATAATTAGTTCTGCTGACTTGTCTTTTTTTGAACTTATGATAACGTTTAAAAGTGCTTGTTCAAATTCTTTTTCATCCATGACTATCACTCCGATCTATTGGCTATAGGCAAACGCTTGTTCTTGTTTATTATATTTATATATTACCATATATTTTTCGGAAATAAAGCCTTGTTTATAAATTTGACAAAATTTTATTGCGCGTTTTGATACAATTGAATGCAATTCAGTATTTTCTCATTATGTATACATATATAAGGGGTGTTAAAAATGAGTGTTATTCTAATCTTTTTAGGAATTATTTTCCTCTTTGTATCGCTATTCAGAGCATTGATTTCAATTAAAAAGAAAGAGAAAAAAACAAGAACAGGATTTACATTTTTAATTCTTGGCGTTGTTTGCTCGGTTATTGGATTCACAATGTTGCTAAGCGATGACAATAATACAGAAAAAACAACATCAAATAAATCTCAAGATACAGAAGTAGCGAAAACTGAATTAAATATTCCTGAATATACATTAAATGAAAATTATATTAAAGATGATCCAAACACATATTCGGGACGAACAGTTGTAGAGATAGAAATTAAAGGAACATTCAATTTAGAAGATAAAAAAATTAAAGACATCGCAACATCTATTTCAAATGAAGAATCAACAAAAGCTCTCAATAAATACCCTGATAGCGAAATGGTTAGAGTTGTAATTTATCAGGAAGGAGAAGATATGTTTCCTCTCCTTAATGATACATTCAATGTCGAGGGCGGAAAATTGGTATTAAGCAAAAATACAGTTTCTCGTTTCCCTTTATTAGATAATTAGATAATTAATATGTTTCAAGCCCAATTTGTTGGGCTTGTTTTTTACTTTACTTAATCTCTAATAGTAATTAACTCACCTAATTCAGATAGAATAATTCGTTTCATCATAATATACAGGAAAAATAAAAAAGAGCGGATCAATTCCACTCTTTTCAATGCATAGGTATAGACATTAGATTCTCGATACTAATGTCAATACATATGCATTAGAATGTCTTGATCTCCAAACTATCCTTGTAAACAATAATTTCACGTACAATCATTCGTATCAATTCTTGTTTTTCCTCAAATGTTAATTCTTCTTGCCCTTTACTTAGGTAATAGTTAACTGCTTGTTGGTAAACTTGATGACTTAACATTTCATTATTAGATTTCTCTTTTACTATCTCCAATTCCTTCAATCTTTTTCGTAAATTTTCTTCTTTCTCTTTCAATTCTTTTAATTCTTCTCGAATTTCATTTTCCGATATGTCAAAATCACTTGAAATTAAACGTAATAGTTTTTTCCTACCTGCCTGTATTTTTCCTATTTCATTTTGTATTCTTTCCATTTCTTCATCTTCAAATGATGTAGACTTCATCAGTTCTGTTTCACTTGCCGCAGCAATTTCAGCAGGGCTATTTAGCCAATTTTTTATACTGTCCCAAACATTGTTTTCGATTTCTTCTGCTTTTATTCTCATACCACAACCTTTATTTTTTGCGCCTGCCGTATTTTTCTTATCGGTGTACATTCTTTCATATTTCCCCCAGTTTTTTGCATACACTCCAGGCATGGTATTTCCACATTCGCCACATCTTAATAAACCGCTTAATAAATATTGTTTTTTACCTTTTTTTGCCCATCTTCTCCGCGACTCTTTTAAAAGTTTTTGGGCGTAATAAAATGTTGTTTCATCTATTATTTGTGGGCAAGAAATTTCAATCCATTCTTCCCTCGGTCTTTCCTTCATTGGGATTTTTTCACCGGTTGGGAGTTGTTTATTTTTTGCTTTTAGGTTTCCTTCTGTATCCCATCTATTGTGGTAAAAACGACCAATATATGCTTCGTTCATTAATATTTGCCTAACCACTTGACGATGCCAAACACTAGCATTACGTTTTGTAGGTATTTTCCGGTCAGTCAAATAAAAGGCAATTCCATTTATCCCTTGTACTCTACCGTTCGGTCTAGTAAATAAGTCGAATATTAATCTAACAACTTGTGCCTCGTTTTCATTGATTTCAAGTTGAGAAGTTTCCTTATTATATACGTAACCATATATCCTTGGATCTCTAACAATTTTTCCCTCTTTCGCCTTCCGTTTACGGCCATTTGACATCCGTTCAGTAATTTTTGCCTTTTCAAATTCTGCAATGGCTCCCCTCATTTGATAAAAAAGCATACCTTCAGCAGTTTTCATGTATTCGCCATTAACAAAAACTAATTCTGCGTTTTTTTCAATTTCTTCCGTAATGATTAATTGGTTCATGAGCTTTCTCGAAAGACGGTCAGGATCATAACAGATTACTTTATCAATGATTCCACTTTTCACATCTTCTCTTAGTCTGTTTAAAGCTGGCCGATCTAAAAATTCCCCTGAGATTCCATCATCAATATACTCTATTATATCTTCAGTACCAGCCTTACTCCGACATTGGTCTATTTGGTCCCGAATGCTGTATCCGTGCTTGGCTTGCTCCTCTGTCGATACCCTTACATATATCCCTATCATTGAGGTGTTCCCTCCTATACTTTTCATATAGGTAATCATAACAAGCTTTTCTAATTTTGTCAGTAGAATCTCCCTCGACAATTTTTACATGCACCTATGCATCACCTCAACAGATATATATGAGGTAACCGATTGTCCATATTTATTAAATTTTTAAGGGAATTTAAGAAGCTGATTGGAGAACGTAAGGAAATTTTTAAATGGGGATTTTTAAAATAGAGGGGATTTTTCCCCTCCTTATTTATTTCACACGTAATTTTTGCCCAACCCGTATTAAGTTCGGGTTTTTAATACCATTCAAGGACACTAACTGATTAATCGTAGTGCCATATTTTTTAGCAATCTTGGTTAGATTATCACCGCTGACAACTGAGTAATATTGTGGTGTTGATACTGTTCCAGCTATTTTTAAAACTTGGCCAACATATATACGGTTAACATTTTTAATATTGTTTAAGCTTGCTAGTTTGCTAACCGTAGTGTTATATTTTGCGGCAATACCGCTAAGTGTATCACCACGTTTGACTGTGTATGTCATGGCGGGTGTAGGTGTACTTTGTGTCGGCTGTACACCGTCTTTGAGTTTGCTCAACAATGCCAAGTTTTGGGCAGCGGATCCGGTGTAATTAGAGATACCATATTGACTTGCCAATTGAGCCCTGGCATTAAAGGAACCATCTTTGCCAATTGACTTCAAATAGTCAACTAGAGATAGGCTCCCGATATGTTTTACTTCACCGACTGGTGTAGCACTTTCCACCCCATTAGTGGATGTATACTTACCCGCGAAATCGTCATTGACATCAAAAAAGCCATAATGTTCAAAACCACTGAATTTATAGGTTGACGACCATTGCCATGCACCTTTGCCGTTGGACCATTGAGGCTCTTGATAAATGGATGAGTAACGAGCCAACCAAGGTTTATTGATAATTAAACCTGTTGGATTAAGACTGGAGTTATAAAAATATGAACCGGAATAAATATCTACCCTTGGATAACCTAACTCCTGCATTTGCTTGATAAAAGCATTTGCATATTCAGTTAACTTTGTTTTATTTGTAATTCCCGAAGTGACTTCTAGGTCCAAAACTACATAACCATCAGTATCCTTGTTAAAGCCAACTTTTTGCAATGTCTTGTCAAACCATTTTGCTTCAGATTGTGCATCAGCAACGCTTGTTAATCGGCCGAAATGGTATGCAGATGTAACAAGACCGGCTTGTTTTGCGTTTGCGATATTTACGCTTGCGGCGGGATCTAAATAACTAGTACCCTCGGAAACTTTTACGACTACACCTTGGACTCCGCTCGCTTTAATCGTTTGATAAAAAGACAATGGTAATCCTTGTTCAGCGTTCCAGTGCGACACGTCGATAAAATCTATGTCTGGTTGAGTTGCAAACGATGGAGCGACAAAAGAAAACGCCAGTACTGTAGATAGTACTAGCGCTGAAACAGTTTTATTTATTTTACTCATCAGTAGAATCATCTCCTTCTTTATTTTTGGCTGATGCTTTATCTACACTCGCTTCTGCAAAAATATAGACAGCGACACTCCCAAACGCAGTAACAATTGCTGTCACTTGAGCAATTTCATTTTCTCCTACATTAAAAACAACCAATAAAGAACCAATTAAGCCTGCGACCAATGCCCAAAATTTACGGCTTGACAATTTCGTTTTCCAGTCAATTTTCAACTTAAACACCTCCCTTCGAGTTAAAAAGCGTTTTTATTTGCTCATCATGTCTTGTTGTTTTTTCTTTTAATAAATCAATTTCAGCCTCATGTAGCTCCAATTGCTTGTCAGTCGTAATTTTAAAATCTTTTAAAGTGTTGTTTAGATTGTCGATTGACAACTGTAATGGACTGATGACAATTTTTTTAAATAAAAAAATAACAATACCGCCTAAAAATGACAGTATCGTTATAAAGCTAACTATTTGTTGTAACATATGATCACCTCCTAAATAAAAAGTGTCCATACATTGTGGACACTTTTGTTACCGCAGCTTATGTTTTTGTTACCGCGCAATTTCTTCCGTTTATGAAATAGGCAAAGTCAAGATAGCAGGTTTTCCATTTTTAGAAATAAAGTATTGTTTGCCATTACTATCAATCGGTTGCGGTGATGGTGTTTGGATCATTGTGTCTTTCCAAGTAACCACATCAAGCACACCCTCGTCTACCTTTTGTCTAGCGTATGCTATTACCGCTTCAAAGTCCTCTACTGTGTTTGACCATTGATTTGGAGCAGGTGTTTCAATGATATGCCATGCAAAAGAAAACTCTTCCTTTTTTGCAATTACATTGTCAATCCATCCTTGCATCGTTGCCACTGAATCGGTGCTATATGGACTTAAGTACTGTTGATATCTAGGGTGTGATTGTGGAAACTCCATAGAAGGTGTAACCCTATTATCGCCACCGTAATTATAATTTCGGCAACATACCAAGTATTCCCTCGCTATCCTATCTACTGTATCAGACCATGAGCCTTGCGGCGCTACGATGCATTTAGAACCAAAATGAAATCCTCTTTCAAACAAGATCCTTGATGATGTTTCAATTTCTTCTCGTATTTCAACTTCGCTCAATGTGGCTAAGCTTCTTTGGGTATGACCGTGACTGACCACTAACCATCCCGCATTGTGCATTTCCCTTAACATTCGCCACGTTACGTATCCTTCTTTGCCAATGTCATTTGTTGGACAAGCAATCGTACCAACGAAGCCGTACTTTTCCATAATTGGAAATGCGTTTTCGTACTGCCCAATTGTCGCATCATCAAAATAAAAACTAATAGCACCTTTTTGTAATGAGCCTGTCTCCATTTTCGCAAGGTTAACTTTTATACTTGTACCATCTACACTTCGAACAAACACTCTGAAATATCTAATCTTTGTCCAATCTGGTGTACCTTGTGCGGAAACGAATTTTCTCTTTGGAATACGCAAAAATCTCCAGCCGTTCTCCTTCACTAGCTTTAGATCATTAGCTGCATAGTAATATGAAAAACGATTTAACAAGTCACTTCCTGTCAATAAATCAATTTGTAAATTGTTTAAATTGTTTATATCATCCACGTGTAGATGAATGTCAATAAAATCTTTGTTGGAAAAGTCTAATATACTCCCCATGTCGTAATACACGTAAGCATCTGTCGCATTGATAGACGTCAATAAAACTGTTGGTTTTTGATTATATCGAACAATTACATCTGTTGATGCATTCACTTTAATATAAGCTTCTTGATGATTCTCGAACACTTTCATTGTTTTTAGATTTGAATCGTATTTATTTCGATTAACAGGTAATCGATTAATTTCTTCGAATGTTTTCTCATGAAGAGTGTCTATTTTGGTTTTTACTTCTAAAATATCGCTTTTGTTTGCTTTGTAATTAAAAAAGCCTTTTTCTATTTTTGACGATTTTTCATCGTAATCTACCCATTTATCCGGTAAAGATTCAATGAACTCATTTACGGCATCAAGTGCAGGCTCATTTCCTACGCCAAATATCTTGGTTAAATCCAACAGAACTAATCTATCTGCTTGTATTGTCCTTCCGTTTGATGATTCGCTGTCGCTATATATCGCTCTTATTTCAACTGATAAACTATCTGATTCACCATCAACAATAGGAAGTTCTACAATATCATTGAGTAGATAATTTTTACCTACTACTGGAAAATAAATTCTTCGTTCTACTACTTCCGTACTCTCGTCAATACCTGTTTTATAGAGTGCAATACCCATGCTATTAAGATTATGATTAGTTTGCATATTTAATCTTAAATATATCTTGTGTTTTGGAAGATAACCTCCACCAACATCTTGTTTAACTCTCGTAACGTTATAAGTTCCATTTCCCATCATAATTAGTGTGCCATCAAATGTTAAATCAGAATTAAACGCTGTCCAGTTTGAATCGTTAATGAAATTGCCGTTTTTAACGAGATTATTAAAACCACTTCCTCCTTGATGCTTTATTTTTCGTATATTATCTCCTAAGGAGTTTTCTCCATCTCTTGCATCAATAATCTCTTGAGCAGATACACTTTCTGCAGGAGTAGTTATAATTTTACTGATTCTTTCATTAACTGAAATAAGTTCAGATTGACTTGCTTTATCGTATTGTAAAGCATTCATTTTATCGCTTATTGTTGCAACTTCGGACGTGTTCTGTGCCAACTGCGCATCAACTGAATCAAATCTTTTACCTATTGTTGTATATGATTGTCCATCGTAGCCGGACACTCTGGCATCAACGACCTCGGCAACATTTGGATTTTCGAGTGACATGTTTGCAATCTGCTCATCATATTTTTTCTCTAGGCTTGTTTGTTTTGTTTCAGTCTCTTGACTTCTTACATCCGCATCATTCGCTATACTTCCTGCAGCTTCAATTCCACTTGCCAACGCTTCACGTACTTCTCTTCCATATACTTTAGTCCTTATATCATTTGCCAGTTTCTTTATTGATTCCGGTATTGTCATCTTTTATGACCTCCTTCAAAAGCTGCTCGGTCAACTCTTTGATTTTCTGTACTAAATCGCTTATTTTAGCCATTATTTGCACCTTCCAACGCTTCAACTCTGCGTACTAAATCATCTAATTTCGTTTTTAATGTATCCAAATTAACGCTTTTTGTCACTGTGATCATATTAAGCTTAGCTTTATCCGCTTTAGACATGAGCCCGTCTTTTGATGTTGTAGCTAATTCATAAGTAGGTAGATTATTAATTGCCGTCTGTAAGTTTGCTATTGCAGTTTGCAAATCAGCTACCGCTTGTTCCAACGCTGGGATATCATTTTCAGTCAACGTTTGTTGGACTTCTTGGACTTCTTCATTAACGGCTGTTAATTCAGTTTTTAAAGCAGCAATGGTTTGGGATTGACGGCTAACGGTATTTTGTAGGTCAACCACTTTTTGGGCTGATTTATTAGCTTCATTTTGATATTCAGACAATGTTTTAAACTTGTCTCCAATTGTTAAATCACTGTTCTGTGGCTCGTTAATATTAATGGACTTACCAATAATCCGTAACCTTTCATCAATCCCCATTATTGGGTTTTTGACTGGGTGAGAGTTACCGACGTCCAAATAGTCAATGTCTAAGCCAATTAAAAATAAGTCGAGTGCTGCTATTTTATATTGATTCAAAGATGTTTTTTGATTAGCAAGCCATTCTTGACCTTTTCTTAATAAGTTGTTTGAGTCAGTAACATCATCCCAAGTTACCGCCCCACCTTGTATACCAAACTCCTTTTTTAATGCTTCATTGTCGATATAAGGTACTCCATTATTTACTGATTCTATGGTAAGCCTCGCTTCGGACGCGTCTGTTGCTTGTTCGTCTTCACTTTCTATGCGTGTACCCAATGGTGTAAGCCTGGTAATAATATCGGTAGGATCTACATCAACGCTCATGCTTAGCAGGTTTTTGGCAAGTTTAATTTCAGTACTTTTGTCTTCGCCAACTCTTTCCAAGTAATCTAAAAAGCGGACCCCGTTTTCCTTACGAATTTGGAGTTCGCCACCTAGTCTATCAAGCAACTTTTCTTTGATAGTTTCAAATGTACTTTTTTCTGCTGATGTATATAGATAAACATAATCATTCGGATCCACAACTGTTACGTTTCCGACTTGGAATTGTTTATATCCTTCCACTTGGCTATTATGATAGGTTAATAGTTCAGTAAGTAATTCCTTTGGACTTCCCCTAAATTCTCTGTGTTTTTGTACACTATCATGTAAATAGCCAAGTTCTCCCTCGCATTCGTATGATTCATCTAATAAACCGTTAGAGTCCATATTTTTTGATGGTCCCAAAACACGACCTTCAAACTCATATTTACCAGTTTTCAAATTAAGGATATTTATTAATGTCTTTAATGGCTTAATTTTCCCGTATGCTGGATTGTTTAAATAAAATCCAAAATTAAAAGTATCAATTTTATTAATTTCTTTTTTGATGGTACCAACCGGCAACTTTAAATCATTAACGTAGGGACTATGAATAACCGTTGACACTCCGTCATTTATAATTGTTACTTTGTACAAACTAGATCAACTCCTTAAAAAATTTAAAGGAGATTGCACCATTGCCGATTATTTTTACTGTATTTTCCCCGTTTCTTAACATAAAATCTTGGTCTTTTGTTGTTCCTTGTGCAACTGTGTACGATATTCCATCTTTTATAATTGTCATTTGAGATGAGCAGGTTATTTCTGGAATCACATCGGGTGTACCGGCATTAATGAGTATAACTTCTAGCTCCCCATTTACAGTAAAGCTTGTTTTTTGCGCAACGTCTAACTCAAAATTAAAACTATCCCAGATATCGTTCCCTTCTGGTAATTCAGCAATCATAAATGGATAAGCCTTAAATGTACATGTTAAAACTCCATCTGCCCAGTTCTCTGAAAACGATGTACTTCCTTCAATTTCGGCTAAAAAATAATAGCCCGGATAAGCGTCATCATATAATGGTTGCTTTCCATGACTATTCATGAGCCAATTGAGTATTTTTGTTTTCTTGGTAATCATTCGCTCTTTTGTCGCATCTTGAATATTAAAAGGATATTTTAATGTTCTTGGCTCATATGCTTGGGTTCCATACACCTCACTGAAGTCATATTCAATATTTGAAAAAGGAACAGTAACAAGAATTTTTTTCTTACTTGGTAAACCTATTTCTCGTCCAGGTGCCATTGTTATTCCTAAATCGGTGTAAGAGTGCTTGCCTAAGTATTTAATTCCATACATCACGTAGCAAGCCCCCTGTCAATCTTTCTAATTTTCACTCCACCTTCTTGGTCAGAAACATCACCAATGACCTGTCCTAAAACTTTATCATTTAACATCAGTACAATTGGTCTATTCGATTGGTTCGAATTCATTGTTGCAGCTATACCTCTACCAATAGCATTAAGGTTTTCTTCATTCAATGGCAATATAGCTTCTGGACCTGCTTCACCACCTGCCATAAGGTTTCTTCCATTCATCCCAAAAATGGTAGGAGTTGTCATAATACCGCCATCCGCATACCAGTCTACACTTAATTTTGGTACAGACGGTGGCTTTAGGCTAAATTCACCTTTCAAACTAAAATGAGGTAGTTTTGGCATTTCTATTTTTGGTAACTTCAACTTCAATCCAGAAAAGAACCCTTTGATTTTATCAACAATCCCACTAATTTTATCTCTAGCTGCTTCTATAGGGGCTACTATTTTTTCCTTGGCTGTCTGCATAGCGTTAGCAGCTTTGTCGCGTAACTCGTTAAATTTATTTACTGCCCCGTCTTTGAGTTCGTTTACTTTATTTACAAATCCATTTTTCAATTCAGTTATTTTATTTACAACATTATCTTTCAATTCTCCAGCTTTTGCCTTAATAGTGTCCCAGTTTTGCCATAACAAGACACCTATTGCAATCAGTGCACCAATAGCAACAACTACTATTCCAATTGGACTAGTTAAAAAAGCCATTGTTGTTCCTAGTACTTTCCCTGCTGCATCCATTGCATACATACTTACAATTGCTATGGTTTCTGCTGCACTTTTAGCGTGTAAAGCTAAAGTATATATGCCAAATGCCGCGGCAGCACCAGATACACCTGCAATTAATGGCAAGATTGCATTTAAGAAGTTTGTTGTATCTGTAGCTAATTTATTAAAGTCAATCGCTAAGATATCATCTTTTAAATTCCCCATCTTTTCGACAAAAGTATCAATCACACCACTGTTACTAACCTTGTCAAAAAATCCTTGAACCTTATCAGCAATCTCCTGAAAAATATCCCTTAATGATGTAAAAGCTGTAGAACTTGTAATGTCATCTCTTAAATTTCCGAGCCATCCTTGAAAATCTTGAACTTTTTGCCCGGCATTTTGTAGCCAATTTGTTGTGTTTTTTAATCCACTTATTGCTTTATCTAGAATAGGAGCACCAACAATATTTTTAAAGTCTGTCCAAGCTTGTTTTAAGTTTCCTAATTGGTTCTCCCATGAATCAGATTCTCTAGCTGCTTGCCCTAATGCTCCAGCTGCTGCATTTCCTTCCTCAACCATCCGCAATAAAGTTAACTGTTTTTGAGCTTCGTTTAATTCGTTAAATGATTTTCCGTATAACTTGTTTGCCATTGCATTTCTGGTTGTTTCTGTTGCGGATATACCTAATGCAGCATCATTCTCATAATTACCTTTTAGAAAAGATTGTAAGCTCTCTGTTACTGATTCAATTGATTTGTCGTAAAAGGCTGCACTATCTGCCGCGGCCATTGTTGCACGTTCTGATAGAGATAATGCAGAAGCTGTATCCATACCCGTTGTTTTAGCAAATGCTGCCATTTGTGTGAATGTAGGCTTTAACCTATTAGGTAACATTCCGGTAGTCTTAGAAATAGAATCTAATGAATTTTGCGCTTGCCCCCTTAAATCATCAAACACTTGGTCAAATTGTGCTTGTATAGCCTTCGCGCTTGCTGCAGCTTCGATAGATGCTTTACCAAAATTAACTAATTTATCAACTGCAAAATAAGTCCCTATTGCAATAGCGGCTTTTTTGAAAAAACCTGTAATTTTGCTACCAGCGTCTTTAGCCTTACCAACAGTACCATCTATGCCTTTCTCGGCATCCGATGTATCGACACCAATAGTACCAAATAGCTTAAATATTTCATTCATTTACGTTCTCACCACCTTTGTTAACCGGCTTGATAAACTTCATGGCATTATTGATAGCTGCCTGCTCTTCCTCTTTACTTAATAGCTTATTCTTTGGTCTGTACATATCTTTGTAATGCTCTTTCTTGAAGTCTGGGAAACTCTTTTTACTGTACTTGTGTAACCACGTTTCCCAAAGGCTGTCCTCTACATCCTTATCAAATAAATACAAAATATAATCCGCTAAACTTGCTAACGAATGAGTTCTTAGTAAGGATAACGGATCTCCATATCGTTTAAACAAAATGTCTTTTAATTTAAACTCCATATTCTCATTTTGGTTTACAGTAAGGAGGCGATAGATGTAAAAAAATCCTTTAATTCAGGTTTTTTAAAGAAATTAATTAATAATGCTGTATAATCTTTTAATCCTAGCTTTTTAATCTCATTAACGTTTACACCACATAAATCAGCAAGTAGAGCATTAATATCATTCTTTACAGAACCAATATTTTTGAGAACGGTCTGTAATAAATTAGCTGTGGCCTCCATGCCACGTTTTTCAGCATCAACTTCACTATCAGTAACTGCATTTCTCTCAAACATCTTCACAAAATCGTCTTTAATATCCAACTTTCCAACAATAGAAAGAAGGGTAAACAGATCGTCACCCCTCAACTCTCTCATTTCATAATTCATCTATTATCCTCCTTATGCACCAGTTGTTTCACCAGGATACAATATTTTCCATGGGAATGTTTCTGCTTCTAATTGTTCAGGAGTTGCATGTGCTTCATATGTTTGTTCTACGACGGCCTCGTTATTGTCTTCCGTACCTAATTCAAGGCCTGAAGTGCATAACACGTTATCAAGAATGGCGATAATCGGCTTGTTTGTTCCACTTAATCGACCAACAACCGCCATATTAGAAATATAATCTGTATCATCAACATTTAATTTTGATTCAATTACTTTATATCCAGCAGGTGCTTCCTCTGCAGTAGCATCTCTGATTAATCCATTCAGTGATTTGCGAATATTTTCAGCCGTCAATTCTTTCATATTTGCGGTGATAGTCGCATTAGCTGATTCAAGGACCTTATTTCCCTTCACTTTCATTTTTGTTGCCCCATCAACTTCAATATCCCTGTATGATTGTTCAATAGTTAATGTAACACCGCCAGATGTTGCCCCCTGTAATGTTCCTGTAAAATCCCCACTTTCGCTGTCAAAAGTGACATTTGTATAAACAACGCCCGCGTCAATAATGTAATTCTTTGCGGTAGTGCTTGAATATCCCGATTTCTTTAATACCATTATTTATTCCTCCAATCTACCTTGCAGTAAATCTGTAAATTTCTCCGTTTAATCAAATCGTCACCGGTTGAAATCTTTGTAGACCTCAAAAAGTTAAAACGCATTAATACATCATCTGTTAAAATTATTAAATCCTTAAAATGTGCTTTTATATTACTTTCCAACTGAAATATATTTGTATAGCTTGAATTATTGTCGAAAATATCAACATCAATATCAAAGCCTTCAACATTAGGCTCAATTGCTTCAGCGTCAAAATCAAATGTTAGGTATGGATAAGTAACGTTTGATTTTCGATTCTTCTCATGAAAACTTTCTGGTGTAACTGCTCTAAACTGTTTTGTTAACTCTTGTACAAATTCAATCATTACCTTTAACCCCCTTGAAAGAGGTTTTAAATTTATCGCCAATTATTTTTATCACTTGCTTTTTATTACTTCTAAATGCTGGCCTTAAAAATGGTTGTGGATCTTGCCCCCAAGTAAAGAACCATTCACCCGATGGATCCTGATAGACCCATCCACCTTTACGACCTGCCCCATTCTCCGCGAACTCACCAGTCCCATACTCTACATATATGGCATACATCAAAGGAGAACCGACTTGACCAACAATTTTTCCATTTTGTTCAAATACTTTATGATTGATTTTATCTCTTAATTCCGCGGTATTACCAACCGGCGCCAGTGCTTTGGCTTGTCCTTCAACTAAAAGGCAAGCACTTTCCATTGATTTTGTTGCTGCAAGTTTAAGTGCTTTTTTTACGACTCCGGAATTATCTTCAAATTTCATTCAAAACACCGCCAAACTTGCAGTAAATTTCATTATGATGTTGCATTCCCATTGGATCATCACTGTAGGTAATCGTGTAAAATCGCTTATTTAAGTCAACTACGCGCATTTTATCTGTGATACCTTCTGTAAATACCGGAATAATCAAAAGATGTGTTGATTGCTCAATTACAGCGTTTTGAACAGTATTTAGGTCAGTTCCGGTTACTAAGTCGAGATAACCTTGAACTTCTTTAAACAAGGTCCAGTCCTCAATATATCCGCCAATTCCATCATCAATTTGTGTCAATTGTTGTATTTGAAAAGTGTTCATTATCCCCACCTCATTTTCTCATACTTCTTGAGGAAGGAAAGTAAAGCTGATGGATATCCGTCAGTGTTTTCGGTTGCCGTTACATCATAGTAAGTAGTACTCATACGACTGATGGTTTCTGACTTGATGCCAATCTTCCCAGACATCTTTTTGTCGTACTCAATTAGTTTCTTAACACCGCGTTTTATATCTGGTGGGTACTTAACTAATGTGACCATTAAATTTTTATCGCCTAATTCTTCAATAAATGGCTCACCTTGAACTTTTATTGTGTTCTCGAGTATTTCATCCACAACAAATAAGCCATCGTTAAATGGCGAATAATTAACCTCTACGGTGTCGCCGATTCGAATTCCTTTAATAGGTTCTTTAGTACGAATGGTGTTTGGCGCTTCGATAGAAACATGTTTAAACCGAACATATGTGTTTTGAAAATTATTGTTGGTTAACTCTCTTATACTAGATTCAAAGGCATCTAGGTCATCTTGAGTGATATTTGGATTAATGGATTGTGCTTCTTCAAGAGTAATAATCATTCCATCACCTCATTTCAAAAGAAAAAGAGGGATGTTGATTATCCCTCTTTCTTAGCTGGTTGTTTCTTAACCGTTGCTTTCTTATCTTCTTTTTCGACTTTTTTAAATCCCAACGCTTCTAATTGTCGCGCTTTCACCTCATTATCAGTATAACGAACAACATTTAAAAGCCTATACTCTGTCATTTCCATGTAACACTTCCTCCTTCTTATGCCTCAGGAGCCGCAGGTTTTGTATTAACAAAAATACTAGTTAATTTACTTGCCGGTACCCATAAATCATGATATTTGCGGTAGTCAATCTTCCAAGCATCTGCTTTTTGGTTAACATCTGGAGTAAATGTACGAACCTTATCCGTTTTAGAAATAGCGATTGGCGCGTCCTCTGTGGAAATTAACCAGTTCACATCCAAAGCACCTGCAGCGTTTGTAAATCCACCTGCTTCTTGACCAGCTGTAGTCCCATCATTGAAGGTAAAAGCAGTTTTTAATAGTTTAGAAGGTGCCTTAACAATTGGATTGTCATTGAATGCATTTACCTGAGTAGACAGTTGTCCCTTTTGTAGCATAGCTTTTGAAATGTAATCTTTACCTGCTACACCTAAGAACCGGGCTAATAGAGGACTCATAGTAATAACGACACGCTTAGCTCCAATTACATCCTCTAATGCCGCCAAGTCATTTAGCAATTCATCCACAATGTTGTTAACGGTAATGGCTACAGACCGTGTTTGTCCTGCACCAATAGCTAAAGTAGCTAATTTGGAATAACGATAAGCATCGATTTCAGGCACCACTTGAACACGTTGGAATTCTCCCATTACAGTTCCAGCAGTTACAACAAAGTTAGTCTCATCAACATCCATTGCATCGATAGAGAATGAACGACCACGGTCTTGAGTAAGCGTGTAGGTTTTCCATTCTAAAGTAACATCTCCACCAACAAAACCATTAGTACGGTCATAGTCTGCTAGACCATCCATGACAATGTTTGGCAGTTTAACTTCATTACCACCGTTGTATTTTACTAGATTACTATTTAACTCCATCCATCCGGTAGTAGATTCTTGAACTACTTGTTTGTCCAATGATGGTTGGAAAATTTTACTATATTCTAATGTATTTGGCATGTTGTATTTCCTCCCTTAATTATTCATTCTTGATTCCTAGTGCAGCTTCAAATGCTGCTGTTGCCTCTGCAACTGGATCACTAGGTTTTCCATTATCCAGCTTGTTATCAATTACTTGATATCCACCGGCAGGCTGTTGCTGTTGTTGTTGATTATCATCTGTTTTAGTCTCAAAGAATGTTGGATTGGCTTCTTTCAAAGCCTTAACCTTGTTTTCTAAGTCTTTGATGGTTCCGTCTTTGTCTATTTCGACATCGCCAAGTTTAAACAACATGTAATCAACATCTTTAGCCCCGGCTTTTGTCAAGGCTTCCTTCAATGCATAAGTTTTCTTCGTCTCAGCCGCTTCTTTTTCCAAATTCTGAATCTTAATTTCATAGTCTTTGATTTTTTGCTGTAAATCCTCATTGCTTTGGTTATTTTGCTTTAATTGATTAATCGTGTTGTTCGCTTCTTTAAGTTGATTGGCTTTGTCGTTATATTCACTTTTTGGCACCGCGTTTTTCGGAAATTCAGTTTTAATTTCTGCCATGGCTTTCTCTATATCTACAGTTCCGTCTTCTTTGCGGTATTTGTCTAAAATTGATTTAATCCATTCCATTATGATTTCCTCCATATCCATAGCTTTTTATGCAGGTCGCTTCCTGCAGGGATTGATTGGTTATGCCTCCAATCTAGGCAAATTAAATAAGCCTTTTAATGTCATGCTTAGGACAAATTTAAAAGCTTACTCTTTGTCCAGCAAATGATTGCCGGATTACTTGCTCTTCCTCTGTTTCTTCTTCTGGTTGTTGTTGTGCCTGTTGAAACACCAAAGGACCAACTACTTTCGGTTCATTTAGTTTCTGTAATTCCTGGCGAATCTTTTTCAGCTCATCAGCTATGGCTTTGGCATACTTATCATCCATGAGTTCACCTCCTTTTCCTAAAATAAAAGGATAATAGACATTTGTTTAAAAGAGATACAATTTTATGGTTCACACCTCAACCCCCTTGGATTTCGCCCAATCTTTATAATTCTTGTATTTATTAATTTCCTTTGTTTCATTGTCTTTTCTTAACTCTGGTGTAATTCCATTTACAATAGCAATGGTTGTACAACGGCAATTAATATCTTCTTTCGCCACGCCAAACAAACGCGGTCCCTTTGCTTTATAACCATTAATTTTAAAATAACCGTTTATAGGTACTGTTTGTCCATCCAATTCCCTATGGTCATGTCTAGTTTTCTTATCAAACGTCGATAACCATTGTTTTTCTAACTTTACTCCGATTTTCTTTGCTTGCTCATATCCTCTTTGCTTGGCAGATGATTGAGTGCGGCCACCTTCAGTTCTGGCAATTCTCAGGGCTTGTTTATATGTTGCCTCTGTATGTTCGTTCACACGCTTTGCGACCTTTTGGTAACCGTCACCTCGTAAATATGCCATCTGTAATTCATCAGTTACCTTCTTAGCAAGTTCATCACGTCGCTCATATAAACGTTCAGAGAACGTCATCCCATCAATTTTTTTAAATACCAATTCGTTAATATATTCATTGTCAAGTATTGGAAAATTTAACTGTAAACTTGCTGTTCCTTCCAATGCGTACCAAACACCATAATATCCGTTTTTGGCTTCTTTCTCGATAAATTCAAGGATAGCCTCCTGTACATCATTCGTTGTTTGAGACAAGATTTCGTCAATTGCTTCTGCAACAGCAAGAAGTCTTTCTGCTTCAAGTCGTCTAGAAAATGACAACATGTCATAATTATCGATATATGACTTTATCTGCTTTTTAATATCAATCAATGCACCCTTATAAAATTTAAACAGTTCACTATTCAATTCTTCATAGTTTTTTTCAGACAGTCGTTCCAGTTCCTGCTGCCACTTGTCCAATTGTGCCATTCGGTTCACCACCTACTGGATCCGTGTTAGCTGCTAACCCCGGTGTATAATCCTGTTCATCGATAGCTTGCTGAACTTCTTCCCAATCCAATTCAAATTGCTCACAGATTAATTTAAGAACTGATTCGTCATCCAAACGAGCTGCAACACTTAAAATGGTTTCAATGATGACTTGTTTTGTTTCTGCTTCAATTTTGTCCTGTTCAACAAGGTCCTTTTCATTGACCATTGTTTCACGGACGATATTTACCGTAATGTCACTTGCTTTATATGCTGTTCCATAGCGGCGATTAATATCATCTACTATCATTTTATTGATCCATTGGAGCATAGCCCGTAATCGAACCTCAGCTTTGTTACACTTCATGTCTAGCAAAGCGTAACGGCTCTTAATGACGACATTGGTAATATTGCCATCACCAATTTGAGTGGAATCGAATCCCATGCCAAACTTATATATAGCGTTCTTGTCTATTTCTAATTTGGTTTTTCTCGCTTCGACCGGTATATCTACCGTCTGAATTTCAACACCGCCATCAGCTCCGGTACCAACAACTTTTTTTGCTTTGATGTTTTGTTTTAGCTTAGATAGATCATCACCCATAAAACCTTTAACCACATATATGGCATCAGCAAAATCTTGTAGGTTATTAGATAAAAAGCACGCCATTAGATCATAGTCATCAATCAATGCCTTAATTGGCTCTAAATCTGTTTTCTCCTTACTGTTATTGGACAAACGATAAAAAGGGATCGTCCCATATGAACGCGATAAAAGTGTCCCATCACTCGCCTTTGCTATAACATGAGGGCGTGGGTTCATTTCCCTGCTTTCATCAAAAACGAATTGCTTTCCTTTTTCCATTTTGTAGAAGGTTACTTTTTCCTCATCCCAAACTTCTGCAATTGTGATGATTTCGTTTTTACCCTCTTTGTAAATATCTTTGTCATAGTAACGAACAATGGCTTTCAATTCGTTATTCTCATCATATATTGGAAAAGTACACAAGCTATCAGATACCTGAAAACAAAGCCTGTCCTGTTCGTTTGTTCGAGCAAAGATATATTCATACCCTTTTTTGCTTGCTCCCTCGAGGGCTTCTTGTAAGAACACTTGAAAATCATCATCATAGTATTCTTCTAAATATGCTTTAAAGTTATCATCATCCACTTCTACCCCAACCGGATTCGATAGCAGATATTGGACTTTTTGGTCAACTAACTCAGTAAAAAATGGATGTGGAATTTTAATGTTAGTAGCGTTTTTATCCTCTCGAACCACATCATTATCATCAATGTAAAAAATACGATTATTTAAGATATCATGCTTATATTCGTAGTAGCGTTCCCCTTCTCTTGCTTTTTCTTTAGCTGGAGATGTTTTATCTGCTTCAATTGCACTTTTTAATGCCTGTGCAACGACTGCCGGACTGTCGCTTAATAAATTTTTGCTATCCACATTATCACCACCTTAATATAACCATTTACTTTGTTTCATCTCATCTTCTAAGCTATATCGTGTTGCGTCAATACTGTGATTATTTTTATCCGGGTAAGTTCCTTTCAAGTTTCCGTTACTGTCCTTTTCAATTTCGTAAGTACTAAATTCTCTCGCTGTATTCGGGCAACGTTCAGGATCTATAATGATTTCGTTTAAGTCTTGTAAGAACTTTATACCATGTTCCACGCTTCCCGGCCCTTTCTTTGCTCCGGTTATTCTCAATCCTAAATCATTGAATTCGTTAATGGTTCTTGGCTCTGCGGAATCAGCCGTTATCCATCCATTTAACTTATTTATTTGCTTGATTTTTTCAACAGCTACACTATTTTTCAATCCAACTTGATGGATTTCCGCAAAAATAAAAAGCCGTTTCCGGGCTTTATCATAGTAATTCTCTGTATAATGTAACGGATCGGCAGCAAAACCAAAGTCAAGGCCTCTTCTGATTTTGTCAAACCTAGCAATCTCTTCATCTGTGATTCTTCTTTGTGTAACGTTAGTAAATACTTCGGCACCGGTACCCGTTATAATACCTAAATACTCATGCTCATATTTTTTCGGATTGGTTTTCTTTAAATGTTCAGCGTCGTTTATAAACTGTTCGCCTAGCCATTCTTTTGGCACTGTCCGATAGTCACTTGAATGTACTAACGTGTCTTTTCTTAATTTCTGCTGTTCAACTTCACTGTTAACCCAGTTATTTTGTGATTGTGGAGGGTTAAATGTGTAAAATACCTGAATATCAGGACCACCACGGACAAGTGTCTGGTTAATCGTTCGAATGTCCTGCATTCCTGTGAACTCATCAGCTTCTTCATACCAAATAAACTTGGCATATCCTCGACGGAATTTACTGGACTTAACTTTTTTAGGCTTGTCTGCACCTTTGAATATTATTTTTTGACCTGTTGGCTTATAAGTTATGCTTAAAGGATTGAGTGATTCATGCCATAGATGTGTAACTTGTAATTTATCAATGGCCCAAAGCATTTGCTCATAAACGGATTCACGAAGTGTTTCTTTGACTTTACGTAGTATAACCGCATTGGCATCCGGATCCGCCATCATTCCCATTATTATTTCAACAGAAACAAATGATGATTTAGTAGAGCCACGTCCACCTTTTAACCAGTAATGGCTGTATTCCTTATTACGTATTGAATGATGAACGTTATAAAATGATGGTGCTATTAATTTAGTTAATTTAACTGCCATCATCATCACTTCTAGGAATGTCATCTATAATCTGGACAACTCCAACATCACCAGATAACTCAATCTTATCCTTAAACATCCCTAAGTGTTTTCCAATCAACTCTAATGCTTTCATTTTATCGGTTAGTCTTATTTCTCTTTCTATACCATCACCGTTTTGCGTTGGAATGGTTTTTACTTTAACTGATTGAATAACCGCTAGGTCATCATCACTTGCATCTTCCCGTATAGTTGCATTGTCAGCGTCTATAACATCCGTCGCTTTCACAAATGCAATCCTTGCTAGTTCCTGTAAAACCCTATCGGCATTTATTCCTGTGCGTTTAGAGCGTTCGGCCATTGCCTTACCAATGCGTGCACGAATTTCAGGTTTGTTCAGGTTTTCATTTCCAATCGAATATGCTGTATTTGGACTATAACCAGCTCTTATTGCTGCTTGTGTAGCGTTTAAATCGATTAAGTACTCTTCTACAAATCGTTTTTGTTTTGCTGTAAGTGCCATCTTTATCACCTCACTTTATTAAAAATAATAAAAACACCTAATAATTTTTAGGTGCTTTAAAATAATCCGTTCATATATGGGGAAAACTTCCTCCCCGTCCTGCCTACCATTTTAACATGCCGATTTTCGATTTTGGAAATTCGTCCCATCTGTGCCATTTGTGCCATTTGTATCAGCTAATTGTTCAACAATAGAATCCCTGAGTCTTTTGATATGAGAAGAAGAAAAACCCATATGTTGACCAATCCAGCGATAACTTTTTCCCTCGAGTAACCAATATAGGACTTCACTTTCACGTTCATCTTTTATACGTTCTATACGGTCTTGAATAATTTTAATTTCTCTTTCATAACGTTCAATCTTCTTCCAACGCTTACTACGTCGAACAACTTCTTGAAATACCGGGTCACCACTCTGCCCATGTGCTTTTGGCAAAGAGGCTTCAATTCCATATTTTGCCGATAAATTTCCGCCTATTTGTTTAAGTGCTTCCCGTTCTAATTTGATACTATTCAACATCCAGTGGTAATTCTTTAGTATCTCCTCAATTTCTTTTTTATTCATCAGCTCCGACCCTCCTCTGCCTTTTTATCCGCAACCCAACCAAAACCCTTCACACAACGTTTAAAAGGGCAAAACGAGCCGTTTTTGAGCCAAATACACCCCTTGCAGTAGCTTGTTTTATATAAAAGTTTCTTCCGCATATTTTTACTCCTTTCGTACAAAATAAAAACGGACACAAACTCATCACGAATAATCGCAACAAGAATGTGTCCGTCCGTTCTTCGGTAGGGACAAAATTTATTTATGGTATTTGCTAAGAATAGTTGCTTTATCAGTTTCTAAAGCATGTGGATGAATCAGTTTAGCAGGCACAGTACAAACGAAGTTCCAACCATCATTTAACGCATTTTCTATCATTACTTCATCAACATATCCATTTGTAATAACATATTTTAATTCAATCATTAAACCCTCACCCTCTCACTCCGAATAAAATCTAACACTTGTCCATTTTTCCAGATGATTTTGTCTTCACCATATTCTATTGCTTCTACTTTCGTTATCTTTCCATCCTTCACGATATATAAAGAGTTTTCCGTGAGACTGATTTCTGCTATCATGTTTTCTGTATCTATTTTCAACCGAACCACTCCCATGTTAAAATAAAACTATCGAGTACATTCGCCGGGAGTGGTCCTGGCTTTTTTAAATCAATTCTTCTGCTTTTGCCAACCGCTCTTTCCACTCTTGTAAGTCTTGTTTATTTGTTTTCACGTTCTCACTCCTCACTTCTTATTTTCGGTATTTCCGGTCCGCCTAGCCGTTTGCAATCGCGCCCAAACTTGCTACTACATTTTCTATACAGCGGGCAAAACCAAGCGCATGTCATTAGCTTATCTTCCTCTTTCATCCACGGTTTCCGGTCATCTACAATAACAACATTCATCCCCTAGCCCTACTTTCGTGTAAGTTGATTGATTTCTTCATTCAACCTTTTGATTTCTTGCTCTGCCTTGTACAGCAGGTTCTCTAAAATTGCGTTATATGCTATTGCTTGGTCTTTTGTCTTAAGTGCGATTTCTAACTGCTCTTTCAATGCCTCATATCGCTTTGTTATTGGCTCATTTTGCCCGATTAAGCTTGTCTGGGTATTATTTATCTCTGAAACTTTCAAAACGTCAAACGAGCCATTTTTAAGGACTGACGACATATTATTTCACCTTCTTCGCTTGTTTTCTCCTTTTCTTTAATTCTTCTAGTTCAATCCATCCCCCATATTTCTTGACGTATGTAATTAAGCTGAGTTTATGGGGGTATTTCTTTTCAAACAGTTTTTTCTTAATTTTGAAGGCCTCTGTCTCCATCCCTTTCACGTCCACAACCTCGATTGTTCCATCTAAGTGATGTATTTCAAAGTCGGCAATGTACTCTATTTTTCTATAAGTTCTACCGTTTTTCTTGAACGCTTCTTGGAGTAAATACTTTGGCTGTAACCGGAAAAACAGTATTTCTTTATGCTCCTGCAGCCATTTCAACCGTTGGTAATACCTAGCTTCAATCTGTGAATCGAATGTATATCCGTCTAGCTCTACTTTCTTGGAGTTATATTTTGTTGCTGTCACGTAACCCCTTCCTTTCACAAAACATCAAGCACGAAAAACCGTATTTATCTCGTTTGATGTCTCCCACAAGATTCCAGCCACGCTCTTTGTGGGAATTTATGTTATTTGTAAAATTTGTTTCTGACATAGCATTAACGATTTTGTAGATTTTTCCGTTTTTTATCCATGCCATTAGTAACCACTCTCTTGTCTTTGATGATTGATATTATTTTTATTGAGATAGGCTTGTTCGATTTGGTTCCAGTCAAAACCTAAATATTTTTCTCCTAAACCCACAAAAAGATTGAACAGTTCCTCATAAACTTGATAAATATATGATTTATTTCCATCTCGAATAGAATGGGCCAACTCAATCACCGTTTCAAAGGCAAAAATGAATGTTTCGGTTGTGTCTGCACCTGTATAATCACTATCTATGACTATATTTGTTGTTTCTAACTCCAACCCAATCGACAGAATGAAATGCAAGCAGTCCACGTATTCCTCGAGAAGTGGGTTGTATTCTTTGTACACATATCCTTCACATTTACAATCAGGACATACACCTGAACCATCATCGCCCGAACCATTGCACCATTTACATTTTATTTCTTTATAACCTTTTAATCTCGGTTCCCTGTTGTTACTCCAAAACTTAAACCCTCGCCACTCATTAGCCAATTCTCCAAGTTCCACTTGTAACGCTAATATCTTCTTTGGTAATAAGTCCTCGCCGTATAGACCCTTTTCTTTCACAATCCTGTCATCCAATTTTGCTTGTAATTCGAATAATTCATTTAAATTCAATTTTCGTTCCCCCGTTTTCTTTTAACTGTTTACGTAACTTCTTAATCTCGCTTTTCAGATATTTAACTTCTACAGATTCGGATGGCTTAAAGCTAATATTCATGCTCTGTAGCAACGTGTTTAGCTTAGGGATAGATATGGTCTTTTGATGTTTTAGGGCGTGTTGTAGCTGCGCTTTTGCTTGTTCGTATTTCAATCATCATCACACTCCAATGCTTTGAATGCTACATCAGTAACCTTGTCTAATTCCCTTTCCGCATCCAATCCTTCTGAGTTCCAATCAGCATTTGATATTTCTTCCAATGCCCGTTTGTAGCGTTTGTTTTGTTCTCTTAACTCTTGATTCGTCATGTAATAAGATTGAGCAGTATCTTTCCATTCGTCTCTTTCTTCTTCCAATTTCTCAACTCGTTCAGCTTGTTGGATAAGCCAAACTAAATCCTTCATATCCACTCCAACTATTTCTATGTCGTTTATATATTCCAAAACTGTGACTTCTGAATATTTTTCTTTTATATCTTCCAAGCGTTCTTTATCGCTCATTTTGTTCCCTCCAATGCTTGACGTGCTTTTTCTCCGCTATCAAAATAAATAATCGGAGGATCATATTCGTCATTTGAAATACAAATACCATCAGCATCATATTGGGCTTCACTGATTAGCTTTTCTTTATAATGTTCTTCATCCGCATAAAATTCTAATGCCTTCTCATACCGTTCCGCTTTGGCTTGCGCTTGATGTAGTTGATTTTCTATCAACTGAATCTTAAAGTACGCATCTTCAAGTTCGTTACATCTTTTTCTATGTTGCTTCCTCCAGTATTCCACTTTCTCCGCTTGTTCCAAGAGCCAATCAAATACTTTTGAACGTTTATGATATAATTCATCATCAGTAGCAGTAATTAATTTCCGTATATGTTCTTGCCATTCAAGTGCTTCTTTCAGCATTTCTTGTTCGGTCATGTTTTTCACCCTCCAACACTTCAATTAATTTTTCATACACTTTTCGTATCAGTCATGTTGCACCTCCAAATCCTCTTCCTTTACTCGATAAAATCCTCTTAAATCACAAGCGACTAGATAAACGGTTTCTTCAACAGAATCTACTGAGACTAGTCCTTCTTCTGTTCGATATGGGTTGTCGTCATATTCTAAGGTGTTGCTGATTGTTATCCTTCTTTTCCCGCACAAAATACCTTCCAATTCTTTTTGGTGGTCTTTCACTTGCCACCTAACCAGTTCAATATAACCTTTATCCTCTAGTTCTTTTTCTTGGTCCTCTGTCATATAACCGAAAATGACACTATCACCAGTTTTAACAAGTGATTTTCTAAACTTCACTCTATCTCCAAGCTTCATGTTGCACCTCCAAAACAAATTTATCTCTTTCCATATTTCCACCGTCCTCAATTAGCGGAAAGTACCAAATTCCCGGCTCATCTACATATTCAAATCGTTTTACCGCTGTAGTACCTTCAAGCAGTACGGCCCTAATCGGTTTTCCTTTGTATGTTCCTTTTACTGTCATTCTTTCCATCTCACGCATTAAAATCACGTCCCATTCTTTTTAATGTCGCTAACAAGCTTTTAAGTTCGTAATAATCAAGGTCATATAGATTAATAGCTCCATCACAATCAAAGCCCAGTGCTAGTAGCTCATTGATGATTGACTGTTTTTTCAAATCGTTAACCATGTATAACGAGCGATACAAAATCATAATTACGCCTCCTTCCTGTACTTTTTCAAACGTTCCTCAAGCTCTCTTTTCTTTTTTTCGTCAATTTTTTGCTCTTGGCTTTGTTGCTCCCTGCTATTAAGCCAATTCGGAACTGGTTCAACACGTTTTTTATTGTTAGTTTGTTTTTTTAATCTTTCCTCCTGTTCCTTTTGAGCGTCAGTAATGGTTTTAATTCCTTTTTGTGCCCAACTGTTCAAAATAGCTCTTGCGTATGGATATTTAGCTCCAGCTTCAGCAGCTTTTTTAAATGCAAGACAAATTACTTCTTCGCTCAACCCGTCATTGTCTATAAAGCTGTTAATCTCTTCAATCTGGATTGGATTAGGTTGTCTATTAAAACAAAGCATGTACTGATTAAAAAAATTTGTTTGCCTATTAGCAGCAGCTATATTAGTTTCGTTTTGTTTTGTTTCGTTTAGTTTATTTAATGCGGAAAGATTGTCGGAAACACTGTCGGAAACATTGTAGGAAAGATTGTCGGAAACACTGTCGGCATTTATTGCCGACACACTATTTTTGCCGGAAGAATTGTCGGCATTTATTTCCTGCAAATTTTCTTTATCGGTTGATTTGTAGGAAAGATTGCGAGCAATAGTTTCTGACAAATCTTCTAATATATAAACTGCTGATTTATTCCCTTTGCGTGATTTAAAATCTATGAATTTCTTTTGTTTCAATTCATTTCTTGCATTAGATATTGTTCTTTCGGAAAGGCCGGTCTTAACGCATAACACCGATACAGCCACCGAGAATTCTCTCTGCCATCCAGCCTTATTGTTTATATGCATCAACGCGTGCCATAAAGCAATTGCTGATGTGCTAAGTGAATTCGTCTCGAGCCGATCATAGAATGCGTTAATCTGTTTTATGTAGTTCATGCTTGTTATGCCCTCCTTCCCTCTTATTTACGGGCACAAATTGCAAATTGCCCTTTTACACTTTTGATGGAATACTCCGGATATCTTCGCATATAATCTAGTACAAGCTTTTTAAAGTGCACTTCATTTTGGGCCTCCTCCCAGATCCATGCCGGGAGGAGAACTTTTGTTGGTGTTTCACTGAACATCATCGAATATTACCTCTGTCTGCTCTGATTCAGCATGTTGTTCAGATGGTTCATCATCTACAATTTCAAAATCACCATCGATAACTGAGGAATCCTCCGTAATATCTTTAACTTCATGTTCAGCTTCGTCCTCAGTAAAAGCCTTTTGCATCTCAATAGACAAGATTCCCCATTTGCTCAACATGTTTCTGAGAACTGTTTTCAAGGCCATAGCATCATAATCAGATTTCCAAACTCCATTTAGCGCCTTTTTATCTTTCAATTTGTTATGCTTGATACGATGGGATTCTATTTGTTCACGTGTCCAGTAGACTGTTTTTTCGAATCCATTCACTAACTTGAAGTAACCGCAATAACCAATAACTTTATCGCTTGTTGCTCCGTCTAAATTCAATTCAATTTCCTCTGTTAGTCGATTCCATTTCACTAATTCGCCCTCATGGACCTCAATTACATTAATTGACTTATATTGACCAGTCCTAAGTGCCAACTGAATATATCCTTTATAACCCAGTTGAAATTGTGCTACCTTGTATCCTTTTTTCGAATCATAGAAAGGGACAATCCATGCATAGCCTAGGTTTTTATCAACCGGCAAGTCCAAAGATGCTGCAACCATTGCACTTGAAACGATGCTCATAGGTTCGGATTCACGCAAGGAAGGATCACCATTGTATAGATTAAGCAAGGATGCCATAAATTGAGGTGCCTTCTTGTCTAAAACTTCCTCAAATTTTTTCTTCATGGTTGGTGTGCTAAGAAGTGCCTTTAACCCTAACGATTGAGCTGACACTGTTCTTGGCGCTTCGTTTTTATTGGCTAGTTGATTTTTAAGATCTTGGTTTGTAGCCATTATTTGACCTCCTTAATTGCAAATTTGCGCATAGAAATTTCTTTTAAAACTTGCTTGTAAATATCCGGGAACTTCTCTTTCAAAGCCTTGGAATCGACTCTCTGTTGCGTTTGATTTTTCCAAGTAACTATGAAATTATCAACAATCCCTTTCTCAGCCTCTTTTAATTCAGCTTTGATTTTATTTTCAATTTCCGTTTTAGCTTTTTTGATTAAATCTGCGTCCTGTTTGATTTGTTCATATTGGTAGATAAGGTCTTTATATTCACTTGGGAGCACAATTTCTTTATCTTTCTCAGCTACTGCATACTTTTCTTTTAAGTACTGTTCAGCTGCACTGGACCCATCTAAGTTAGGAGCAATCCCTTGTTCAACATTCACAGTCCAAAAATTCTTTTCGGCTTCAAAAATCATGTTGATCAGTTCTTCATCACGTTCGATTTCTTTCCATATGAAGCGATTTCCACCGATTAATACAGCGATATAACCTTTCTCTTTACCAGTTACTCCTAGATAATGTTGAACTTGGACTAAATATGTTGCTGGGACTTCATCTGCTTCCCATTCTTTAGAAAGATATGCACTAGCTGTTTTACACTCGAGAACAGCAGATTCACCAACAACCATTCGGTCCACATTCGCGCGGATAAACGGATATTCTGGATGACTAAACATGAAATTTGCTCTTCTTACCTTTTTATCCGTTCTCTTTTCAAACTCTTTGGCCACAACATCTTCCATTTGATTACCCCAATAAATTGCTTCACTATCAATCTCTTGAGGTTCAACTTGTCCAGTTTTTTCGAGCCATAATTCAAATGCAGTTTTGTATTTGTTTAACCCAAGGATGACACCAGCGTCACTTCCACCGATACCTTTGGTCCGTTCTTGAAGCCATTCAAAACGACTCATATTGATCGTATGGATAGCATTTTGATTCATTGCCATGTATTTTATCCTCCTTTACCAAATTAAACTGACGTGTTATAATTGAATCAAATTTAATATTCTTGAGACCGTAACTCCCGTTATTGCCTGGCGGGAGTTTTATTTTGCAATTTTTTCTATAGCCCCAAGATGTAAAAGAAACTTCTTTAAATCATAGGAAATATCATCTAACCGAAAAACATCATCTTCCCATTCCAAATACTCATCACCCGGCATAATTTCGTTCCCAAAGAAATCATCACAAAATGGTTCGTCGTTAACTGGCTCTGGATAGCCAGTCTGTAAAGTGCGTGTGATTCGTGGATCTTGAATGTCAATCGCCATTTATCTTCTCACCTCCAAAAAAATAAGTTCGCGACTGAAATCAATTTCATCGCATTTACACAACGGACAAATGCTAGGTTCCTCACCATCAGGAACAGCAAACTCGTGTGCAAAATCAGCGCATATATAAACATCTAGCTTCTTCATTTATTACGCCACCTTTCCGTTAGACGTTAGCAATAGACCTTCTTTTACAAAACGGTCCACATCCCAAATAGTGCAACTATCAACTCTTGACATTGAATTATCTATAATGAATACATCGCCGGTTGTTAAATAAACTTTCGTACCTTCTTTTAATTGCATGTTCACACATCCTTTTGAAAAATGACTAAAACGTATGGATAACTTTCATCCTCTGGACCAACAAACTGCATTTTAATGTCAATGATTTCAAAGTCTTTGCATTCCTCTAACCAATGGTTTACTTCCCTTTCAAAACTCCAACCTTCGAACAATCTGACTTGAACCATGTGTTTCTCCCCTTTCAATCTAAATAAGTTTTTAATAACTCAACTAAAAGTTTGTTTTGCTTTTCTAATTTTTTCATCCTTTTGTAGTTAAACCGATATCCATCAAAACGTTCTTCAATTTTTCTTAATTCGTTTTGGTAATATTCGGTTAATGCTCTAATTGACGATTTTTTAACAGTATCAACTTTCACTGGTCCAACAAAGCCTCTAGTACCGGTTAATAAGTCGATACCTATATATCCATCATCTTTTTTTAAATTCATGGCTTTGTTTTGATTCCAGTACACAATCCCAATTTCTCCTTCATATTCAACTAATTCACCGACTTCATAAGTGTTCACATTTTCACCCCTTTCCTAAGTGGTAATGAGGTAGGCAAGGATTTGCACCTTGCATGACAGCGATCGTCCAGCCCAAGCCTATTTCCACTGCCTATACGCTGGCCTCATTAAGGGCGTGCTTTAGCGTTTACCTATTCCGCCACTACCTCGTTTGCAACGTCATGGCAATGACC
>Ga0207748_1000400_pt1 | contig 31279 bp, 26 predicted proteins | sample HigsolmetaGSP13D_FD_184841 | JGI IMG/M metagenome (GOLD analysis project Ga0207748, IMG submission 184841) | High solid enriched microbial communities from the Joint BioEnergy Institute, USA - SP1-3-D (SPAdes) | ecosystem: Engineered > Bioreactor > SSF (Solid state fermentation) > Aerobic >...
GGGGGGGGGGGGGGGTGAATCCGGGATCTGGAAGAGAAGATGCTGCAGTACAGTGCAACATACAGGCAAGCCTGAAGAAGCACTTATGAAAATGAAAAAATGAGGGTCTGTCTGCCATAGTTGGAAGGAAGGCTCTGTCTGTATGGGCATTGAGCTTGATTAATAATAGTAAATAATGGTAATAGTAAAAATATTCTGACGAAATTGTGCCTGTCGTGCAACTGAAGAGAAATGCCCATGCAGCAATCTGAGCTTATATCCAAATCCAAAATATATCTATACTAAAGAGATATATACCTGCGACTAATCGCTCATCCTCGTGATGCTCTCTCTGTCCCGCCGAGGCTCCAGCTCTGTCTCCGTGGTATAAGTGACCACGACGTCCTTACTGATGCCGATGAGCTCCTCGTCGCTCCCCTGGCCTCTCAGCGTCCTGCTCGCCTGCTTCGACGACCCGCCCCCGACGATGGTGGTTGTGGTGGTGGCGCCGCCTGGCATGCCATCCCGTCTCAGGTCATCCAGGCCGATACTCCGTTGGTATCCGGCACGCTGGAGGTTCGACTGGGTCCACGGCATGCCGGAGCCGTGGCCGGAAGAGCTGATGCCCGCTTTGGCCAGCACGAGTTTGAGGAGCGGCCGCAGGGTCGCGGCGCAGCCGGCGGTGATGCCGACGCCGACTTCGACGGTGGACCAGATTGCGATGTCGGTGGTTGACCCTGTCATTGTCATGCATATGTAAGCACTAATGATTATTACCCTCAGATCAGGCGTTACGAAGCCGCGAAAAGAAAGGGATTGTGTCGAAACATGCGAGTGGGTGGGCAAAAGGACATACATAGAAAGTCTTTCACATCACCCAAGGCAGCAACATACTGTATGCGAACGCATGTTGCCGTGCTTCCACTGCAGGGTTTTGTCGGTCAGTATATTGTAAATCTCTGTGTTATTACGCTGCTGAAGAAGATGAAGGGGGGGGGAGGGGAAACACACATGGCGGCGAAGCTCAAGATACCAATGACAATTCCCTTTGTCCTTTTGGACATGTTCAGATTTTTGACCATGAAAATTGGCAGCGTGCCAAAGGTCCAGTCGGCGACGGCATTGATGGCGGAGGCGGCATATGTTGCATCGACGATGATCTTGGGGTCCAGACAGCCTTTTCTTTCAAGAGTCCACCAGGCAGAGATGGGGTTGCACTGGAACAAGACAAGCAGATCGTAGACTGTCCCGAAGATGATATTGCCGGCGATGAACAGCCAGATGATCCAGATGTGGAGTCTCTGGACCGCGATGCGGAGCAGGAAGACGCCGATTGACACCTTGAGCAAGCAACAGCTGGCGACGTAGAACACCTCGCAGAAGAACCAGAACTGGAAGCTTGTGTGTCAGCTATACCAGGGCACATGATCACGGAGCTTGCTGCTGGAAAAGTCGGTCGACCGTACCCTCAGTGCCTTCACGTAGCTCTCAAGTTTCACATCCCAGACATGACGACCGGTGCCATGGATGACTCCTCCGAGCTGGCAGATGAGATAAGCGGTGAAGATGAGCTGGAAGAACATCCCATCAGTCAGCATCTGTTCCCATTTCCGCGCGCAAGGGGAATGCCGCGTACATGACTGGCGACCATCAGCCAGTCGTCGATACCGAATGACTTGAGCATGCCAGCCCTCACGTAGACACGCAACGAGACGGTCAGCCATGATAGGACGAAGAAGAGAATGTTGACCGCCAACACTTGACCGCTCCGGTCCTCCATGTGGTTCAGAATCCTTGGAGGATGTATCTATCCACTGCTAACCACCTCGAAAGCAAGACCTGAGAGACTCGAGAGACACCACCGAAACGAGGACACATCCCAGGGAGTGGTGGTGATGGAGGATGGGAACGCGGACAAACGGACATGTCGCAAAGTCTGGTGGTCGACGAAGGCCAGCATTCCCACTACTCCGTTCTTTGCGAACTCCGTACCCAGAAACCCACATGGAATGCACGGAGCACGAGGATATTACGAATATACGAGGCCTAAGGAAATTAGGTTTTGCAACGCTGGGCCAGGGGGTCGTTCCGCTGCAGAGGTGCGGCTCCGTCCCGTTGGCCAAGCTTCCGTCTTGGCCGCAGTAGTCGCCTGAACCGAGCGTTTCGACGTTGGCCGGTCGCTCGGCTCTGGCATCCCGGATGGGACTTCTGCAGCAGCCAGGTCGAGTCGCTTGACACGTGAAGTTCCCCCCCGATGAACGGGAGGCCGACCGCTTGGATCTCGATCTAATCAGATGATCCTGGCAGAGTAATGCCGATGACAGATCTGCGGCATCTCCCGATGATGACACGATGGCTGTGAAGAATCAAAGGGACAGGGGAATGTGAGTCCACTCACTCTCCATCATCCCCCAGATAGGTTTGTCTAAGGTAGGTAGCTATCTGGAGCTATCTGCAGGACCTTCGCAGGGCCGCGCAGGCCGTTGTCAAGTATCGAGAACCGTAAGGCTGTCGCTGAATATAAGCGACACAGGTGACAGGCGGCTAGTTTCGTTAATCCTCACACACGGCCACAGCATTGGATGTTCATTGGTCCTCTGTATGAGGGCATCCTTGCAAGTTCCTAGAAGCCACAGTGCGGCTTCAAGCCTTTCTCTCGGGGATTCAGAGACCACAGTTTTGTCAGGCACCGTGTCAGGTACAGTACAATTGCCGCACCTGACAGCCGGGGTGCAGGAACTGCAGCTAGGGCATAGCCCTAATCATGTGGTTTCACGTGAACACATGTGTATCGGTGATCCGGCACTGCCTCTTTGGGCTGCCTGCAGCACCCAGTGTTCAGCTCTGGATATAGTCGGATTTTTGCTTGGTAGGCAAGGAGGTTCGGGTTGAGGTTGAGGATGCCAGTACGGACTATAGGGGACATATGAGTATTCTTTGTACTGCAGTTGATTATTCCATGCAAGACATTATTAGTTTCTGTTCAGCGTGACAATATTAACTGATGATGACCTTGGCAGCTGCCAGGTGGGCCGAGGATACGGACATCGCCCACGGTCAACCCCGAAGGACTTCAAAACCGCAGGAACGCGGTCGTCAGAATTTGAGATGACACCGACTACGATCCGGTCGAAGGTCCTCGCCCCGTTATCCGTCTTCATCCCCTTCAATCTCTCAAAGAATGGGACCACACCACACAGATGGGGTGATTTAATAAGCCTCGGGCAGGGCTCGAGGAGACATAATTCCCCTGACAGCCCGGCTGTTATTGCATCTGTTAGAGGATAAACGGCGGGCTTCTGAAGGTGAAGCATGAGGGCAGGATCTATGGTATGGTCCATCAGCATACAGGTTATCCGGCTTTGCACATAAAGAAAGGGAATCTACGAGATAAAATCCTCGCAGCGTTTGAACTTTCCCGAATGGTGCACACACTAGGGGTTCACACTAATCCCGTAGGGACGTACAGTGCTGTATTTCGCATTCCACATTTTCTGGAGCAAGTGGCGGATGCGATGCTCCGAAGTCTTGACCATGACTCCATGGGGTCTAGCAGGTCGACCATGGCCTAGCGTGCTGCGACGCTAGAGCCGTCCGGTGGAGGTCCAGCGTTGCCCATTCTCCAGATCCTTTGGTTTCGTTTTGATCAATCTGTGATCAACGTTGTTGACTAAGACATGTACTCAGTTATATTGCAACTTTTCTGGGCCTGCCTTGGTATTAACAATAATGTCGAATAGAGGTTATGATAAGCATGAGACTCTCATCTTGGCTTTATGCAGGGGCAATGCGGTGACAAGGATCGAACACATGCTGTCGGCAACCGCTGCTCCGGTTAGCATCTGTCTGTCAGCACTTGTCATCTTCTTGGTCCTTGATCAGGCAGCAGAGCACGGAACAAGACTCCATCTGTGTCTGTCATACGGCGCGAGTCCCACAGCCCAGAGCAACAACATATCCGGAGCACAGGCGGAGCGAGGGCCTTGCCGGATCGAGCGACCCGGGATGCAGCCGGCCGCCAGGGGGGGGGGAGCCAAGATGCGTCGACCAGAGGCCGGCTGGGATTCTTTGACAACGGCTTCAGAGAACCGCAGGGATGGAAGAGAATGATGCAGGAGGATGACTGGAGGAGCATGTTCTCGCCCCGGCTAACCTTACTGTTAGCACAAGCTTCCGCGTCTCCGTCTCCACTGCGGCGCACGCGATCGATGATCGTCGACGCCTCGACCCTCTTTCTCCTCGGAGTCCCTCCGCCTCTCGCTCAGGAGATACAAGGAAAAGATCATGGGGCCCGTTCGCCGTGACGACGTCTTGACGTCCTCACGATGCCCATGGCCGGTCTCTCGCGCCCGTCGCTGCGGGCCGCCGTCTTCCACCTGCTCTGGCTGACCGCGCTCGCGGTCGCCGTCTCCATCTTCATCCTCTGGTTTGGCGTCAATTCCGACCGCCAGTACATCCACCCGCTCCTCACCCAGCTGATCCCCGCGGGACACTGCGCATGCGCCAGCTCGACCACCTTCGAATGCGCCAGCTGCCTGTCGTGCGCCTCGAGCAGCAAAGTCGAGCCGTCGCCGCCGTCGTCATCCTCCCCCCCGTGGACCTTCCAGTATGGCCGCGACGACCGTAACGAGGGCCTGGACAAGACGCAGTGTCTTGCTGCGTTCCCGGGACTCTTCGAGGATGTCAACCGTGCCGCTGCTTTCTGGGAAGCCCGTGGAGGCATCTCCACGGAGGACCTGGACGCCATCGAACTGAAAAGCGCCATGGCGAGAGCGTTCATCTACAAGGGAGAGCTCTACGTGGTCGCGGCGCGCGCCAAGGGCGAGGACCACCGACGGAAGATCCTGGCCATCCTGAGCTCCATCCACCGCGCGTTGGTCGCTGACCCGGCCCGGGCCCGGCGGCCCAACATCGAGTTCGTCTTCTCCATCGAGGACAAGGTGGACGATGTCATGACTCCGGACCTCCCCGCCTGGGTGCTGGCCCGGAAACCGACCGAAGAGGCCGTCTGGCTGATGCCCGATTTCGGCTTCTGGGCCTGGGACAACCTCTTCAATTCGATCGGACCGTACAGCCAGGTCGTCGACCGGATCGAGCGTTCGGAGATTCCGTGGGCGGAGAAGAAGAAGAAGCTCGTCTGGCGCGGGAAGCCCAGCTTCGCGCCCAAGCTGCGGCGCGCGCTGATGGATGCCGCGAGGAACAAGCCCTGGGACGACGTGAAGCAGGTCGATTGGAACAAGAAGACGAATGTGATATCCATGGAAGACCACTGTGACTACATGTTCATTGCGCATGTGGAAGGTAGGCACATGCCTCATTACACCTTCTCTCTGCAATTGTCACTGACAATATACGTCTAATACCAGGTCGATCCTACTCCGCTTCTCTAAAATACCGCCAGGCCTGCCGCTCCGTCATCGTCGCGCACAAGCTGCAGTATATCCAACACCACCACTACCTTCTGGTCGCCTCGGGCCCGGACCAGAACTTCGTCGAGGTCGAGCGCGACTTCTCCGACCTGGCCCCCAAGATCGAGGCGCTCCTCGCCGACCCAGCCGCCGCGGAGCGCATCGCCAACAACAGCGTCAAGACCTTCCGCGAGCGGTACCTCACGCAGGCCGCGGAGGCGTGCTACTGGCGCGCGCTGTTCGACGGGTACGCGAGCGTGTGGAACGGCAACGTCACGCTGTGGTCCAGTGCGGAGCAGAAGGACCGCGGTCTGCGCTACGAGTCGTTTGTCATGCTGGAGGACCACCTCATGTATGACTTTCCGACGGCGGTGAGCTCACAGTCGTAAGGGTGACGGCTGAACCAGAACCTCCCAGCCTCCTTTATTTTGTTTTCGTCCATTCAAAAAGCACATATATATATATATATATATAATGTTTATTCTAAAAGTCGACAGGTTCGTATGGCGTATGGGGGCGATCTTCGAGATTTTAGCTTTTATCCTTTCTATACATACATGTGTCTATCCATCCTGTGTAATCAGTACCGTTGCATTGCATAGCAATAGATATGCAGATAGATAGAATTAGAAATATAATGTTGTCATGCACAGCCTGTGAGGGAAAGAATACAGTAGATCTCCATGGTGGACATTTTTAACTTCCTTAGAGCGCTTCCAAAGTCCATTCAAAAAAGGTCACTACGGCTCTACATGTGGAGACAGCTGTAGAAAACAAAAAAAAGCAAAGAATCTATAGATCTACTATTATTATCATTACTACATCGGAACCTATGTCCCAAGGTCCCGGGACCTCCAACAAAGCTCCAGGCCCCTGGAAATACGAGACAGGTCCCGGGTCGCATGAACAATTTCCCGATTAGGTGATGCCAATGTTCCCGCCCCGACGGTTAAGGTTCTATGATCGCAAACCTGGGAAGAAACTACCTATCTAGGAAGGTTCTGTACGTACTAGTACTGACCAAGGTCACGTGCGAACCTGGTGCTAGTGCGCCTGGCCTGGCATAACTAGGTATGGACGTTTATATAGTAATATGCTCTCAGCCCTCAATAGATCAGTCACATGATCTTTCTAGCCCTATTTTATTATTAGGGCCAACTATAAGTCCAGTGAGGTGCCCCCTAGGAGTCGCCTAGGCAAAACCTCGGCGGGGGGCTATTAAAAGTCACCTTCACCGCCTTCTGGCAGAATTCTCTCTAGCACCCCCGGAAAAACTCTCTCGCTCCCCGGAGGCCAAGAAGGAACACCTGACGACGGTCACGTGCGAGCTGCGCTAGTGAGCTCTCCGCCACACCGGACCGGTGGCTTGCGGCTTAGTCATCAATTGCCCTCGCCGCGGCTCTCATCAAGATCTCCGCTGATAATCTCTCCAACTCCGTGATATCGGATCTCCAACTGGATCAACTCCGCCGCCACCCGAACGCCAAAGCAGCTTCCTCCGGCTTTTATTTCTTATCAGAGACCCTGAGAGGGGTCTACAGATACCTGGCTCTCTTGCTATACCATTTATCACCCGCAAACCGGAAAGAACAGACCTAGCCCACCATGTCGGAGCGCAAGGTCTTGGTAAGTTAATCTCCCGGTCTACCAACCTCAATCGATGCATGAAGATAAGTGCTAACAAGCCTGAAAATAACAGACTAAGTACTACCCGCCAGACTTCGATCCGTCCGCGATCAAGCGGACGCCAAAACACCTTCGTCCGAGCGGCCCTAAGTTGCTGACGGTCCGCCTGATGGCGCCCTTCAGCATGCGCTGCGACTCGTGCGGCGAGTACATCTACAAAGGCCGCAAATTCAACGCCCGCAAGGAGACCACGGACGAGAAGTACTTCTCCATCTCCATCATCCGGTTCTACATCCGCTGCACGCGCTGCAGCGCCGAGATCACCTTCAAGACGGACCCAAAAAACATGGACTACGTCTGCGAGCGCGGCGCCAAGCGCAACTTTGAGCCCTGGCGCGAGAACCGGCTCGACAACTCGCACGAGACCGAGGAGGAGACGCTCGACCGGCTCGAGCGCGAGCACAACGAGGCCCAGGAGAAGCTGGAGCGCGACAAGATGGCCGAGCTCGAGGAGAAGATGCTCGACTCGAAGCGGGAGATGGCCGTCGCGGACGCGCTGGATGAGATCCGCACGCGCAACGCGCGCATCGAGCGCGGCGAGAGGCGCGGGGAGGAGGTCGCGCTGGCGCATGTGCGGAGTGAGGTCGATGAGGCGAAGATGCGCGAGGAGAGGGAGATCGAGGAGGCGGCGCGCAGGGCGTTCATGACCGCGGGGGGGGAGAGGGTCAAGCGGCTCGTGGAGGACGAGACCAGTGAGGCGCAGGAGAAGAGGGAGATGCCGCCGCCTTCGTTTGCGAGGGTCAAGAAGCCCAAGAAGCCATTCGATGCTGGTCTGGGCATCAAGAAGAAGCCGTCCCTTGTATGAATCAGAGTATTACGACTCGGTTACAGTACTGTTGTTCTCTTCGGCTTGGCGTTTGGTTTCTTTGTTTTTACGTTATGTTTGGGTTTGAATCTGGGAATGATGTCTATAATAGATTCGGGAATGACGATGGGAAGCATGGAATTCTCTCAGCTACTTGTACATACATAACAGCGCATTCAATTCAGCATTCAGAATATTATCATACAGGATTATGCAATAGTAAAGCACCACAACACATCCATCCACAAGAAATAACCCGTCTTCTTCACAGACTCATTTGATGAAGACAGACTCCATTTCCATCAAACCTCGTAATCGAAAACAGGACTGAAAAAGCAAATACCAAATAGAACAACACCCGTGCCCGCCGGTAGAATTTCCCATTCCGAAGCCCCTCGTTAGTTGAAACCAAGTAAACACCACTCATTCAACTTTCCCACTTCACAAGGACATTATTTAAAAGAGAAACAAATACAACTCAGAACAGAAGAAAACATGAAAATATGAGAGAATAATAACAATTTCCATCCACGGTTCACAGTTGTGTCATCACCAGCCTCACATTCAGAGGTATGGCATCCACAAAGCATCGCATGACGCTAGGTGCTGGGGGTTCACGGCCCTGGAAATCAAATCAATGGTCGTCTGGTTCGCTGGTAGGTTGCCCTCAGGCGGGCTGGCCAGGCTCACCGCCCTGTTGACGATGATGTCGCTGTTGTTGTAGACAAGCTCTCTCAGCTGGTGCTCTGGCAGCGCGCCGCGGTGCTGTGCCGTGGCCCAGAACATCATCTCGTCCCGCACAAAGATGCTGAGCTGCTGCTCCAGCTCGTGTCTAGGTTCGGTGAGGCAGCGGGCAATGGCCATCATTGCGCAAGAAAAGAGACCCTCCGTGGCGATCGGGCCCATCAACATCTGGATATTGGGAGTCAGGCGGAAGGGGATCTGCTCTGGATTGTAGAAGATCGCCTTGGCGGGGTTGATGGTAGGGATCAGCTCCGACGCCCAGATGTCACCCGTAGCACGGGAGATAGATATCTTGTTCGGGTACCGGTTGCCCATATGCATCACGTAAGTCATGAACGCAATCGCCGCATACTGGTAAGAGAACTGGCGGCGGAAGAGCCAGAAATCCGCATAACTGGGGTATGTCTGCTGGAAGTACTCCAGCACGATGGTGTTTGGAACCCACTTCTCCTGGATGGCCGTGAGAATCTCCGTGCGGAGCACCTGCTGTTGATCGGGGGTACGCTGTTGACAGTTAGCGATACTAGTAGTACATGCAGGATCGGTGCAACTTACATTCTGCTTAGTTTCTGCCAATGCTCTCATCTTCTCCATGGTGAAGAGCACTGGCTCGTCCTTGTTCATGCCCACGCGCCTGCAGTAATCTTCGTAGATGCCTTGCAGGGAGATGTACGAGGGATCATCACGGACCAAGCGGATGTGGGGAGCCAAGGGCACCATGAGCGGGAGATGGAAGTACAGGTTCCGGCGCCTGCTCTCCTTGCGCTTTGACAGAACGCCGTTGAATATGCGGAATAGCTGCAAGATGCGCTCCTCACGTCTGCAGTGACGGGCAGCCGGGTGCTGAACAGCGAAGGGATGGATGCTTCCATCGTGGCCCCGGATCTTCAAACGGCGATGACAGACACCAATACCGCGCACGAGGTCGACATCGGGCAAGAAACGGTCGATGCGGACGAAGTCCTGGTTCTTGTCCTTGTGCAACAGATACTGCCCGGGAACCTCCACCTCATCGAATTTGAGGAACCGGAACTCGCTCAGGTGCGGTGAGTAAGCCTCCAGGAAGTGAGACTGCGGTCGGCGGTCGAGCTTCTCCTCGAACTTGTCGCGCCACCGACGCAGCTTCTGGATGTACTCGTACATGGTTGGTTTCTTGACGACGAAATCAGCTTCGAAAGACTTGCGGATGTGCGCAGGAAGGATGGTCTCCGCGAAGCGCGTAATATTGGCTTCTGTCGCAGGAGGGAGCTTGAAGTCCTGTGCATAAGAGGTCGGCATGCGGCCAACATATGCGAGACCATCATTGAGCAGCGCAACAATAAGTCGGTAGGCATCTTCGTCTGGAGGACACTTGAAGTTCTTGTGGATCTGATCGACCATTGTTTCCATTGACAGCGCAAGCAGCGGGAAGGCAGTCTTGAGGCCGGCCATGATCTCTTCGGAATATTCCCATGGCTTCTTGAGTGGCTCTCTCTGCGGCTGCTGCTCTGGCAGACCAGGAGTCTGGTTCTGGTTATGTGCCTGGTTTTGACCCTGAGGCTGACCCTGATGCTGGCCTTGAGGTTGTCCTTGAGGCCGTTGAGGCTGTCCTTGGGACTGGGCTTGAGGTTGACCCTGGGGTTGACCTTGCTGCTGACCTTGCGGCAGGTTCTGCGGCTGGCCTTGAGGCTGACCCTGAGCTTGGGCTTGAGGTTGACTCTGAGGTTGACCCTGGGATTGTCCTTGCGGCTGACCCTGCGGCTGGCCCTGTGGTTGTGCTTGACCCTGTACTTGTGGTTGGCCATTCGGCTGCCCATTCGCAGTCTGAGAAGGAGCACCAGCATTGCCGGTGGCAGCCTGAGCACTTTGAGCCGAAGCAGCCTCTCCATTGGCAGTGCCGGGCCTAGGCGTGCTCTGAGCATCAGGCTTGACATTTGGTGAAGGCTGCTGCTGTTGCTGCTGTTGCTGCTGTTGCTGTAGCTGTTGTTGCTGCTGTAACTGTTGCTGCTGCTTCGCACGGTTCAGCTTCTCCTGCTTTTGATCATGCTGCTTCTTAATACTGAGCATGTCCTCCCTGTTCGTCCTCAGCAGGAAGAACAGAGCCTGCGGGTACAGCTTGGCAATCTTGACGAGCACAGCCTTGCAGAGACGCGCCTCGCGGTGAGATAGACTCGTGAGGAGCTGTGGGATGAAGGTAATCCAGTACCAGACAGGGGTGTCACCCTTGAAGTTCTCAAAGGCACTTGCGATCTTCCCTTCCTCATTGTCCAGACTAAGAAGCCACAGAATACGGCTGAGCAGTTTCCTCGACTTGGCGTTCTTGTAAAGGCCTGCCGCCTCGAGGTAGCAGCTCACCGCATTGCTAGCCAACTCGTAGTCCGTTGGGTCAGCTTTGAAGCGTTGGTCGCTGTATTGACCCCACTCAGCCCAAGCCTTCGCGAGCCTCAGATCGTAGTAAAGCGCGACTCCGAATGCCTCGTTCGCCTCGTTTACTTGGCCCAGCTTGGCCAGGAACATGCCCTTCAGAGTGTAGAACTCTGCCTTCTGCTGCGCACCGAAATAGTTGAGATTCGTGTTATTGATGACATCGAGGCCGCTATTGAGTTCCTTGGGGTTCTGGTAGTGGCACTTGGCTTGTTCCCTCAACTTCAAGAAGGCCTCTTGAATCTCGATATTTGGCAGCGTGTAGATGCGGCTAAGCTGGTTGATACAGACCTCAGGCATCTGGTGCTTGCGAGCCACGTGCGCAAAGCGGTTGATGATCCAAGCCGTTTCATGGTACCCACGGTAAGCATAAGAGTTGCTTGCGACACTGTTCTGCTGGGGAGGCAGGAGGCTAAGATACGTAGCGTTGATGAGCTGAAATATATGCTGGCGCCATGTAACCAGATCCTGCCAGGCATTGATATCGTCCCAAACGTTCGGAAGACGGTCACGCCAGGTTCCAAGCAAGAGTTTCAACTCAGCAGACTTGGTGTCCAAGTTCCTCTCGTTCGTCTGCGCCAAGCTGGCACAAATGACACTAGCGTCATGCAGCTCAACCAACTGCTGGAAGTGCTGGAGGATTGGAATATGGGCATTCGTGATCCTCTTCGGCAGCTGGTGCCACTTGCGAATAGAGAGCTGAATGGACTCATCACAGATGCTGTTGAACTCCTGGATATTTTCCTTCTTCAAGTGGAAACGAAGAAGGGCCATGAAAGCCTGGAAGAAGGTGCGTCTTGGCGTCGGCGCATCAGATACGGACTTAATCAAGGACTCCAACTGCTCGCGGTTAGCCTCGCTCTGCCAATTCTCCAGATTCCTCCATGCAGCTTCCAGGAGGAGGTCGTTGAAGTTCTCATGCTTGGCGAAATCACTCAGGATCTCCCACTGCTGCAGCTTCTGGGCGCAGATCACCCAGTGGTCCTCCCACAGGTAATACTCGCCCTGGGAGAACGGCATGGCACCAGAGCGGGCCTTGATTTGTGCATTCTCATAAAGCTGCTGAGCTTTATCCCACATGCCGTGCTGTTCGTAGGAGAGCGCAGCGTTTGTCTCGACGAACTTACAACGCCGTCGCCATGTGCCATAGAAAAAGTCATCCTCTTGCAGTCCAGCGTAGACTTCAACCAGAGCATCCAAATTACTCTCACGAACAGCCGGAGTATCAATGATGGGACTGATTGCTGACTCCTCGAGATACATCATGGCAGTATACCAAGCATTGTATGTGCGGCTAAGATACTTCATGACATGAGGAGGAATCTTGAACCGTGGTCGGGCTCGCACAGCACCCTCAAGCAAAGCCTGCACGACGTTTGGTCTCTTGTCAAGCTGTCTCTGATGGTACTCACGCGTGAGGAGAGTGACCATCCCTTTCTCGAGATCGATACGCTCCTCCCTCGACAGTGTCGACCAAATAATGGTGAAGAGCGTAACCCATAACCTGTAGGCGACATTTGGATCTGTATGTTGCAACTGGCAAAGCGGCTCCATCAAATCACGGACTTTGACATCGCCGAGTTCGGCAACAAACCGCTTGCGGTCAGCAATGAAAGCCTCCAGTTGACTGTCAACAATAACATCCTCCTTCCTCGGGTCATTTTGGGCAACGCTGAAGAGGAATGATAACGGGTAAATGGTGAAATCATCAGGGTGCAGCCTAGCAGGAGTGCTCATATCAATACAGCCCATGAGCAGATGTGACGCCTGTGCCAGCCAGAACGAATCGGCGAGTGTGTCCCAATTCTGAGAAGTCAACACGTAGCTAAGTCGTGAATTGGCCATACGAGTCAGGCTTCGATCGAAGATGGTCATAAAGCGGTTGCGCATCTCGACGTCCTGCGCTCGAGTGCCGATAAGGAATGCGTGCTCCAACCTCACCGTCAACTCAGTCCGAGTGATCTTCGAATCCTCGTAAATCCTGATCACAAGATCTAAGAACTTCTTCAGCATGGTCTGATCGGGCCGCGACTCGAAGAGCAGCATCTTGTGCAACACCGCCGTTTTCTCCTTCAGTGTGGGCCAGGACTCAGTCGAGTGGAAGATCCAAGTCTCCACCATTCCCAGAACCTTGCTGCAGAGCTTGATGTTGTGCGATCTCTCGACCAACTGCGCCAGAATACTCAAGAACGGACGCCTCTGTTCCCCGAGATGAGACATGCGCACGGAGATCAGTTCGATGGTCTTGAAGATAAGGTCAACACCGAGCTCGAATTCCTGCTGGTCCGGCACTCCTTCTGCAGGTTTGACGTTCTGAGGATACTGGCCAGGGAACTGGTTGCTCGTGTAGGCAGCAACATGTTCCTTGGCAAGTTTCTGCGAGAATGTCTTCATCACCTGAGGGATATGTGCGTCCATCTCAGCAGGTTTCTTCTTAGACAACGTCCATAGAATGTTAATGCCGGAGATATAATTGTTGGCCGAAAGCGCCTCTGTTGCGATGGCAGACAGATACGTGACAAACTCAGAAGGCGAATTGTCAACGTCCATGGCGTCCTCTTCTTCAGGCTGATCATCAGGCAAAGCGTCAAGAACACGCTTGACAGGCGGCGGCAACTTGGGAGAGATTTCCATCTCATCCTCGACCCCATGCAGAGAGTCTTGGATCTCCGGATGATCTGACCGCAGAGGCTTTTCAAAAAGCTTCTCGATCAGGGGAAGACGAGACATAACCCACTCGTCCGGCTTGGCCGCCAAAAGGACCCGGAGGACCTGTAAGGCATTGACCATGCTCGTGATATGCTTTTCATCCGGCTTCTCAGCCTTCTCTCCTGCGAGGATAGGCTCCGTGACTTTCTGATAGAGGTCGATGTCAAGATCGCCCCAGAATTCCGGCGACATCAGGTTCCGCAAAAGCTGCACAGCTTTCTTGATCAAGTCACCCGTCGCAACAGGTTGCTGAGGTTTCGACGAGGGAAGTTCGCGCAGTCTGAAGGCTGGAACGGGGAAGCGCTCAGGGATCGTGGTGATAAAGGTGATGAGATACTTTATCAAAGCCGCCCGTAAATCATGAGGAACCTGGTACTCGGATCGCTCGCGCGTGCTTGGAGGCGCGAGCACCGCAGCTGAAGGAGAAGCGGTCACGGCCTGAGTCTCCTCAAACTTGCGTTTTCTCGAATTCGGCGATTCGGTCACGCCGTTCGGCACGTTCGCTGCACTGCCCTTGACTCTCTTCTCCTCCCAGTGCCAGATCAGCCCGATCAGGTTCAGAGCAAGCTTTTTGCTCTCGTTGGAGGGACTAGGGGGTGCGGCAATCTTGATCAATGACGGCACGATCAGAGGGACAAAGTGCTCCCTGGATTCGTAGAAAAGATCCGGCTGCCGAACTAAGAACTGGAATATGCTCATGACCTGCTGCAAGTTCGCCGTTTCCTCAGCTAAGATGCGCCGAGGCCACTTGGCCCACAATGGGTACCGGAGATCCGCGGCCTGGTTGTTGCTAGCCATGATCCTCTTAGGCAACACGGGTGCCAACACATCAAGCGCCTGGGTGACAAGAGCCTTGCCCTCATTTTGGTGTGCCCTCAGCAGCGCAACATAGACCTGAACTACAATCTTGGACGGGGTCTCGTAGTGAGCAATAAAGTAGCTGATGAGAACATATGCCCCGTACTTGTTGATGATATCCTCCAGTCGAATGTAGTTCCAGGCAAACTTGATAATATCCTTGCGCGCATCCTGTACCGTCTGGTAATGGTATTTGATCAGCAGGGCAGAAAGTTGGAGAAGTTCCATGCGGGAGTGATCAACGCCAGGCTGATTAGACTCCTCGCTGATGTCACCCAACTGAGGTTTCCACAGGCGGCTCTGGATGGACTCGGTCATACTCTTGTCCATCAGCTTTGGAGTATTCGGCGGACTATTCCAGGTGGTCTTGACATCCATCGCAAAAATAGGATTGACCAAATGATGGAAAGCATACGTCTTCATCTTCTGTGAAGAAGTACGCTGACCATAGAGATCCAAGCAGCGCATGATAACTGAGCGCCTATAATCGATGGATTCATTCGTGATGATATGTTTATAAATGAATTTCGGGAACGCCAAAGTGCGTTTCAGCTCGTCCGCCGAGAGACCATCAATGACCTCAAAGAGGAAGTCCAGATCCTGTGGCGACTCGGAGAGGTAGATCGTAAAGATCTCCATCAACTGGTCCTCAGCCTGTTCGACCCTCAGCCGTTCATTCGCCGGCAGCTTATCATTGCGAAGCTTGACTGTTAGATCCCTTCCGGAAGTAAGTAGACGGGATCTCAAATCCGGATGCGACACCAGCCATCGCTTAGTAGACTCATGAGAACAGATCGAATGGACGACATAGATGGCATTGATAGCAGCGGTATTCTTGCCTTCAACAGGCTCCTGACCAAAGGCAGCGGTCATAAACCCTTCGGTATCGGCAACCACAGCCGAGCGGAGCGCCTCGCTTTCCGGATCTGCTAGAACCTGCCCGAAGAACCGTCCATATCGCTCTTTATTGAAACGGTTCTGGAAGAACGTCCAACTGTCCTTTGGATACCTGTTAAGATATTTAACGAGCGGCTTCCTAAAAGGGCTATGGCAGGTTCGACGAAGCTTCTCTTCAAGGTCCAAGATCTTGTTAACGAGGTGCTCCATGAACGACGTTGCCGCTGGAGGAAGAAGGTGGAAAATGTTGAAGATGGCAGCGACAATCTTCATGGGCGGGCTCTGCTCTACGAGGCTAAAGGAGACTTTTTGCAGTATTGCATCATCCGCGATCACCTTCATGTGATCCAAGAGCCGAGCTCCAATCTCAACCTTGAAGTAGTTCGTCAACAGCGTGAGCAGTCTGGCTAGCCCATCCAGACCGGCGACACTCAACCGCTTCGGATCCTGCAAGTTCATCAGAATTGGACGAAGGCCGTTCTGAAGCAAATCTTTCGGCAACTTGTTGGTCTGCGTAAGCACTTCTTTCAGTCCAGCATTCGCGGCTTCGATAACCTCAGGAGACCTCGAATATAGTGACTTGAAGAATACCGAAATGATGCGCGCACGGCTGGTATTTTGCGGCGTATTGGCAAACTCAGGGAAACCCATCGCCATCGACAGAAGACGCAGACACGCCACACGCAGATTTACAATCATCTCTGCATTCTTGAACTCGTTTGGCTTAGAGGCGAGAGACTCGTCATCAGCATCTGCGAGGGCAAGGGACTCCAGCAGCAATCGGTTGAGCTGATCATTGAAGGTGACAATATTATTGTGAAGACCCAGGCAGAAGGTAATGGCCTCAATGAAGCCTATCTGAGTAGGAAACGGCAGTGCGCGCAAAGGCTTGTTGAAAATTGATTGCAGCAGACGTTCCTTGACAGGGAACATCAGTTCGTGAACTTCGCAGCCGATTACCTCAGCAATGGTAGCAAAGCTCCTCTGCGACGCCAATCGGACGTGCCTGTTCATATGGGAGAGCTCATAGATGAAGAAACCACAGAGCGCGTAGAGTCGGCTCTTTTCGTTCTTCAGATCGTCCTTGGAAACGTTTCTGCTGCATCTCCTGAGGATGAGATCCAAAGTCTCCTGTGCTCGAATACGCGTGCTAGCCGGCATCTCGGGGGGTGTATCCTTGATAACATACATCAGAGCCCGGACCAACTCAGCTTGCTTGTCGTAGAGCCAAGCGTCGCCCAAATCAAGCTCAGTAGCAAAGAGATGTATGCCAAGACTACCTCCTGCTTTCGTAAACCACTCCTCGCTGTGGCAGCTATGGCAGAATACCCGACAAAGGTGTTGGAAGAATGGCAGCTTCGCAGCCCTTTCCGGAGCTCCAAAGATGATGCTAGCCGCATCCTTTACAACTTTCATGGCAGCCTCAGCAGAGTCACGGACAGCAGGATTCTCAGAAGACAAGCATTCAACCACGGCATCGGCAAGAATGCGTGAGTCCAGGTACACAGGACCTTCTCCACTCGCGACATCGAAGGGCTTCCGACTATGTCGGGCTTGAGCGAGTGCGCGGCCAATCTCTACCACCGTAAAGTGTTTGCATACGTCCGCTACAAACGCGGTGGCTGTCTGCTGAAGGTCTGGGATGGTGGTAGCGAAAATACAGGCTTTCAAAAGCTTCTTCACCGTCTCCTCCTGAGCCACCTTCTTCGGGATCGAACTGGACCGCTCGGACTTCTCCAGAATATCCGCGAACCCGCCGGCTTTGCCTTCAAACAAATCGTTGGCCTCCAGACGTACGAGGGAAGCGAAATCCTCAGGAAGATGTTCAAACCCGATATAGAGCTTCAGTTGTGAACTCAGCATACGGTAGGCCTGCTGCTTATAGTAACCATCTGAGGCCTTCGCGGCAGGCGTCTTTGGAACCTCCATCAGCTTCCCGATGGCCAGGTCAACGCCGATGTCAGCTGGGAATGGCCGCTTTTCACTCGGCCCGATCAGCTTGATGTCAAAGCTTTGTATGTCGTCGGAGAACTGCTGGAATGAGAGCTCCGGGGGATGGTTCAAGAATTTTCTGTTCCGACCTCCAAGCTTGCCAAGAATCCGCATCGTAGTATGTGCGTGGAAGTGGCTATACGGATTCGGCCGTAGGTGTTCCCAGAGTGCCGTCATAAGCTCATCCATGATCGGGGCCATTATTGGATCGAGATAATCAGCCGTAAGATTGTCGACACAAAGCTCGAGCGTTCTGAGACCTTGGCCAACAAGATCGGATTCCGAGCGAAGTGCAACCACGATTGGACGCATCAGGTAGCTGAGGTGTGGCAGAAGATGGCTGAGACGAGCGGGCACGGTAAGAGTCAGTTCCACATAGAGATCCCGCTCCTGGGGTTTTCGTGCTCCGAGCAAGAGATTATTAAACGTTTCTAGCAGCATCTCAAGCAACGGAAGGATCTCTTTATATAGGAGCTCAAATCTCCCACCGCCGATGCTGCGAAAGAGGGAGCGCAGCAAAAGGAAATAGTTCATCGGCTCCTCGGCTGTGACCGAAAGCTCGATACACTTCGTAACGATCTTAGTGACATGAGGGTGCAAAACCTGCTCGTTCTGCACGGAAAAGAGGGTGACAGCCATGAAAGAGAGCTTGAACATTCTCAGCAAGATCTTTGCCTTCGTCATATCGGAGGTTCCGACTTCATGGATGCGATCCATGAGGTACTGCAGCACCATGCCGGAAAAGGCTGGAGAAGTAGCTTCGCTGGCGAGGAAAAATTGGGGCAGATGGATCAGAGCACCATGCTCAAACATGAGCTCGTGGAGGTACGGAATTTCGGAGTGGAAGACCTCATGGAAGGTGGCCGTGTCAATGCAGTGGAACACGGTTCCAAAACTCTCCAGAAGTTCTTTCTCCTCCCTTGTCATCGGTGCGGTATACTGGCTAGCAAGGAATTCGAGAGGCGAGGAATACTGTACTTCAGGCTGCGGCTGGTCAACACCGTAGTACCTGAATACACGCGCACCCTCATGGAAGAGTTTCTTGATCACCTTGACCTCCTCCGCATTATATCCGTATGACACTTCCGGCCAGTTGACAGGCACACTGTTGGGGTCAATCTGGATATGGTCCGGGTTGCAGTTCTTCAACTGATGGAATATATTCTTCAGCCCGTTTATCAGGTTCTTAAAGAGGAAAAGGTTATCAGCTACAGGATCCCCGCCGCGGTCACGAGGATTTGAGGTCTTAATCGGAGCGGCCGAAAATATGTCAATCTCGTCCCAGTCTGGAGGATGATCCTTGTCTGCGAGGTAGTTCTCCGAAGGTTCCGTGCTTTTCCTCGTTGCTCTGGACACCTTGACGGCGTTGTCGTACTGGTAGTTCATGGCGGCAAACTTGTCACCAATAGCATCGAGGATCCTGATTAAGAAATACCGAGCCTCTTGCTTGTCTTCCAGTTTAGATATCTTCTCAGCCATGTTCAACAGCAGCTTTGCACTCATCGTCTGGAAGCTGGTGCCGGGGAAGTCGTCATGGAGGTTCTTGGTGTAGACCTCCACAGTTCGCCGGATCTGATCGCGGTTAAGGTGATCTCGCACATGATGAATGAGATCTGCGAGCATGCTGTAGGCAAGAGGCCTCATAGTCTCGTAGACTGTAAGACCATCACCAATCAAAGTCCGCTCATCGAGAAGCTCATCAATCTTTTCGAGGAAGATCTTGCGATAGTTGAAGTTGATTATATGGCGAATTGCGACGAGGAGCTCCTTTCTGGCACTCGACTTCTCCCTAGGGCAATCTTGCAAAAGACGGACAACAACACTAGGCAGTGTCGGAAGGAAGTCTTGCAGCTGATGCGCGTACATGCGCAGCAGGTAGGCTAAGAAGCTCATGGTCTTAACCTGTGCCGTGATGAACTCCCCAAAGGCAGCCCGGTTCTTTATCTCCTTGGACACACCGGTGAAGATCTCGCCTCGGGCCGCAGCCTCCGCATGTGCTCTCTCCTGTGGCTTCGCCTGCAAGAGCAGTATGCTCTTGATCAGAGGCACAAACAGCTTGACATTGGTGGAGACGGAGCTACGGTGTGCTTGGAATATGGACACCACAATAATGGGACATTCCGCAAGGACTTTGAAGGACTGCATGCCCCGTTGAAGGTGATGATTCGCCTGTTGATCTGGTCCCAGATCCGATACAGACGTAGCTGGCGAACTAGGTCGTGGTGACTGGAAGTTTTGAGACGTCGTGCTAGGCGTTGACGGCATACCAGGCGTAGCACCCTGACTGGGTGTGTCGAATGTGTCGCGAACCACCTGCTCCATCCCCTGGAACATCTCCTGGATGAGATCCAAGAACGGCTGGACCCTGGATGCCGTGGCCTTGGGCTGGTTACGTTCAAGGTCCATGATCGTCTTCATGCAGAGAACAGCGTTTTCCTCATTCTCGATCCGCACGAGATCCATCAGCAGGTCGACCATATCCACGGCATACGGCTCGACATCAGGGGAGGCCATCGGCAACCGGTGAAGAGTCTCTAGAATGCAGTTTCGCAGTTTCTACAGGCAACCCCATCTCGTCAGAATCCCGAGCGCGTCTCACCGTGTGACTGAAAATCCCAGGGCCCTCACTCACCTGCTCAAACGACATGTTTGTAAACACCGGATCGCCCTTCAAAATATTCTTGAACACCGGCCACAATCTCGCCAGGAAGATGGGATAATTTGAGCCGGAGCATAGTGGTTCGATATTATCTCGTAATTCGACCGCGACGTTTGTCCTAACTTTGATGTCTACCGGGGACGTTAGCAACAGCAACGCCGAGCTATTTCGAGCTGCGCAAGAGCTGCGCATAGGGAGAATGAGTCGCAGAATATGTATGAATCCTTACCGATCTTCTCGTCGGCCAGCTTGCCGGCGTAGATGTCAATATTTCGCTCCATGGTTGCGACTGCTGGCGGCAACCCCACCGACGAGCGTGCCGTAATCTCGCTCAGAGTGACTCACTGCCAGGCCGCGAGGCCGGCTGGGGGTAGAAACACCAATGCAAATTTCTCTGGAATCGGTATTCACATGCGGGAAAGCGATGTCGTGACGCTATCTCTATCCGCTCGGGACGTAAAGCAGAAGAAGTGCAGGTATTAAACGGAGTAAAGAGAACGGTTTCGTGGAATCATAAACACCTCCTACTAGAGAATCAAGGGCAAAGAAGGGTATCGGGAAGGCTTAAGGAGCGGACGATGGAGAGAAGACAATGGGAGGAGGAAAGGGAGAAGGTGAGGCTTTCGCCGCAATGCGCGCGTGAATCCACGCCTGGAGGCCGCTGAGCAAAAGCAGAAGAGCAGGACGCGGGCATCGCAGAGACCCTGAACGGGACACTAGTCCATAACAGGCAATTTGGTATCAACATTGTTCCGTTCCGAGAAGCGCGCGGCTACGCGGCAAACAAAGGGCTATCATACGCTAGAACCACCGCTTCCCGCGCCGTTGTCGCTTCTTCTCTACAACTACTCAAAGCACAAGGGAGACACAGACAATAATAGAACCCTTATGTAGTATGATATGGTAGGTACTTCAAGGTATTTAAAGATCAAAGAGTCCATCGACGTCTATGCCGACAGACAGCAACGCCATTCACACCCGTTTTCCATACCCGAACATGGTTCTAAACAGTCCAACTCAAATGCGCGCTCAGAGGCCCCGAAGAGCCACGCGCGGGAAAAGAGGGAAAAAAAATAGTGAAGCCCATGTACACAAAAAGGAAATTTAATCGAAGAAAACGATTAAAGAAAGAACATATCATCGCAGCACGTAATCTCTATGCCATCGTCGCGGAACATTCAACCGAGATGGTACACCCATCAGCCAGCGTATGGAGCATCAGGTGGTCGAATTTCTTCGAGACAGGATCGGCGTAGCGACACCAGTGGAGCCGCCCGGGAGGGAACCTCGCCGTTCTCCGCGCGGTCGAGCCTCACTGACACTGCCACTCCGCCTCCTTCGAGAATCATCAACTGATTCACGGCGGTGTCTCTGGATCAAACGGACGTAGCGTTAGAATCACGATGGCTACAAAGATGAATATCACAGTCTCTTAGCCAACGGAAAAAAATTTCAAGGCGAACGAGAAGGAGAAAGATGACCAGACGCGTCTAGATCAATCAAGCTTGTGACGGACTAACCGAATTCTGCTTCTCCTGTTCCCTTATCCTCCTCTCCTTGTCTGTAGGTGATTCGTCTTGCAGCTTCAGTGCGTCGAGCCGCCTTTGGCTGTCTTGCGTGGCAGAGTCGATGTCATCTGGGCGCGTCGCACCGTCTGCAACGGGAGCGGTAGAACTTGGGGCCGGCGCTGGAGCAGCAGCTAAGGCCTTCTGCCTGGCTCTAGCCCGCGCTTCGACTATCTCCCATTTTCTGCGCCTTGCCTTTTCACGCTGCTCAGCGGTGTTCTGCCGCTCGTTGTACTCGTGCGTGCAGTCATCGAACAGCTGCGGGTTGATCTCCATAAACAGTTTCATGGCATTGTACACCATGCTATGAATAGTCCTGACATTATGTCAGCATACCTAAGGACAGGAGAACAATTGTTCTCTGGGCATACCTATTCCAGTGACCCTTGGAATTCTCGTAAAGTGGAGCAAACATGATTGGCAAAATAGTTTCCACATTATCACTGACCAGATTACAGAAATACTCGTTGTTCCAGAAATAGAGAGCACGTTCCGCAACCTTTCGAGAAATCAGCGGTGTTCCAGCCACATGCCTCTCAATAGACCATACCTGAAAATGCGGGCTCGCCACGGACTTTGCCAATTGGTGGAAAAGGGGTTCCTGAACCTTGGCAAATTCTGCAGGATCCATCACTTCGAAGATATCCTCGACCTCATTCAAGAACATAACTTCTTTTGTACTGTTGACCTTTGGCCAATAACGAAGAAGTCCGAGAACAACCTGCATTCATACGTGAGTACTGGTTGCGTTGCCTTCCCGAGTCGCGGGGCGGGGGAGTAAGCATTACCTCTTCGGTCAAAGCCGAGTCTTTCTCCAGGAATTGGACAATACAGTAGGCCAGCTGCGGATGATACATACTGAGGCTCTTCACTTTGTGGAGCGGAATCAAGACCCTCGTCAGAAACAGCTTGTGTTCCTCCTTGAGAGGCAGCGCGAATCCATTAATAATGGATCCCAAAATTTCCAGCAGTTCTGCAATTCCGTTAAAACGTTCGGTCTCATATATGAACTGGAAGAACACGTTGTTGATCGAGCGGCGGATATAGGATCGTAAATTCAGGAATTTCCCATAAATCCGATGCAAAGTCGTCTTGAGAAAGTCACGTTCCCTCGGGTCTTCGGAGTCAAACAGTTCAAGTAACTGGCCACAGGGGTAAGCTCAAACTGAACCCAACGAGACCATAAAAAAAGGCTAAACGTACCTGGAGCACAAAATGATGATCGATATACGCCTTTGCGATGTTTGTGTTGAAGTCCTGGCTCTCGATGAATCTCAGGAAAAACTCATAAACCACTTGGATATGAGGCCATGCCACCTCCAGGACAGGCTCGTCCTCTTCCGGGTCGAATGCCTCCCCTTGCGGTGTCGTCGGCGGCGGAATTGGTCGAAAGAGATTCTTGGCGAACATTTCAACAACGCGAGGATACATGGGTTCCGTGATAACCGAGCGGTTGTTGGCGATGTAGTCCAGGAGCTCATGGAGCGCCAGCCTCTTGATTTCCTTGGACTTCATGTCTCCAGTCGGGTCATTAAAGTCGAATATAATGTTGCATTGGTCAATCTTTTGGAAAAAGAGTTCCTGGCGACGATGCGGAGGCACTTCGTGGAAACCCGGCAATTTCTCCAGCTCCCTCGAGCGCTGGTCTGAGACGTCGAATCTTGACGAATGTTGCCGTCTCGGTGTCCTGATGCCCTCCGACAGATCTTTAGGGGTCGTCTGCAGCCGGTCGAAGGCATTGGATTTCTTGGGTGGAGGCGCAAGGTCTCCGGGCATCGTCTCAGCGGCTCCGGGAGGCGGGACATGCTTCAATATATCCACGACCGTCAGTCCACTTATCAAATTCGATGCGAAGGGAGGCACGCAGCCGCTGCGTAGCCCGTTACAAAGGGACGGGTAGACATACCGGTGCACTTGGACTGATAACTAAGCTGGGAGCCGTCTGCTGTCCCTGTCTCGTAGGAGTCGAAGGGCCATTGTTCACAGCCTGACCAGGCGCTTGGGGTCCATAGTGCTGCGCGGCAGCCGCAGTGCCCGGCGCATTATGATGGACAGAGCCACCATGCACACCAGCCGGGTAGCCATTGTTTGCCGGGGGTGCCGACTTGCTTCTAGTATCATTCACGGTCGCCGGGGATGAAGCCTGCGTGGCATTGTTGGAGCTTGCGGAAGACTGGGTCTGATGGGACGCGCTGTGGGAGGACGCTTGGCTAGGAGACGAGGTACCGGAGGAAGAGGAGTCCTTCTTTTTCGACGACTTGCTTGAATCCTTCGCTCTCGATAGCTGTTCGTGCTGGTGAGGTTAGTAGACACTGGATTGACGTACTATCGCTGGGCCGAATGGAATCCACACCGGACGGGGATGAAGCCTAAGGGAGACAAAAGAAACGATACATGGAGAGAACTCACAACTCTCTGCCTAAATCCCTTCATTGTAGCTGGCAGATTAACGGCCACATGTACTGTGCCGATATTCTAGATGCCAGTCCAGCAGGTTTGTCGCACACTAGCACGAGGGGTCCGTGTTGCGCGGCGGGAGACGGTTCAGGAGGGCCACGACAGGGTGTTTGTTTATGGGCCTGGAGACAAGTGAGGATGAGCTATCAGGCCGTACCAAAGCAGGCGATGCATGCCAGAGTGACGGTGAAAGCCACCGGGTGAGCTCAACTCGACATCTTGGTGCGAAATCAAGAGGCGCTGGCTCGGGGGGGGTTCAGCAGTCACAGCAGCAACACGACACAGATGCTTGGGAAGCAAGGCGCACGACCAGCGGCTCGACGCGAAGGGGGAGACGGGCAATGGTGGGTACAGGGAAGGTCAATGCCGTGGGACGTACCTCAGCAATTCCAGGGCGAGACGATCTAGTAAAACTCGGTCCAATGCAGCATACATATACTGGGCAGCGAGGCGGGCTCACGCTGGATGCTGTCGAGGAACGCTTGTCGGCCTGCTTGGGGATGGTCTCCGGATCGCTTAGCGACAGACTGGCTGGGAGCGGGGGGCGCCAACCCCGGCAAGCACCCGTGCTATGAAACGGACACGGCTGGGGCTCGATGGACGCAGGACAGGTGGACGCAAGGGGCGGAGGACGATGCAGAGGAGATGGTCGCGAGGAAGATGGCGATGGAACCGAGGACGAGGCTCGTGAGAGAAGGAGAGGGGCCTTCGCGCTGCGTGGTTTGAGAGGCAGGTCTTCAAGAAGGATAGATCCAACCCCATATACCAGCAGCAGCACACACCGCAACCGCAACGAAGTGATGTCTGTATATAGCACCCCGAGCTCAACCAGCACCAGCGGCCCACACAGCTCGCGCTTTTGTGCAGCTTTCTGGGAGATATCAATGACAGAGTGTGCTCAGCTTCGAACCTCGCCCGTTCTCCTTTTCCACCTGTGGCGCATGCAGCCTCCGCGGACGGCTGGGCGGTCACCTGACCGTCCCGTCTCCCAGCCATAGTACCTGAGGCAGGACGACTCCGGAGGGTGGAAGACTTCATCGGGAACATGCAAACGGAAATTCTGTGCGGCATGGGTTGCACATCTCAGATATCCTGTACTGTCTTTGGACTGTAGTGTGTTCCCTGTTTTGCCAACAGCATTATCTTCATTGTGTTGCATTGAATGATATAACTTTGGTGGGTGATTCCCTTCTGGCAGAGGACAGGAACACAATATTATCATTTTCCATAAGGACGTTGTCTATACCAGTCATCAGCTCTCATACCTACAAAACCCCATGCTGATCGTCCTCTGATTTTTCTTAACTTTCCAATTGCACCTCTCCGCACCCCACTTGTCATGGAGGAGCGACGGGGACGGGAGAGAACGGCGCCGTTCTACTCAATCCCTCCACGACGGATCGTCAGTGTCGAGCACCCAGCAGTCATCAAGAATGTTGACAAGGCGATAGACACCCTCCAGGGGAACTATGGGATCTCCAGGGTGAGGGACTGATCGTCATGGACCATGCTCAGCAATTCGCTTACCCGATACCAGATCCTGAATCATCCACGGGCCGACGCTCCAGCCAGCCTGTTTCTTCGGCCCGAGGATGCTATGTCAAGACCCCTACAGTCGACAAGCTGCCCATCCAATAATGTCCTGCTCAAGGTAACGGTCCCGAAATGGACCGGACGCAAGCGGAAGAGGGGATCGGATGAGCCTTTCACGGACTCCTATCCAGGTGCCGAATCTGCTGGCGCCAGAAGGCGAAGTGCAAAAGATCTTCTACGGAGTCTACGTGATAACGTGGGCAGATACAAAGTCGAGGCAATTGGTCGAGTTGAGAGGACACATGTCTTTCGCGGTGAGCATTCATCTACATTGAACGTCTGAATGGACTTCTGACCTGGCCCTAGGGATGCCGGACTTCGTCTACTCAACAGCGGCCAGTCCATTCACCAACAAATTCCGAGAACATATTCTTCCTTTCGACTGTAGGTTCCCTGGTTCCATGATGCGTGACCCAGACTAACACCGTAAAGATGAGAAGATGAAGAAGTTCGACATCGACATGAGCAAGGGAGCAATATCCAATGTGGATATCTTGCCTCCGCCATCATTCAGTCATGGGGATGTCCCATTCCACTACATGTATGCTACATAACGGTTCCTATCAAGTCAAGTAGGTCTGCTTCGTGTACTGACTGTCCCCAGCTACCGCCAAAATCCCACTGTCAAGCAATCGGTCGACACCTCGGGTAAAGTGACGACCATCAACACGCAGCAAGCTGCCAAAGTCTTCACACATCTCGTGCCCTATGATATACCTGTCGTCCCCTCCAAACCGCGGGATAACTGTCCGCCTATCGAGACCCTCGACAAGACACTCCAGGAGACGATTGCAGCTCTCGAAGCCCTCTTCGAGCAGCGTCCGGCTTGGACGCGTCGAGGCCTCCGCAACAACCTGAAGACCGTCGACCAGCGCTACTGCCTACGCCACGCCGTCGCCTATGTCGGATACATCTTCCGCTCCGGGCCCTGGCGCGATGCCATCGTCAAATTCGGCCACGACCCTCGCACCTCTCCAAACTACCGGATCTATCAGACCTTCATGTTCCGCATCCTGCCCCGGGAACCCGAAGTCGCCCGCGACGGGGGCGGCGGACGGCGACACACGCTGCCCCGACCCCCCGAAGCCAGCATCGACACCTCCGCCCCGGGGGCAGGCACGTCGCACCTCTTCACGGGCCAACCCCCTCTGCCACGCGACGGCAAGATGTGGATGATCTGCGACATCACGGACCCTCTGCTCCGGCGGATCCTGTTCCCCGCGGACCCGCCGCCGCCCAACTTCCTTCGCAGCACCTGCGACATCATCTGCGACGGGTGGTACGGCAACGGCACGCTCGCCAAGGCCAAGACCATCATGCGCGCCAAGATCCAGACCCTGCTGCAGGAGGGCCGCGCGCCCGACGACTCCGAGTTTGTGCGCATCCTCGCCTTCCCCGACCACGCAGCCGTCGACGACAACAGCATGGCCGACTTCATGCTCGACCCGGAGACGGCGACCTCGCGCGAGATGCAGCTCGCGGCCGAGGTGCGCTCCACCATCAAGGGCGCCCCCAGCTGGAGGGGTGTGGTCTCCGCGGGGATGGACCGGGAGCACGTCCGCGCGCTGGAGACCGTGGAGGCGGGGCCGCCCATCGAGGGCCCGCCCGTCTCCGACGGGAAGAAGGTGAAGTGGGAGGACGACCCGGAGGCGGAGAAGTATGCGGAGATTGTCAGCGAGGGGGAGGAGGAGGCGCGGGAGCGCGAGGAGATGATGGAGGAGGTGGCTGCCGCGGCGGCGGAAGCCGTGGAGGCGCGGATACGGGCAACAGAGGAGGAAGCGAACGAGGAAGAGGAAGAAGAAGAAGAGGCAGAGGGAAACGAAGAAGACGAGGATGAGGACGCGGAAGACGAGTACTGAGGACAGGCAGCTGAGCCACGCTGTCTCATTCTTTCATGATCTATTTATATACCCAGATGTAATAAAAAAAGTAGGACATTAAGAATCCACCTTTTTTTTAGAGCGCAATCAGCTTCTCTTGAATGTCGTAGACGAAAAAAAGTAGTAACCAGGGCGACCGTTCCAATCAGCTGGCTGAGCTCCGCTGAGCTCAGTCCAGATCCATGTCCGTGTCTGAGACGATAGACGATAGTTATATTATAGTATAGTATAGTATAGATCAAGTTGAGGAAGCCAAGCAAGCACCTGACGTGTGGGTGTGGATGGTAGTAGTAGGTATAGGTACCCACCCTACCCTATATCCGTACGTATTCGTGGTAAGTAGTAAGGCAGCATGAGAACAGAGGAGAGCAGAGCAGGCATGCAAGACCAGGCTAGGATCTAGATGCGATGGATGGATGGAGAGATGGATAGACGAATGTGAGCTCAAACCCGTCAGGTTGCCATCGGACGCGGATGCATCATATGTATATGTATCATCGAAGAAATCTTATATCCCTCGAAGCCTTCTTTTTCTTCTTCTTTTTCTTCTTCTCTTTTTTTCCTTCGATATCTTTCGTTGGCGGTCTTAGGACTGCTGTGGGTGGAGTTGTTTGCTATCCGCTACCGATTGCTAAGGGCGAGCGAGTCGAGAGATAAGGCAGTCATATCCATGATGAGGAAGATTTATGAATTATCCCATAGTAGTATCCTCGGATCATTAATACAGGACATACATGCACATGCATAGCACCCATCCGTAGCATCCATCATGAATCATCCATAGGTAGGAAAAGGAAACAGCCCGAGCCGAAACCAGACGAGACGGGAACGAGATAAAGAGATGTTTTGCCAATCAAGCCCATCGAGATCGAGACCGGACGGCATATCCAACAAGAGATGAGAAAAGGGAAAAGGGAGAAAATGATTTTTGAGGAGACCGACACGGGGATATGTGGGTGTAACTCCAAAGCCAGACCAATCCGGAAGATAAACCGATACCATGCAACTCCAGTCGATTCCAGGTTCCCGGATCCAGAAGGAAAAGAGAAAAATAGAAAGGGAAACCAACCGAGGAAAAGAAAAGGGCAGTAATGTTTTGATGCGGAGTTCGAATGCCATCCATCCCTTCCACTTGCAGTGTCACACCAGTTGCTGACTTTCGATTCGTCCCATGACCGGTACCTCAACCGTCACCGCCCAAGCGCAACTGCGTGTCGCAGATGCGCGGTCAGTGAGGGGGAACCAAGGTCAGGGAGGACCCCGTAAAAGTTCAGGAATGGTGCTATGGTAGCAAAGGACGACACGAAGGAAGGAACAAGAGACGGGGTACAAGATGGGGAGGTCACAGGTAGAAGGAGGAAGGGACACAGTCGGAAGGGTATTGGAAGAATAGACAGAGAAAGCCCAATGTAGATACACATCCTGAAGACCGTACCAGACCAACACACCATCCAAAGGAAACTCAAAACGCCGTCATGGTAGGGCCATTCGCAGCAAACGCCGCAACCCAAGATGTTAACCTGATCAACGCCGTGTACATGCGAAATCAGACTGAGTGGGTTTACAGGGGAGCGAAGATGTTGGTCTTCTCGACACCCTCAGCAGCAGCATTGGCAGCCTCTTCGGCAGCGCTAGCGCTCTCCCAGATCTCAATCTCAGCATCAGAAGGGCCGGTAGTCTTGGAGACAGGCCCATCGGTCTCGACAGAGGCAGTGGCCTGGGGCGTGGATTTAACATTGGACGCGTCCAGCATCTCAGGCTTCGCAGGAGCTGCCTCAGCAGCTGGAGTGTTGGTGTTCTTCTCATCTGCCTTCTGAGGCTCGTCATCATCATCATCATCATAGATGACGACGTGAGAGCGGGCATCGCAGCCAGGAGCGTAGTAGTCCGAAACCTTGAGTTCACCAAGAGGGGTGCGAGGCTCGTCGGTCATGAGGTTCTTGCGGGACGCAGGTGTGTCGGAAGTCTGTTGGGCAGAGTTGGGAATCTCGATACCGAGTTCGTGCGGTGGGACGTTCTCCTTGCCACGGCCATCCTTCTTGGTCTTTCCTTCGTCGTCGCTGATGTCGAGCACACAGGTCGAGTGCTGCATCAGGTTGGTCATCTCATCCTGCTCCGAGTCGACGTGGATCTCAAAGTTCCAGGAGGCAGGGTGAGAACGGCGCTGGCTCTTCTGCTTGCCATTGGACAGGACAGCAGCTAGGGAGAATGGAGCACGGTGGACGGCACTGCGTCTACCGACTGGTGCTTCGACGCGGGAGGAAGTATCAGTGGAACGACGGCCAAAAGCCTTGCGAGTCTTGGACTGAGGAGAACGACCAGCCGGCTTGGTGAGGGGAGCAGACGCGGGGGTGGAAGGACGGTTGGCGCGAGTGCTCAGCGGCTTGGTCGTGCTGCAATCGATGTTAGATTTGACGGTGGTCAGGGCGATACGAGAGGCCTTGGCTGGCTTGGGAGACCGCTCAGAGAGCCCGTCCTCCTCGGAACGTTTACGCTTGGGAGAGGCCTTGGGAGTCACGGGATCCACGTTCTCAGAGTCCGAGTCGGACGCGGAATGAGACTTGAGAGACAAGGGAGAGCCTGTTTGGATGTTAGAACGCGCTATGAAGATGGAAAAAGACGCGTCTGACGTCAGAACATACCATTCTGCTGGTTGCCCAGGTTCTTTTTGGCCTTGAGCATGGAACGGATGCGCGAAGCATCAAGGGTGCCAAAGGGCTGGCGCACGGCTGGGGTCATGGTCAAGGCGGCCATGGTGAACGAGATGAACTGTCTGGAAGACTTGATAGGTGAACCTTGAACACGTAGTGGAGGGATTAAGAGAGGTGAAAAGTGCTTGGTGGCTGGAGATGGATGTCGGTGAGGGCACTTGAGGCGGGGATTTAGAAGTAGCGGTGGTTAGCAGCAAGATGAGACTGGTCGAGCTCCTGCTACTGAAAGTGGTATCGAGGTGAAGAGGATGAAGCAAGAACAGGCAAGCGAAGGACCCTTAAGTAGACCCTTTGGAGCAATGGACGGACAGGTCCAGCGAGAAGGATGCTCCGGTGGTTGGAGCAGGGCTCGATGTTCCGTCGAGGAGCAGACAGGTGTCGGTGCAAGCAGCTGGGGAACCCCGACGCCAAGGCAAGAAGCGGTCGAAGCACGGCAACTTCGAGTTCCCAGCCGACGAAGCTAAGCCAGAAAGATATTGCAGAGCGAGAGAGGACAGTTCAACCTCTGCCACGCAGCCCGAAGAGGGAACGATGAGGCTAAAGAAAGAAGAGGAGCAGGACGAGGGGGGAGCTGGAGGAGTATATCCACGGAGCCACGGGTTCGCACCATGCGCGCACTGGGGATGATGCGCCACGGTGCTTGGGGGGCAGGAATTCCGGATTCGAGATAAAATCGTCACGATCAGCGGTCGATCGCTGGATGCCTGGGCGCGTCGTGTCTGGCGGTGCAGAGGCCATTGCGAGAGAGCGATTGGCCGGCGGCGTCGCGGAGGGGCAGCCGGCCTGCAGCGCCCTCGATACCGGGCATGACCGCGCGTCGTGTCGCCCGTACCGCCGCCGTACCACGTGTTGCCCGACGCGCTGCAGGGCCAAGGTACCTCCCGCCGGCCCCGAGGCGGCGCGGTACCTCGGGGCGCTCTGCGGCTCCCGCCC
>Ga0207748_1000402_pt1 | contig 31178 bp, 17 predicted proteins | sample HigsolmetaGSP13D_FD_184841 | JGI IMG/M metagenome (GOLD analysis project Ga0207748, IMG submission 184841) | High solid enriched microbial communities from the Joint BioEnergy Institute, USA - SP1-3-D (SPAdes) | ecosystem: Engineered > Bioreactor > SSF (Solid state fermentation) > Aerobic >...
GGGGGGGGGGGGGGAGAGCACAAAATATAAATCAGAATTTTTTTAAACGCAATGAACAGAGTTATCTGATTTCGATCAACTCAAGCTTATGGACATTTAAAATGCACAGTAGTATCCAGAAAAGAAGCACATAATAGTAGACACTAAAAGGTAGGAGAAGGAGAAGTAGGTATACATACCCAACCGCGCATCCATACACGCAACGACAGCCACCTTTCTGCATGCGAGCACCAATGGGTCAGCACCGTCATATATCGCATAATACTGTATAGGTGGGGTTAGGATGGGATATGTGCTTACCGCGCCGGCGGCAGCGGCAGCCCGCCCTTGGTGAAGGAGGCGGCGTATTTCTCGTTGGCGGCCTCGAACTCGCTCGCGACGGACATCTTTTTTTTCTTTTCTTTTCTTCTTCTTCTTTTTTTTGCGGGTTGTTTGTTTGGAGTAATGATTGTTATGGGAGAATAATGGGCACTTATCAAGGACGGTTTGTATTGTGGAATGTGCGTATAGTATATGTATAGTATATAGATCCAATCCCAACCTAGCAGAAGAAAACAAATAGATTCAATATTGAGAAAGAGAAGAAAATACTTCACAAACAGCCAGACTGCATTTATATGTTGCAGGGGTCCGAGTCCACTTTTATAATATAATAGGTGCCCATCTTCTTCTTGTCCTGCCCAGCCGCGGGGTTTGCTCGTCTTGCGTGATATCTGCCCAGGATGGCCTCAAGCCAAGCTAACTACCTATCTAGGTAAATGTCGCGGAGAAAGAGAGATGCCTATACCAGTACGCGGCGCGCACGAGTGGGGTTTCGATGGAGCCATGATGTCATATGCAAATGCCGTATGCATGCAACTCGGCATTTGGGTGCATACATGTAGGTCCTGTACTTGTACCGCAGTAGCAGGGGTTTACATACAGGTCGCAGCAGATCCGATGCACAAGTGATGATCACTGGTCAAGTCAAGCTGCCGGGTCTACTGCCGGGATATGATTAGGTAACCAGTTAACTCCGCTTTAGAACCAAACCACCGGCCTGCTCGATGTAGGATACCGTAGATAGAAGCAAGTTATACCTCATGCACTACTCCGTGTATAAAGAGGTATAATATACCATGTCAAGCCTGGGCCTCGGATACCAATGCAGTTACGCGCAGCACGGACCGTATACCATTCAATCAGCTCAAGTTAAAACAGGTGGCCTACAGAGGGACGTATCCCTAACTATTTTCCATGAATTCTCCTTTGGACCAAGAGGGAGTTGAAGAAAAGCTTCTCAAACATAGTTCACGGTACAGTATGCTAGAATAGATTAGGCCAATACCGCTTTTCTGATAATCCAGACTACCGGATCTGTACTCCAGCCAGACAATGAGAATTCCTAAGAGACGTCAAGTTGCAAATCGCCCGTTTATCCTCTCTTGATGGAGTCCGCGGGCTTCTATGTAGATCGAAATCTGGTGCATCACGGAAAGATGATTCCCGAAATTCTCCTCTGTGAATGTTTGCTATTGAATACTCTTGGGTCCTGGATGAATGCATTCGGGTACAAGCGTAATGCAGGATTAACTTAAGGACTTGTTTGCTTATCTGCTGAAATGTTTCCCGGCTACCTTGCATATCAGGGAACAGAGAATTACTGAAGTATACGGAAGAGCAATAAAGAAGTATCCATACGAGACGGCATCCGCCAGCGAACATCGTCTTTGTCCGTAGTCACAGAACTGCCGCTTCTTTTCTATCACGTACTATGCATTAACAGATGGGCCCAGTGAAGTGTACACACATGGAATCCCGTCAGCGGTCCCAGGGAAGTCTATAAAAGGGACCTTAGTCCCCTGAGATCCCTGGATTCTTCCTTTTCCTTCACACTTTCAGATATTGCAATAGCTTCTTATATATACTATCTATCTCCGACAGGCCTTGAACATGCATTTCAAGATTTGAATACCTATATACTATGCACCTTGTCGCCGACGGGCCTGTAATAACTGCCCAAATCTGACAAATATCCTTTTTATATGACTCGAATATTCTTGCATTTCTATAATCACCACGGAACTATCTAGAAGTCAACTGCATCGTTACCTTTCTTTTCTTATCTCTGCCTACACACTTCTTGAGAACCACTGCATGATGTCATGCCTTGGAAATGCAGAATCTGCAACAGAGAATACTAGATGATCCATTTGCCTGTTACAAGAAATTGGATCCCATGAAATATGTGCTTCACTATATGACCTTCAAAAAATGGAACAATCCAGCAAAAGAAGCAAATAAGTATATACAGCTAGACAATCCATGATTTCACTGGAATGCGCTCCGGGTCGAAGCTCACAATGGATTGCCGTTACGAGACTCGAGTTTGCTGAGAGAGAGTACAGGGAATTGTTCTCAGCGGCGATATGGAGCAGTTGAGGCCCACGGTTCTCAATGCTAGATAGAATCCGAAGCGACAGTACAATGAGTTATCTCCTCAGTTGCAATTCGGCTGCGATGCATGAGACATCCGGTCATCAAGTTTACGGAGCAGCGTAGTCCCGGCCCATCTTTACTGAGTGGCTGAACCGCAGATGAGAGACAGCACCTTCTTCTACTAGTCCTGTGGCCAGATCCAAAGCAGAATGTCTTTTTCGATATATAAACTATAACCTCGAACAGACATTTGTTGATGCCAGAAACTTCCTCAATCACTTTCAACCATTCCAAAGCTTTCTGAGAAGTTCGAGGCTAGGATCTGTCTCCATGACATCTTCTGGACTATCGTTTATCAACAGAAGCATATGCTTTCAGCTATCGCTCTTTGCGATCCGTCTTGACAATCCCACTGTTCTGATATGCTGACTCATTTGCGATGGCCTGGCTCCGGCTCTTCTGGATACATTGGACAATTATTGGCATGCCATGTATCTTCTTCTCTGAGAAGGACGGGGAGAAGACCAATCAGACTATTATTGTGACAGTTCAACCGAACAGCCTCACTGGGAAAGGTTGGAAGGCATCATCATCAATAGCCACCTGATCTGTACAAAACCCCAAATGATAACAAATGTTGAATCTCTGCCAGGTTATTGTCACAAAATACCTTCCCTGCTTCTGCATGTAACACATCTCCCCCATTTTCTATACTACTTTCTAGTCGTGCAAAGGCTCTCGATGTCGGCATTACTTCCCTCTGCTCTGCGATCGGTTACAGGTGATGTACATGTTTTACTGATAGCCTGTGGAGCGACACCATAGAGTGCTTACTTAATCTTGTCAGTTGGATGCAATTTCCTCCTTTGTCTAGTGCGCAACTGAAAGAGAGAGTTAGGAATTTCCTGCGCCCGTATCAGAACAGGAGTGGAACAAGCGTGTTGCTCGGGGCCAACATCTCTCAAAAAAAAGAGCATCCACCAGCTTAAGAGATTTACCCCTGGATCAGACATATTATTGGTATTGGTGGAACATCTCCTACTCCTCAGGGTTATTGGGCCTGACATTTATAAAATCAAACTTACAACCGGTGAACACCGCTAGAAGATGCGCAGAAGAAATAGCCCGAGGTGGTTCTCGCGGATCCCAAGCTAGTACCCAAACGTTGCATGGAAATCACTGACCACAACAAAAGAGATTGTTGGCGATGGAAACAAATCGGAAGCATCCAAAGAACAATGGCCGGACAAGAAAGCTACTGATACTGATTGGCTTCTTGCTCCCTTTTTTTTGCAGCCCACCCAGATTTCAAGATAAGCAAGAGTTTGCTGTTATTATCTGAGCAGTGCCCCTGGTCATGTCTTACAAACATCTTTTTATTTTCCGCATGCTCCAATCTGCGATTCTTGGTCTCAGTCTCATTCCATAAACAACCACTGTTTTCTAAGCGATATATTTTCTTCTGCTGCAGTTGGCAGAAGCTAACAACTAACAGCCTAACTATTGTTGCCTTGCAGCTATATGTGGTTGTGATGTCACTTCAGACAATATCAAAGTGTTTCTCAGTACATATATTAGCGAAGCTAAACAACTGAGGTCCAATGCAAGCAATAGTGTCAGTATTACCTCTACATCCAAATCAAGTTGTGGTATGAGTATTCTTGAGACATTTGTGGACAGAGTCAAGGACTAATGATTATTGGCAGGTGAACCTCAGCATTGAGCCAATGAATCCTTAAACCTGGTATTGCAGAGTGTTGAATTGTGCAGTTGTTGCCATGAACTGGGACATTTCAGTATCTGAATGTCCAGCTCTAACAACGGGTTTGGGGCATTGATGAAGTCTACAGTGTCTCTGAAAAATAAGGATCTCAAATCTTCTTGATATTAGCACTGCAACATATAACCCTTCAGTTGCTACGGTTATGGCCGTCGTCGCGGCTATCAGGAGGGCGCGTTGACTTTATCAAAAATTCCTTCACAGTGAAGAGATTTACAGGCTTGACGACAAGACGTGGGATACAGCTGGTGCTCTACATGCCAACCAAAACACACCCTTCAAGCAGCCTGCTTGATAAAAAAAGTCTGAAAATAGATTCCAACTCCCGGGGCCAATGGTCTAGTGGTATGATTGCTGTTTTGGGCATAACCTCCGTATTGGTTCCTTCCAACAGGATGCGTTAAATAGGTCACCTACAGCAGGTCCCGCGTTCGATCCGCGGTTGGCCCCTGAACGGATAATACTTTTTGCTTCTGGAGAAGCATTGCTTTCTTTTTGTCAGTCATATACTGACGCGCCTTCTTTGTTATCAGCTGGTCTAAATCTGTTCCTCTACTCTATTTATTATTTCCCCCCCCCCAGCTACTTACCACCTGTGGTATGTGGTGCTACGTCTTGACCATGCCTAGCGCCTTACATCAGTTATCGCATACATGCAAAGTTTACGAAGCCCGGAGACAGCAACGTTCTTTCTAAAGGCACATAGGCATAAACATAGCCTCCTATCTATCTGGCCACCGGGCGTGGCGGAAACATGATTCAAGGGTTCGCTTGCCATCACGAACGATGTCGGTTGGGGCAATCGAGGGGGACGGCGAACCGGTTAATGATCCCCATTCGACTCTGTTTGTTTCTCAGACCGATGGGAGAAACGCACATGGTAGGGAAGGAGATGCGCTGTCATAATAATTCGGACAAATATATGTACCTAGTTTCCAATGGATTGTTACACAAGTCTAGACTCGCTCGTCAACCAGCCGGCATATATGTAGGGAGAACGTCATGGAAATAAACCGGTAGGAAAGATCAGCAGAAGATAAGGAAGATATCTCATCTGGTAAGTGACCCATCCCAATAGGAGAGGGTGGTTTTCTTCTCCATCTGCGGAAAATCTATATCTGTGTAGCTCGAACTTCTCATCTCCGCGCTCTGATACGACCCACGATTAAAATCCTTCCTCGATATCACGGGCCCTCCGCCTCCCATATACATACATACATACATACATACATACATACTACCCAGGGAGTAGGACTTTGGATGGAGCTGAACCAACACCACCGCCCTTCAGGATATGTGTGTGTGTTCAAGCTGCCTGTATCTCAATCTTTTCCAATCACGTGCACCATACGCATGTTGTGCTATATCACCTCACTTGTCGGGTCTGGTCTGGTGATATACATCAATAATAATCCAAGTATATATATAAATAACCCCTTCGAAAGAAAGAACAAAAGATAAAAATAGCCAGACGCTTACTAACCAAACCAAAAAACACACAGGCTTGCGCAATTCGTTCTACAGTATCACTTTACACCAGCTTTTTCAGCTGAAGCTTTCCCACTTGCATATGTCCTGTCCGAATGGATGAAGGTGAACCAAGCAAATAGAACAGACAGGTCGTGGATGCTTCTTCCCTCCTAGGAAAGCTGACGTGGACCGGAGTGAGGGCAAGCGGGATGATCCCGGTGTTCCCCCGTGCTGTATTCCCAGAATCAAATGGCGGTCACGACCTCAGAATTTCTCGATTGGGAATGTGCGACTTTCTGTAGCCGCGCGTTGATGAATCCTGCCATGTTGTTCACCTTCACCTACTACTCCTACCACCACCATTATGTGTGAAACGCAAGCGTAGTTTAATAGGATTAGTAGGCGTTCCGAGTCTACAGGCGAGTAAGCAGTATTCTTTCTGTAGCACATATGAAAAAAAATACCCGATCCACGTGTGTATGATATCCATAGCCCTGCATATATGTATATCACGGACACGGAGTATATCAACAAGACAGGACAAGAAAGGAAGAAAACGCATCACCAAACAAAAGCCACAGATAATCATTCCGTACGGAGTAATAACAGCCGCAGCCGTACTGATAATGATATCGATAAAACCCGCGCGCGGGGTGAGGATTACTCATATCACCTCATCTCATACCGCATCGGAGCCGCCTCAGCTTATCTGCGGTGCAACAGGGCTTCTACTGTATCTCCAGTGCTGAGAATCATGCCCTCGTCCGTATCCGGTAAGAGAGTGGTGGAACTAAGGTCGGACCCGGACTCGGACCACTTCCCACTGGACCTGGCACCGTTGGACGGCATGGCATGGGCATGGCCACATGGCATGCAGATGATGGATCCGATCCATCGTCCCTATCACCGGGTAATAATATACGACGGTTGGGGTAAGGATCCGATCCGACCAGGGGGCCTTATCTCCGCGGGGTCGGCCAGTCAGAGCGGGCAGAATGTTAATAGATGTCGATTATCGCTGCTGCCAAGCCAGGGGCCCGGCGCACGGGACTGCGGCTGCGTGAGCGGAAGAGAAAGAAAAGGAGGAGAAGCGAAAAAAAAAATTGAAAAAAAAAAAAAAAAAAAAAAAAAAAAAAAAAAAAAAAAAAAAAAAAAAAAAAAAAAAAAAAAACTCATCTCTGCCTCGGTCGGAGTCCGCAGGGATGGAGACGTGGCAGGCCGCACTTCGGAGAGCTTGCCTGCGCCCTGCCGGGTGACGGCGCCGATGTCGTCCCTGAAATGCCCGACCGGTCGGGAGAGGCGTGTGGGGAGCAGGCAGAAAACAAGAAAAGTCTCGGCCGGGCGCTACTCCTGCGCAGCCAATCAGGGTGCTCCGTTGCGCCTTATCTTGGACCAATGGCAGGGCGATCGCGTCCGCCGGCCGCCATGGGCGCCATGCCCGATCGGGGCTCGGCGGCGCGAGCTAAGCCTGCAGGCGCCCCACCCTGGCGTGGGTGGCGGCAGGGGCTTTATCTGCAGCCAATCAGCGTTCCGGGAGCGCCGCGGCCGCCGTCCAATGGTCCGCAGGCTGCCTGGACCGCGCCAGATACGGCGGAAGCGGACGGACAGGTTGAGAAGGAAGAGAAGAGAGATACAGAGACTCTGCACCGTCTGCAGGGACAGAGGCGGAGATAGGAAGGTTGCATGCCAAAGGGGCAGACAGCTGCAGACAGTTGGAGATATCGAAGGGAGACAGAGATAGAGATAGAGAGAGCAGGGCATATGATATGTAAAGGGCTGACGCGCCGCCCTGCGCGTCATACTCGAGAGATTTTCTGGAGTTCCCCATGTGTTCGAGGACCCCATGTGGTGCGTCCGTCCGGGGCTGTCCTCCCTCCGGGGGTTTTATGGTGTTGCACGACGGCTTTGACAGCTGCGAAAATGAACACACGATGATGCCTCTTGGGTTCCCCATCTCAAGGGGCGGACGATCCTCCATGCCATGCTGCTCCACGGTCTCCAGCGTCCATCGCTGCAGCCCAGGGCGGCCCGCATGACGCCCGCGACCGGCCCCGATCCTGCGCCGACGGGCGTCTCCAGAGTCTCTCGCCACGGGAGATCCGCTGTCGTTTTCGTCCTCACGAAGCCTGTTCCTGGTCCGTTTCCATCGATCGTCTCAATTCGATCTGCTGGACTTGTCACCAGCATCCTATCTCCCCAGCTGCTCTCCTTGTCGAGGCGTCTTCCAGCCGGTGGCAGAGTTTTCCACCTGGCCTGCTCTGCGCTCCACGCCGTGCCTGACCGCGTGGGGTGTCTTTTCTCCTTGCGTTTTTCTTTCTCTTCCTTTTTGTCTCCCTCGATCAGCTGTTTCACGTCCAATTGACGCCGGGGCCCTCGCCCGAGCGGCCTGTCGCGTGCTGCGTCCCCACCGCGCAAGCTTTGCGACTTATCGTCTATCGCCAAACCGTTGACTCGTTCACATTGCAAACACAAACCCGTAGCGTCGCCCCCCGGCCCGCCGGCCTCCAGGCCCACCCGCTGCAGTTTTTATATACCTTCGCCCTCGCCCGCCGGCCTCCACCGCGCCGTCCAGCCCTCGTGCTTCCTCTCCTCCCCCGTGCCTGGCCGGACGCGGGAGTGATCCCTCGATACCCTCGTCGCCCGACGCGTCCTTCCTGCATGTCGTGATACCCCGTTTGCGCTCGACTTCCCTCTCCCGCCGTCCTCCATCCCCGCCGCCGCTCCTCACGTGCCCGCCGTCTCAGGCTCATCCAACACCAACGCTGCCTCCGGCGACACCTCTTCCTCCCGCACCCAAGACGGTCCGCGGTCTCTCAGTGATCCCCTTGTCCGCCATGGCGGACTCCGGCCGTGCTCCATATGCCCCCGACTACGCCTCGTACAACTGGACGGGCGCTCCGGCCAACTTTGCCCTCGCGACCAACACCGACCTGGGCGGAGATTCCAGTACGTCCGACTCAAGCCCGTCGACCATCTCCAGGCCAGGAAGGTCTCCCCTGACTGACTCGCGCTCTAGGAAAGGAGAATCTGAACAAATGGTTCCAGTCCGGTGACCAGGCATACATCATCGTGGCCTCCGCTATGGTGCTGGTCATGGTGCCCGGCCTGGGCTTCCTGTACTCGGGCCTCGCACGTCGAAAGTCCGCCCTCAGCATGATCTGGGCCTGTATGGGCTCCATGTCCGTCGTCACCTTCCAATGGTACTTCTGGGGCTATTCGCTCGCATTCTCCCCCACGGCCACAAACGGCTTCATTGGCAACCTCCGCAACTTTGGTCTGATGAAGACCCTGGCTGACCCCAGCCCGGGTTCGCCCCTGATCCCGGGTCTCCTATACGCCTTCTACCAGGTAACGGAGGTGGACTCTCATCTGATGTCGACGGGAATGGAATGTTGACGGTGTATAGATGCAATTCTGCGCCGTCACCGCTGCGATCGTCATGGGCGCCGTTGCGGAACGCGGCCGTCTGCTGCCGGCCATGGTCTTCACCTTCATCTGGGCCACCATCGTCTACTGCCCCCTCGCCTGCTGGGCGTGGAACGTCAACGGCTGGGCCTACAAGTACGGCGTCATGGACTACGCCGGTGGTGGCCCCGTCGAGATCGGCTCCGGTCTGTCCGCCCTCGCGTACTCGATGGTCCTGGGCCGTCGCCAGGAACGGATGATGCTCAACTTCCGCCCGCACAACGTCTCCCTCATCCTCCTCGGAACGGTCTTCCTCTGGTTCGGCTGGCTGGGCTTCAACGGTGGCTCCGCCTTTGGTGCCAACCTGCGCGCGACCATGGCGTGCTGGAACTCCAACCTGACTGCCGCCTTCGCCGCGATAACCTGGGTGATCCTCGACTGGCGTCTGGCGAGGAAGTGGTCGATGGTCGGCTGGTGTTCGGGCACCATCTCGGGTCTGGTGGCTGCGACCCCGGCGTCCGGCTTCATCACCACGTGGGGGAGCGTTGTACTGGGGGTCGTGACGGGTATCGTGTGCAACTACGCCACGAAGGGTACGTCTTGGCTGGGGAAGCACATGGGTCTTGTGTTGTACAGGTTCCACTGACGTGTGTCACAGTGAAATACTGGATCCGGATCGACGACTCGATGGATGTCTTCGCCGAGCATGGTGTCGCCGGTATCGTCGGACTCATCTTCAACGCCCTTTTCGGCACGGACGCCATCGTGGGCCTCGACGGCGTCAACGTTGGCACGGGGGTTGGCGGTTGGCTCGTCCACAACTACAAACAGCTCTACATCCAGATCGCCTACATCGTTGCCTGCTGCGGCTACTCCTTCGTCGTGTCCGCCCTCATCGCCTACGGCATCAACATGATCCCAGGCCTGAAGCTGAGGGCCTCCGAGGAGGCCGAGCTGCTTGGTATGGACGACGACCAACTGGGCGAGTTCGCCTACGATTACGTCGAGGTCCGGAGGGACTACCTCGCCTGGACGCCGCACCAGCATACCCAGCTCGAGGAGGGCCACGAGATCCCCCGCGCGGACCGCTACGGCATCAACGAGCACAGCGAGATGATGCTGGACGGCCGCACGCCGCTCGAGGGAGCCAGCAAGAGCAGCACGCAGGGAGGCAGTGAGGAACCGGAGCCTGGCAAGGTTGCCCCTGCGCCCCGACAGGCTGCGGAGCACGCTCCCGCTGGCGAGATGGGCCAGGTGCCGCCGCCAGCGAGACCCTTGTCGGAGAAGACCGAGGATCGCTCAGAAGCATAATTCTTTTTTCTTATTTTCTCTTTCTTCTTGGGAGTAATTCCGGTTTGGGGAGGGGAATCATCGCTCTGCATACGATACGTGTTATTTTCTTCGTTTCACGGCAGCCAGGCAGGCAGGGCAGCAGCGCGTTTCTCTATTATTCCTGTTCATGTCCATATATCCACCCCGTCATCGATTTGCGTCTTTTTTTTTCTGGCCCGGGGCTCTGTGTTGTCTATACTTGGTGGTTCTGGTTCCGATTCTGATTCGTGTATACATATACCGGCTTTGTGGGATTTGTTTTCTTCTCTACGTCTCGATGCTCGATGTCTGTCTGGGTGAGGGAACTACTGGGCCACACACACACACACGCACATTATCTTACTTACTGGGCGTTCTGCTTGTTCAGATCCATCCATTCGGATCAATGGATGGATAATTGCTCTGATTGATCGATTGCTATGATGCCTACGGTATATGTATGTATGTATGTAGATAAAAGTTGTGTCTGCTAGTCTAGTTTGCTAGAGAGCTTCACCTAGTGAAATTGAGGTACTTAATTAATCTAGTCAAGTTAATCTAGTTAGTTAGGTAGTGACAATCTGGATGTCTGTCTGTTTGGCCTTTGGGTGTAGCTCAGTGTGTGATAAGTCTATACTGTATATTATACATCATGTTTGGTTAAAGTCCTACTACTGCCCATGATCACAGGAACCAGGAGGATCGACCAACCAACAACTTGGAACTGTCCCTGACTACAGTAGGTAATGAATTAGGTACTGTACTGTACTGTACTGTACTGTACTGTACAATGCCGCATACTCTGTCCTCAAGCAGCCATCATCTCCCAATCAGTCCCCAGCTGAGCTAGGTCAGCGTCAGTCCCAAGCACACAAAGGTTCTCTTTCTTTCTTTCCTTTTTCTTTTCTTTTTTAAATGCTAGTCACCTTCCTTCTTTTCCACAGTTATTCATATTCATTTCATGCAATGCATCTCCTCTCTCTCCCGAGGGTTTCTTCTTCTGACCCACCGACCCACGCAGGAAGTCCTGTATCTTCATCACTCCCACTCACCCACCTACGTACCTACCTACCTATCTAACTTCGACGGTCAACTAGTTCGACTACACTACACTCCACTACTCACGGAGCAGAGACTGCCAACCAGAAACAAAAAAAAAGCCAAAAGGAGCCCCACACTTGATACTCGAGACCGGTCGACTACTACTACTACTACTACTACTACTACTACTAGATAGATAGGTAGGTATGGAATCTACCTATCTACCTCCTCACCCAGACCTCGAACAAGATAATTGAATAGATGAATTAATTGAGATGGATAGGCAGATGGATAGATAGTAGAGTACATCCATCCCTATGGTATAGGATAAGAGATAACAGAACAGGGCTGGGATAGAACAGTGTCCTGTGTTACTATAGATAACAATAACAGTGAGTGCATGTACTGTACAACGGGAGTGTACTAGTAATATTATTGTCATCAGGTATATAAATGGAATGTTGGAAGTTTCTTCTTCTTCTTCCTCCCGAGTGAGTGTGGGATCTGCATCTGCATCCTCTTCTGCACCTTGGTGGAACGATTATGGACGGGTTTGGTTTTGAGTTCTGTAGATAGAGAGAGATGGTTAGATCAGGTAGGTAGGTAGATACGTAGATAGGTACGGTAGATACAAACTGCCGGATTTCAAGCATATCAATGGTGGATGGATAGATAGATATATGAATATATAGTATTATAAACACATGCATGCATGCATCGATGCATCGATGCAAACTACTGTACCGCGCATCTGTAACCACTGTATGTACTGTATGTATGTAGATTGGTCAACAGGTTGACCGATAGATGACAACGAGGGATGAATTTTCTACGTGTGTACTGTACAATACTTTCTGTCAGGGTATGGATTTGATTTGATTTGACGGATTGATCGAATTTGGTGATTTCTTTACTCGGTAAGTTACCAATGGTCTGGGTGGACGCCAACAAACTGATCCCCTTCCTGGATCGAATCCATACTTTACCAAGTTATATGTCCACTCAGATATACCCGAAGAAAAAAAAAGAAAACCAATCAATGTATTTATTCTAATCTAACAACCCCTGACTTGATCCGATTCTTCCCTTCTCGATCCTTGCGGAACAAACATGCCGTGAATAAAAGAATTCCACAGAAATCAATGGATAAGCAGGTAGATAGGAAGATGGTAGGTATGTACAAATGTATGCATTTACCTATGTATAATCAATTATTGCATTACATATTATAACAGGACAGGCCAAGGAGCTTGAAGACAAGATAGCATGACAGATATCTATCTGGACATGGACGGACATGACGTGACGTGGCATGGCATGGCATGACGTTCGATTCGATTCGGTCGATCGGGCACAAATGGCATAGTAAAGTGAGCAAGATATTGTTGTGAAGAAGAAACAAAAAGGGTAAAGAGAGAAAAAAAAGGTCAAAAAACCAAAACATGACATTAGGAGGCAGCCGCAGACACACATGCGTACAGAGTACACACAATTGCTTTGTTACAAACCAAGGCTCCATCCAACCAAGTATTTTGGACGATGTTGTGTATTGTATAAGATAAAGCCCCAGCCAGCCAGCACAAGCCGATCGATGAACAATGCAACGCAGAGAAAAAGAATCTATGACGCACAAACAACTCAGATTCAAAACTCAAAGTCTAAACTAAACATTGACACTGTACCCCGGGCCCACGGCCCTCCGCCGTTTCACGGCGTTGTAGTACTTTCTCGCCTCGTCTACCCAGAAAACGGAACTGGAAATGCATACCAGCTTGAACAGATGCCCCAGGCTGAGGGCCTCTGTTTGGAAGATGCGCTGCAGGAAAGGCAGGTATATAACGCAGGCCTGGCCCGCGAGGGAGCCGAGGATGGCGTAGTTGAACATCTTGTTACCGAAGAGGGGCAGCTCGCCGCGGAGCACGGACTTGCCCTCGCTGCGGCAGGTCAACGCGTTGAACATGTCGAAGAGGACGAAGCAGGTGAAGGTCATGGTGGTGTCGTGGGCGGTGACCACGCGCGAGCGTTTGCCCGGGTTCTGATCGTCGTCAACGTCACCCATCTCGTAGATATATATGGCAAGCGTGCCAAGCATGATGAGCGAGGCGGAGGTGAGGACGCGTTGGATAAGCGGCTTTGTGAGCACCCGAGCTGTCTTGGGGCGCGGTGGACGGCTCATGATGGACGGGTCGACCGGTTCGACGCCGAGAGACTGTGCGGGCGGGCCATCCATCAGAATATCTGTCACAATGTCAGCGATCAAAACTCAAGCATAGATGCAAAAAACAATAGTCGAAGTCACTTACTGATCCACAATATCTGCATCGCGTTGAGTGGGTTCTTGAATCCCAGGGCAGTGCTCAACAGGATCAGGCTCAGCGCAGCAACGCTCGTGCTGAGCTGGAACGTGATGAAGTTCTGGATGTTGTAGAAGATGCCCTTGCCCTGTTCGATGGCTCGCAGAATCGTCGAGAAGTCGTCGTCCGTCAGGATCATGTCGGCGGCCTCCTTGGCAACATCCGTGCCTAGCTTGCCCATTGAAATACCAATGTCCGCCTTCTTCAGCGCCGGCGCGTCGTTGACCCCGTCGCCCGTCATGGCCACGACATCTCCGCGCGCCTGGAACGCGCGTACGATCTTCATCTTGTGCTCGGGGCTGGTGCGAGCAAACACGGTGGTCGTCGAGATCGCCTGTGCAAGCTCTTCCGTGTTCATGCGGTCGATCTCATCTCCTCTGATGACAGACTTCGCCCCGGGGGCATCGTTGATCGGCATCCCGAGTTTCTTGGCGATTGCTACCGCGGTCGTTTCTGCGTCGCCCGTGATCATGACAACTCTCACTCCTCCGGCCATTAGCCGTCGGATGGATTTGTGGACATCCTTCCGTGGCGGATCATTCATGCCGACCAATCCCGCAAATACCAGACTGTTGAACCGGTCATCGTCTTCGGCCTGGCCAGGGTTGGGGCTGGGCGTGCCACTTCTGCTCCCGAACCGTTGGTGACGCCTGGGGCTTACCGGCCCGCTTGCGAACGCCAGAACCCTTAGTCCTTCTGCTGCCATCTGCTCGGCCGCACGCCTTGCCGCCTGTCGCCTTGGCTCGTCCAAGATCACCTCGCGGCCTTCCTTCGTGAGATAGGTGTCGCACCGATTCAGAACCTGTTCCAGCGCGCCTTTGATGTACGCAACATCGTAACCTCCCTGCGATTCGCCAGGACTGCCGCTCCCAATGATCACCCCCATCCACTTGCGTTCCGAGCTGAATGGAGTTTCCGCGACGCGACTGCTGATGCGCTCTCGCACGTCGTCCTCTCCAAACGCGTCCAAGAGATCAAGGATGGCGACGTCGGTCGGTTGGCCAACCCACCTGCTCTTCACAGCACCAGAAGAGCTGTCCGCAGTGGAGGACAGCACTGCGGCGGAAGAAGCGCTGGCAGGGGAATTGGCATGGACGCGAGACAACCTCGCATTGTTCGCAATGTTGCCGATTCGGAGGATTGCCCGGGCCGCTGGACCAGGGGTCAGGGACGAGATATCCTTGTGGACTTCGAACGGCTCGGGACAATCGAAATGCCACATCTTCGTCACCGTCATGTGATTCTGGGTAAGCGTGCCGGTTTTGTCGCTGCAGACGACGTTTACAGAGCCCAACGTCTCCACGCTTGGAAGCCTCCGCATGATCGCTCCTCTATTGGCCATGCGGAGCACGCCTAGCGCCAAGGTCACGGTAACAATGATCGGAAGACCCTCTGGAATTGCAGCCACGGCCAGCGAAACGCCAATCGTGAACATCTCAAGGATCTTTCTCCCTTGCAACAGCCCGATCACCACGATCAACCCAATGACGCCAAACGACATGTAGCTCAATTCCTGACCCAGTCGATCCATTGACAGCTGTAGAGGGGTCCGCGGGCTTTCAATCTCCTGTAGAGAGGCGGAGATGCTGCCAAACTCCGTATTGGGACCGGTAGCGATGACGATTCCCTGACCATATCCCGACCGCACCAAGGTCCCCATAAACGCAATGTTGTGCTGCTCATTCAGGCGGACATCGGCACCAACGGTGCCACCCGCTGGAGCATCGTAGAAAGGTGTCTGAGGGGGCGTAATAATCTTGGAACTGGGGGCGGCTTTGCTACGCAGAGCATCTGCATACTTCACAACAGGTTCGTTCTCGCCGGTCAGGTTCGATTCATCAATGGTCAAATCAGTCGCTGCAGTTATTCGTATATCCGCCGGGATGCGGTCGCCCGTGGAAAACAAGACCAAGTCGCCAGGGACGAGCTGGCTTGCGGGAACGGTGGTGGAAGCTTTGACAGCAGCCGATACCGAGTTAGGGCTGCCGCTCCGGAGCTCCTGCAATTCATACTCGCCCCCGCCGTTCGAGGCCACCGGCGTGTTACGGCCCGTGCCATCCAGGGGGGGTACATTGCGGATCAGGTGCGCGTAATGCGGCACAAGACGACTCAACGCCTCCAGCGACTTCTCCGATCGGTACTCCTGGACAAAACCTACTGTTACAACAATGGTCACCGCGAGGGCGATACTGATCGCGTCGTCGTAATTGCCCATGAAGAAGGAGATCGCGGCGGATGCCAGCAAAAGCAATATCAATGTCTCTTTAAACTGCTTGAGAAACCGCAGCCAGAGGGGCTCCGGTTCTTCGCGAGGAAGCTCATTGGGGCCGTCTCGCAGCAGCCGCGCTTCAGCCTCCGCGGGAGAGAGTCCGTGGACGAGGGAGGTATTTAGGCGGTCGGCGGTCTCTTGCGGATCTAACAGGGCGTATGTCGCCGTTGACACCTGCAGCGCACAGTCAATGAGCGGCGGACCACTTGCTTCATGGAGGAGATGCTGTCGGAGCACAGAGGACGCGGGTCGAAAGCGCGACTCACCGACGAGGAAGCATTGGAGCGCTGGGCCGACGCGGTGGAAGCAGGCCTTGAAGTTGAGATGTGTGCATTGTGCAAGGGCAGCGCCGGAGTCGCTGACCTTGACATCTCTCATGCTCTGGGGAACCCAAAGCCGTCAGTTCACGCTGAGAAGTGGATCATTCCGCGGTGGAAGGTGGCGGCAATGGGGTGTTGGCGACGGCCTGGCTCAGGAGCTATGTACAGTATATGTAGCTGGCAAGAACATCCACCGGGTTTGAAGCGCCAGAGGAGAAGGATGAACTGAGAAATCTGGGCACGGGCCAGAGGGCCAAAGGGCCACAGGGATTATTGCTCTGGAACTGGATGGCCGCAGGCAAAAGAACGTGGCTGAGGCGCGCTACGCCGTAAGAAATAATCTCCAGTGGCCTTGGGCGACCTCGACCTCGCTCTCGTCGCGCTCTCGAACGGCGCTGACGAGCCTCCAGAGCCGGGGTTGGTGATGCTTTCCCCGATGCGGCATGGCGGCAGGACTTTCTTTTCGCCGATCCGTGCCGCAAAGGGGCTAGCGCGCCGGTCAGGTGAGCGCCGCGCCGTCCCCGAGCGCGGCCCCCGTCGTCAGCAGCGGCCGGCGGTCACGGGACACGGTCCGTCCGCTGCGCCGCCCGCAGGAAACGCCCGCCGTACCTGGACCCGGGGCCCGGAGCATCCCTCCTCCGGCCGCGGGCAGCTCATCCGCACGTGATCCCAGCCACACACTCCCGCGCGGCCCAGCAGACTCCTGCGGCGTCTCACCGGGCGACGGCCGACGCATCCTCGTCCTCATCACCTCGTTCTTCTTCGCTCCGCCCAACGCGCCCCTCGCCCGCCTCCACCCCCCTTCCCATGCCCCATCCGTTCTTTTCATCTCCCTCTTGACTACGAGTGTGCGATTCTCCTCACGCAGGAGAATCATCGCAATTTTGACGTCGTTTTTGGACAAACGGTCAACTATCACGCCGCTCCCCTGTTTGGATATATAGCAGGCGCGTCGTCGGCCCAGGGTTGGCCTGACCTTTTTTTTTTTTTCCACTTTCAACCCCGCGCTGGGTCTGCTCCTCGGACGCGACTCCTCTTGGTGTACAGTGCTATTCTCTACGGCGGTCTAATACGACATGTTCTACTCCGAGACTCTCCTCTCGAAGACGGGGCCTCTGGCCCGCGTCTGGCTCTCCGCGAACCTCGAGCGCAAGCTGTCCAAGTCGCACATCCTGCAGTCCAACATCGAGAGCAGTGTTAATGCCATTGTGGACCAAGGACAGGCGCCCATGGCGCTGCGACTGAGCGGTCAGCTTCTCCTGGGTGTCGTCCGTATCTACAGCCGAAAGGCGCGCTACCTCCTCGATGACTGTAACGAGGCATTGATGAAGATCAAGATGGTATGCGCCAATTCGTTTCCCTGTTCGCTCTCTACCGCATCATGGCTGACGTTTCCCCTCAGGCTTTCCGTTTGACCAACAACAATGATCTTCCAAGCACCGTTGCCATGCCCCCCGGAGGCATCACGTTGCCGGATGTTCTTACCGAATCCGATCTGTTCATGAACCTCGATACCTCTATGCTGCTGCCTCAGGCCCTGAACCTGGAACCAGAGGGCAAGAGACCCGGGTCTTCCATGGACTTCAGGAGCCAACTTCTCCCTGACAGCAGCACCCCACGCTACGCATCCCAAGAACCTGCCCGCCTAGAGGACCACACTCTGGTGGACCTCGACCTCGGCGAAGATGACACTCCTCTGGGAGGCCCTGACATCAGCATTGAAGTCGGTCGAGACGCGCCTGCGCCGCGTCCCGTCGGTGAGGATCTCTTCAGTGAGGATGGCAAATTCAACGACGTCGACCTCCAACTGGACCTCGGGGAGGATAATGCGCCTCTGGAGAAGATGGATCTTGGGGAGGATGGCCCTCATGACAATGCGGAAAATTTTCTCCAGCAGCAGGACGAGATGGATGTCAGCGGCGATGGCGAGCAGCCTGCCCCCGCTCAGGAGGAACGTGCCCAGTCTGAGGACGAGGAGCGTCGATTCGAACGAGACTCCCAAAGCCCCCTGTCTTCTGTGCGTTCCAGCGTCGTCCGTGAGCTTGACGAGACCATGATGGACCAGGAAGATGTGGCCGCTCAGCAGACACAGCGTGTCAAGCGTCGCAAACTCCTTCAGCCGGATTCCGACACAGTTCTCCACAACCACCAGATCAAGGAGCAGCAGGCAGACCGATCCAAGATCCTGAAGCCCGTGTCGTTCCTCCCCCGGGACCCCGTCTTGCTTACCCTGATGGACATGCAGAAGAATGGTGACTTCGTGTCGAACGTTATTGGAGAGGGCAGAAGCCGTGGCTGGGCTCCCGAGCTACGGGGCATGCTGTCGATAGAAGCTGTGAGGAAGTCTGGCGAACTCAAGCGGAAGCGTGACAGTGGAATTTCGGACATGGACATCGAGGCTGCGAATGTGCCCGCACTAGAACTTGGTGAAGAGGAAGGTTTCGTGCCGGTTGACGAAGGCATTGGCCTCGATACCACACTCAACCAGAGATCCGAGGTTGAGCTGCCCGGTGATGAGGAAGATCGTGCTCATAGTCCTCACCAGAGTGACGACGAGGGCATGGGCCAGCCGCTGGATGACGCTGACGACACGGTTGTCCCCCCTGCCGACAGCGGTCCCGTCTCTGTTGGCACGAAGCATGCCGTTCACATTCTCCGAGAGCGATTTGGCGGCGCTGCGGCTGGTGAGAACCCCTCGCAGCAAAAGAAAACCAGCGTACTCTTCCAGGACCTCCTTCCGGAGAAGGAGACGAGCAAGGAAGATGCAACCAAGATGTTCTTCGAAGTGCTCGTGTTGGCTACGAAGGATGCCGTCAAGGTCGAGCAGAGCACCGAGACCATCGGAGGGCCCCTCAGAATATGCGGGAAGCGCGCTCTCTGGGGCTCATGGGCTGAATCGCAGGCCGACGGCGAGACCGCCAACCAGCCCACCCAGGTCGCCGCTTAGGCACATCTGATTTTGGGTTATGAGAGGTTCTTTTTGTGGTCTTTTTGCCGACACCTTGTTCATGTATAGTTTTGTATGTTCTTCTTGCGAGACCGGTTGGCTCTAGCGGGACTTGGAGGTTTTGTTTTTGAAAAGGCTTTTCTCTACTTCTTGATGGATACGAGGCATCGATTTATTGAGCGCTATCCATGGATCTTGAGGTGTTGGACGTTACCAAACTGGAATCGGCGATTGGGGCTATTCATTTCTGGGGCTGTTCTTTTGCCAGCTCAGTCTTGGTTTCGTGCACATGATGTGTGCCTTTTAGCTGTAGAGATCGCATTATTAATCGAATCGTGAAGAATTACATGCGCCCGTACCCAGTCACCCCTCTCCCATCCTGTAGGAGTATATAAGCGCCGGAGAACATGATCCGATCATTGAAACCAAACTATCTCCAGCAGATCAGCTTCATGGATCTGTCCAAGGCGTACGATCCCTTGCCTGGATCTCTCTCGGCAGTCTCAGGCGCGAGACTCAACAGCAGAAACCGACGTTGTGCCCTAAGCCACACACGCAACGCGCACCCTGCCTCAGCCCCTGTCTGGAACAAACGACCTTCGTCTCAGGTTCACCCGCACGGCGCGTTCTAACCACTCGCACTGGGCCACCCCCTTTCATGCAGCGCAATCGCCAGCAGAACAAGGCGCCACCATTCCTCGTGCTCTCGCGCCGTCCGGACCCTGCCGCCAACTCAGGTACGTGTTTGTTTGAAGCCCCCCCTGGAGGGGAATAGCCATTCGCTCATAACGCTTCTCAGAGCGATGCGCTATACTATATACTTATGTATGCGCGTCGTCGTGTGGCTGATCTGCCCTTCGCTTACCTGAGCGGCGACTCCAATTTTCTTTTCCTGGGCCTGTAGGGAGCTTGTCCCCGACTCCCCCGTAGTGGGCTGTGGAGTGGCATGTACCCGGGCGTACTTAACAGTGGCATCGTCATCAGACGCGTGTTTCTCCGCTGAATCCTTTCCCTCTTCTTTTTCCCCTTCTCTTTTTCCTACTCCACCCTTGCTTGCTTCCGCCTGGTGCTGAAGGGTCCTTTCCTTCTCCTTTCTTTTTCTCTCTGTAGGGTCTGGGTACCTATTGACGCCTATTGATACCCCGTTTATTATTGTTTGTCGTTCCCTTTTCTTCCTCATTGACTTTCTTTTTGATCAATCAACGCTGGTCGTGAATCGACTTGCTTGATGTCTTTGTTGTTTCTTTATCGTTTGATTTGAATCTATACGGAGTACATTCTGCGGATCCCTACCTACCTAGACGCGGGCCAGTCAGTGAGTCAGCCATACCGTCATACTATACTCGGGTGAAAGAACCATCGAAACAATCGAACCCGGAAGACAACGCACGAATCATTATCATCAAGATATCGGGTCGGAGGCGGATATAAGAAATATACACCTGGAGTGAGCAGGCAGGGTAGAACATCGGGAAAATATGGACCAGACCATCTACCGCATCAAAACCCAATGGTCAGCTGCCTGTCAGAGAATTGAGGAGAGCAATAGCAGCAATGGGACCGGGCGCTGGCTGCTGCGGAAGACGATCATCCGCCTCTTCACGGCGCACCTGGCGCTGATCGGGTTGGCGCTGTTCGCGGCCGCGATCAGGCCGTGGGAGGAGAACTTTGTCCATACGAAGGGGGTGAAGGGGGATTGGCAGGATGCGGTGCCGGTTGCGCCGGTGGGTTCTCTCTTATTTCCCCAGTCTATTTACATGAACTATCAATTGACTAAGGAGAAAACCAGCTCGCCCTCTCCTTCCTCTACAACATCTTCCACACAATCTACGTCTTCAGCCGCGCCAAGCCCCTCCCCGCCGCCGTCAACGGCATCGTCGACTTCCTCGTCTGGGCAGTCCTCGTCCCCGGCATCATGTTCGCCGCGTGGGGCGGCACGTTCCGTCTGTGGCGGCAGCCCGTCGTCGAGTCCAGCGGCGAGATGTTCTGCGACATTGCGCAGAACATGTTCAGCATCGAGTGCTTCCCCGCGCTGTACCGGATCGGCACGCTGGAGCTTGGGGGGATCGTGTTTGGGATTCTGGTCTGGTAGGTTTAGCCCCTTCTATCTTGGATCATCGATATCAGTCGAACTGATGCTTATTATCTGCCCAAACAGGATCATGACCACCTTCCTCTTCGTGCACGGCTGCATCGAGGCGGTCCGGTTGCGCCGGGAGGGCAACTACAAGACGGGATACCCCGACCCCGAGCGGGCGCGCTCCTGGGAGAGCTTCACAAAGCGCAGGTTGAGAACGAAGGATGAGATCTCGCCGCCGCCGATGGCGCGGATCCAACCGACGGGGATGCCACGGTACCGTTGAGAGAGAAGTACGAATACACAGCACATAAGTGATAGATGACAAAGAATATGTTTCTCTGTTTCTCTTTTTTTTCCTTTTTTGTTTGAGATATGACGATCCTGACTTGTACACAAAGAAAGAAAACGGCAGAAAAGAAAAGAAAAAGAAAGGGTTCAGAACCTGGCACCGTTGAGGAGGCGGTGGCACAGGGCTGCCCGTGCAGAAGAAAGGCAAGCTGCCAGATGAAATGTGCTTGCATACCATACTGCTGCTTGGATGTTCCCGAAACGCAGGAGACCCATTATCGAAGATATCCCCTTGATGACTATGATGTTCGTCATCTGTCGGAGCTAATTTTTTGCATCCCATATCATGTTCATAGTCTGAAATGGACCACTGCATGGAGTTGGCTTTCGGCTTGAAGGAGGCTATATGAAACCGTCAAGTCGGACCGGTCAGGTTCGCCTCTCACTGCGTTGGTGAGCTTCGATCAGTCCATTGAGGGTTCCAGCGCAATATTCATTGATAGACGGGAACATTTGATAAGCGGATGGCGCCACTGTGAGCTGGCAACATGGGATGATCGATCGAAAGGATTGCGTAGGTGTACGGAGTACATACAGCACGGAGTAGAACCAAGGATCCTCGGAGATAACGCCTAAATCCGAATCGGCAAGCTCATGCAAACAGATGTCTATCTTGGGTAGTATGTTGTATGTACTGCACATGCCTAGGTATAGTTATCTACACAGTATGCAGGATGGCTGAATCTTCAGCCTTGCCTCGTAGGAAGGACTTTGGTTAGTGAGCTGTGGAATAAAAGGCCATGACCTTGAGGAGTGAGAGTCGTTCCGGGTCTACGTAATCGGAGAATACGAAGGAATCGTCGTGCACACGGATCTCCGAGCGGGTTAGGTCCACAGGCTTCTTTCTGCTCGGCTCGGTTAAGGCCGCCGCAAGGGTACGCTTCCACCCCGGACGGCTCTGCCCAGAAGCATCTCTGATTCTCTGCAAGCATCGGCCGGAAAACGGACCCTTTCTCTATCTCCAAGATAATCCGTGGATGGACTCGGTCACCGCGTCTTGGCACGACCGGCGCGGCGCACGAGGTCGATCTCCCATGAGCTTCGCCCGCCTGCCGATATCCGAATCCGACGAAGTGCGGCGTCTTTTCCCCATCGGCCCCCCGCACCGGCGGCGCTCTCGTTTTGCCCTTTTCTGACTAATGGACAAGGCTGCCGGACGCCGTCAGAGTGAGCGTCGCGTTCTAGCTCTCTCTAGCTTCTCGATGACGACCGACTCGCAGGCGCTTCTGATTATTAATTCCGTCCTCCGAGTCGAACGGCGTTTGCTGCGGGACTTCCCGACACGGTCGTCTCCCCCGACTTCTGCGGCCACCCCTTTGTCGAAAAGTGTGGAGTAGTTTGACAGACACACAGTAAGCTCCGTCTTCGCCGCGGGAGGTGTCCGTGGATTGATTCTCGTCTGCGCGGTTCCTGGAGGTTCGTGGCTAGGTCAGCATACTGGTCGCGACTTTTCCTGCCCGCCGCGAGACTGAGAACCGGGGGAGTTAGCTGGTGGTCCCTTTCGCAGGAACTGGCCATAGCTCCTGCGATAAGGACTTGATCGCGCGTCATCCTCGCGCAAATCCCGACCTGCTCTCTGGATCGATCTCTCTCTCTCGATGTGCGCTTGAGTAGGAAATCGTTCTTTGACCGCACGCCACCGAACCGCGCTTCTGACGTTTATCCGTTGTGACCATGACCGCGACGGCAACGACGGACTCCAGCCCCGAGAACCAGAGCGTCATGGACGCAGAGAAGCGCTCCAGAAGTCGCGGGGAAAGCGACGAGACCGACGAAACGAGGAACGGGGATGTCATCGAAAAGACCTACGAACCGCTCAATTGCACCAACTGCAACGACCGGAGCAGGAATCTGACCGTCCAGCGCACGCATTCGCGGACAGAACGGTCGCTGGAGCGCAGCTGGTCCATCAACGACGGGTACAGTTTTCACGGCGCCGAGGAGCAGGAGAGAGAGGTCGAGGAGGCCAAGGATGTTGCGCCCCCGCCCGACGAGTTCACGGTCGGCTGGGAGGAGAATGATCCGATGAATCCCCGCAACCTGAGCACGGGGAGACGGTGGTTCATCGTCTTTATCGTTTCCATGGGCTCGATCTGCGTGTGAGTATAGAGATATCTTGACCGTTTAGGAGATCGTGCTGTCATACCGATTCGAGTACTGATCATCCTTCAGCACCTGCACTTCGTCGATGTATACGATGACCTATGGCCAATTGACCAAGGAATTCCACTGCTCGCGGCTGGTTGCGACATTGGGACTGTCGTTCTTCATCTTTGGTCTGGGTGAGTAGCTTTACACTTGCATCGCGGTTGATCGTTTTGCTGAGACTTGGATCCCAGGAGTCGGACCACTGTTTCTGGGGCCGCTATCCGAGGTTCGTGTCACATTCCTGATTTTTCCCCTTTCAATTGGGAAATAAATCTGACCGGATCTAGTTCTATGGCCGGAGAATTATCTACATCGTGTCCTTCTCATTTTTCCTGATATGGCTGATCCCGTGTGCGGTGGCACAAAATATTCAGACCATGATTGTCGCCCGTTTCTTCAACGGCCTCTCGGGGAGTGCTTTCCTGAGCGTCGCGGGCGGTACAGTAGGAGACCTGTTCGCCCGTCACGAACTGGCGGCCCCGATGATGTTCTACACTGCCAGCCCGTTCGTGGGCCCTGAGCTCGGTCCTCTGTAAGCTTATCAAGGCCGTTCTACCCAGGGTTATGCTTTATATATATATACTAACCATGTCTCCAGAGTTGGCGGATTCATCAATGAATTTACCACATGGTATACCAGTTTTTAGTCCCACGAGGTCCGTGCAGCAGCTGACGTTTCCAGGCGCTGGACATTTTACGTGCTGCTCATCTGGACGGGTGCGATCTTGGTTTCTATCATTCTATTCGTTCCGGAGACCTACCATCCAGTGTAAGTTATCTCATCGATCCATTCACAGATAGATGTCTGTGCTCACTCATTTTCAGATTGTTGAGACGCAAGGCGGAGAAGCTCCGCAAAGAGACGGGAGATGACCGATGGATGGCGCCAATAGAGAAGCTGAACCGCTCAGTCCTGCAGACGGTCCTACGTTCGATATATAGGCCAATGCTCCTTCTGACCCTCGAGCCCATGTGCCTGAACCTCTGCATCTTCTCAGCGCTCCTGCTCGGAATTCTGTATCTCTTCTTCGGTGCCTTTCAGCTGGTCTTTTCCAATGTATTCGGTTTCAGTCTCTGGCAGGTCGGCTGTTCCTTCTTGGGAATCTTCGTTGGCATGGTCTGTGCGATCCTGTCTGATCCATTGTGGCGGAGGAACTACGCCCGCCTCGAGCGAAAGCACGCACAGGCTGTGGGTGAGAAGGGCGAATTCGAGCCAGAGTGGCGACTCCCTCCAGGTACGTGCCCATGCGTCTTTTCCTCGAGCATCGGTGTCACCGGTCCCTCGCAGTCTCTAACGCAGGTTGGTATAGCAATTGCCGGTGCGCCATTCGTAACTGTAGGCTTGTTCATTTATGCCTGGACGATCTATCCAACTGCCCACTGGATTGGGCCCGTGATTGGCAGTGCACTCTTTGGAGCAGGGTACGTTCCACCTCACTGACTATCTGGCTGATTGATCCATCGTGCTTTATACCATCGCCCTGGGGGATATACCGAAGGTGTCGCACAGCTGCGTAGAACCCTGGCTAACCTGGAGCGTTACACGTGCACAGGACAATCCTTGTGTACTCTGGCGTCTTTACCTTCCTTGTTGATGCATACCCAACGTATGCCGCTAGCGCTTTGGCAGCTAACAGCTTCGCGCGGTCGAGCTTTGCCGCAGTCTTCCCGCTTTTTGGGATCCAAAGTGAGTCCTGTTTTCTTTATCATTGATGCAGTCTCGAAGCACCCACACACGGCTGTTTTGATTTTTAAGCTGCAGCCCCTGCCTGCCTCTGGGATTCACGACGCAGGTGTTCAGGTGCGGCCCCTGATACCTGCGTAGCAACATGACATTCCTTGTCTTTGCGCCCTACCCTCATGAAGCACAACATCCCTTCGAAGATTCTTCATCTAGATCGTTCGTCTGCCGTGAGCGAATCCTTTGCTAACCATCGGCTGTGCGAAACAGTGTACAACCGGCTTGGATACCACTGGGCATCGTCGCTCCTGGCCTTCCTGACTGTCCTGATGGCACCGTTTCCGTAAGTCCTCAATCACGCTTTTCGTTGCTGTATCCTCCCCTGCCCCCGCTTGCTTCGAGGCTTGATCGTCCCAGATCTCGCCCTCGAATCTGCGCCACAAGGCTGGGAGCACAAAGCTTGTCTCACGCCTTGCTCTCTTGGCGCGAGCCCGCCGGGGTTGTAAGATCAAGCCTCGTCGCACGAGCCATGCACTTATCCTACCCCACCCAACCAAGATATACCCCTCTGATCACGCCACTGTCTATCTTTTTCATTTAATGCACTGTTACGCTCGCACCTCTTGCGGCCGCGAGTTAGCGACTGCGGTGCATCTCAGTCGTCCTCACAGTTGTTTAACTTGTCTATCAGCTGCCTACCACCTCATCGACCTCCATTCTTCTCGACATGCTGTACAAAGGAAAGGACCAACTGACTCCCGCCTGACAGATACATCTTCTTCCGATACGGTAAGCGGATCCGCAAGAAGAGCCGCTTCGCCTCCGCACATACTTGATCGAACGAACTGCAGATATACATACGATGAGCTTTACACGCCTCGTCTTTAAAGTACACATAATATAGCTGCTTTATTATGGGCAGGGAACAGATATCCACGTATATATCATATATATACATATTATATACAATTGGCAAGTTCAGTTAGCTAGCTAGCTCGCTAGCCATCTGCCTCCTCGAGCGGCGGCATTCATGATTCGGTCGAACATGTTGGATGTTTGTCTGTCCGTGCATGATACATACCTATCTGGCTGAGGTACAGTACTGGCCTTTTGCTCTCGCCTGTTCTTTCTGTACTGTGCCTATCTTGTTGATTGTGTTGTGTTGCCATGCCCATGCCCTTTATGTTTGAAGAAAAGAAACAGTCAAGAGATGATCATGCATGTCGAACAGTAGTATATCAGGATAGAGTTGCATGTAATGTAATATAAATAATGCTATTAATAATGCAAATGCTAGACAGAATCTCATGTTGAGTGAGTAGCATCGGAAAGGAAAGGAAAAAAAGGCAATTAAATGAACTGCCGCTAAGCTTTCACTCTGCTGGCGTTTCCATCAAGTTAGGCATTGTACAGTAGTGCATCATAAGTACAGCACAGTACCTACCTAGATGTACATCCGTAAGTCGCATTGCTACTTTTTCTCTCTGCACTGGCTGTCTGGTGCAGTAGATCGATCCATTCATGTTGGACGACAATTCCGATTTGAGGATATCGATCGAGCCTTCCTCCTCCTCCTTCTTCTCGTCTGAAGGCATAATGATGCAATCGACGAAAAAAGTTTCCAGCTACATCTACATGGACAGCTACAGCTTCAGCCACAACCATGCTTATATTGCCATTGCTGAGTCTTGCTTTGATCTGATCTGATTTCGTCGTTGCTGCTGTTTAACTATCTATCTATCGATCGATCGATCGACCGACCGATTTATCCCGTTCATTTCATTTCATTTATTTATTTCCTACCCGGTTGTCCTACACACAGCTAGGTAGGTGGGTGGCTAGGGAACTAGCAGCTATTCCCAGACCATCCGGCCACTGCTGATTGCGTGACCATACCATGACCGTACTATGTGTACTGTACCATACCACATTATTGATCTACAAGTTGAGTCAAGTCAAGTCAAGTCAAGCCAAGTTGGCTCAGCTCGGCTCGGCTCAGCTCAACTTTGGACCAGATTATTTATGAGATCAAGATCGGATCCGACCGCATCAGTCCAGTAGATGCCTGTTGTTCTTTCTATCTGATCTGATCCTGATCCTCTCATTCTGCATAAAAATCTGAATTCTGCAGGTTTCTCAGCAGCGCTCTGCGTGTGTGCTGAACTAACTCACAGATACAAGATAGATAGGTTAGGTAGTAGGTAGATAGATAGATAGATAAGAATGGAATTGAACAGAACAGAACAGAATAACAATAGATTAGAACAATAATAGTAGAGCGGTGAAGCTTTGTGGAGAAGCAGCACATTTACTACATTGCTAGTAGAAAAAAGAAGATGTTTGTTTCGTCCAACTTTTTCAAAGGCTGAGTTCGGTCCTAGCTATGTACAGTACATGCCTACATAGGTGCTGACTGTACCTACCTACCTACCTACCCTAGGTACATATGTACATATGTACATACCTAACCGACTGGCATGCTGTGTAGGTAGGTATGTACCGAGTACCCGTCTACCTACCTACCTGCCTGCCTACCTGGTAGATGTAGGGTTAGGTCCTGTGTACTCCGTAAGAGTACTCATTGCAATGCTAGCTGGTAGTGTTGAACTTCGTTAGGAAGTCTAAGGTGTCTTTTCTTTCTTTCTTTCTTTCTTTCTTTCTTCCCATCATGTCATGTCACGGTAAGACTCGATGGATGAATCTACCGAGTATATATAACTATATACACCGAGTAGAACTATACAGTCACCGGTAATTGTCATATCAGCAGTCATGAAGGGTACGCATGTTGCAAACAAGCGACTTGGGTACCTAGACTACTTCATAGGGAGTACGTAGATTATCGCCCACCCCATTTCTGACCGAGTCTTCGAGAAGACCAGGCACGAGGCCAATTACTTCCCTACCTAGGCAGGCAGGTGCTATTAGATAAAAGATACAGTGCTGCAGAGGATGTGATGGCCAAGTCAAGCCACAGCTCGCTTCAGTCCTCCGAATTGCGGTCAGTGGGCGGATGGGATCACCTGCCCACTTTCTATCCACTTGGTCGTAGACCACGCGGTACGTGCTCCGTACTACTGTGTACGCAGTAGTAAACGGTTTGTGGAGGAACTACTACTAGTCGTCGACTCCCCAAACGTCTTTCATGTTCCAGAGCCAGCGAGCACGGCCCAAGGCCGGAGAACACCCGCAGAGACCACGGAGTTTACGTACGAGGATTCGAATGCCCAGTCGGCCAGCTCGACAACTGCGATTGACAGTTTTCCCGCACGGGCACTGCCATCCTGCCAAGAAAGAAGCCTCGTCCAGACTCGACAGAGCAGGCCTGGGCGCAATGTGGCTGCAAACCGTGAAGCTGGGTTGGGCTGGTTTCGGCGCCCGCTGCTGTCTTTGTCAGGTCCAGTCGGTGGTTTTGTAAGCAGAACGTTCGACGAGCGGACGATCGGAATCTGCCGGATCAGGTCACCAGGACTGTCCCGGACTCTTCCGGGCGTCACCAGGAGGGGGGGGGGGGCAGCTGATTGGCGCACACAGGGCGACGGATGGCCGTGGAGAGTTTGAAGGGCCTGAAAATTGAATTTGCCAGGGGTCGACGAGATCAGCTCAGCTGCGGGTCGAGTCGAGGATCGCAATTGTGGCGGCGCTGACGAAGTTCGCGAGTCCCTGCGCAGCGCATGCGCAAGGCGGCTGAGTCTTCTGCCCGGACATGGTTGTGACCACTCACTGAATACGGAGCAAGCAGGCTTGGAAGGATAGCAGGTAGATATATATTTTAACCAAAAGAAAAGACTATGATATGCTTTGATATGCCTCTACCCGCGCGCCCATGCACGACACACCCGCCAAGCAGCGAGGGACGCAGGTCATGGCGACGGCACGTGCCGGCCGATATGATATGAGATGGGCCGGGCCAGCTGGAGCCGTGTCTGATGGGAACCTTGGTTCCCCGCCGAATGAGACATGCACCAGCTGATGTCGCGCCGTACGAGGGTACATCCAGGCATCTACAGCGACAGCACAGCACGGCAGACAGGACAGTCCGCGTCTGTAGGGCATCCTGCCACCGCTGCGGGCGGCAGGGATCGCGGGCATCCCGAAGGATCTTAAACCCGCCCAGCTGCACGGGGGTCATCTGCGCGGACCTCCTGCGTATGGGTGAGAGATAGGGCTCGTCCGTCTGCCCTGAAGGGTGCGTCTGGCTGGCGCCATCGCAATCCAGGGACGAGCGCCGCGCATCCAGTGATCGAGGAGACAGCTGACCGGTGTCGAGTATGCGGTTCCGCAGCCGCGAAGCTTGCAGTGGCAGACGCCTAACCGAGGTCCACGTCGCGAGGACCGCCCCGTGGGAACGCACCGGTGCTGTCCGTCTATCGCTGGATAGTATTCTTCTGGACGAGACGATCGATCTTCAGGCAAAGAGTCTATCAGAAGGACCGCATGCACGATCGGCACCTGGCGGGCGGGATACGGGGTTGGACGGCGGCGGTGATCACGGCGGTTCCAGCGGCGTGAAGCTTCCCCCGCATACGGTCATGACCCTGACGGACGACTCGCGTGCTGCAGGCCAGCGCTCCACCTGAAGCAGGCGACGAGAGCGATCAGAGCGGCGAGGGTGGTGACTTGGCCGCTGCATGTGTGTGGTTGCCGCATCGGGCAGGCTGCCCGGCCGAGGACGTGGAGCCGGCGGTCACGGGCCCGTCGGCGTACGGCCGGAGGACGGGCCCGGACGGCGGGTCGGTATCGCCCGGTCACAGCAGCAGCTCCGCTGACGATGCATCCTGAGAGAGTCGGTCCATCGACATCTGCAGATGTCGCAGGACGAGGCTGGGTCCCCGCTGCCGGGGTTGGAGGATGGGAGCTGTACAAGAAGTTCCCAGGCGTCGACGTGGTGGGAACACGGGTGGAGCAGCTGCTCCTCGTAGATTCTAGCACCGTCTCTCCACAAGGGACCGAGTACCTGCGTCACGCCGCCCCCGAGTTTCGTCCTTGAGTAGCCGCCGTCGCCAGAGTTTGCGACGAAGTGTCCGACCCTCCTCGGGCCGTCCTGAGATCCAGAGTCCCGTCCGTCCATCCTCCTCCTTCACGTGCGGCAAAACAGCCCAGCACAGAACCCTCGCACGCAGCACGGCCTCTGCCACCACCGCCACCAGCGTGTCTGCGGTCTCCAAATTCGTCCCCGCGTTTCCCGCTGCGGCTCCTCGCTCACCTCCTCTCCCCTCTCCCGGTCTCTGCCTCTGCGTGCTCTCTCTCCGCTTCCTCCCTCCCCCGCAGAGCCGGCTTCTCTCCACTCCCGCCCTCGTCCAACCGCGTCCGTTCCAGTCGCCGCGCCTCCTCTGCACGCATCGACACGCTACGCTCCACCCGCGCTAGCACTCCCTCTCTCGCGATTGCGATTCGATCCAGGGCGCCTCGCGTTGCCCGATCCTTCAGTATATCCTCATCCTCTTCTCTCCCGGTGCCCTCTCGCCTGCTCTTGTCCTTCCGTGACCACCTTCCGCCCTCGAAAAACCTCGATCCTCCCCCCTTCCCCTCCCCGTGGCACAGCAGACCGTTGGGACCGCCGTTGGAGTCGCTGGCTCGAGTCGCCCCCCCCCCCCCCCCCCCCC
>Ga0207748_1000405_pt1 | contig 30728 bp, 22 predicted proteins | sample HigsolmetaGSP13D_FD_184841 | JGI IMG/M metagenome (GOLD analysis project Ga0207748, IMG submission 184841) | High solid enriched microbial communities from the Joint BioEnergy Institute, USA - SP1-3-D (SPAdes) | ecosystem: Engineered > Bioreactor > SSF (Solid state fermentation) > Aerobic >...
GCCTAAGTGAGAATGGATGGACCAATGATGAGCTGGGATTGCTTTGGCTAAAAGAGGTTTTTGAGAAGCATACAATTCGGCGGACTATAGGGAAATATCGCCTTCTTATTCTGGATGGCCATGGCAGTCATGCTACAGCAGATTTTGACTTCTTCTGCAAGAATCATCAAATCATTCCTCTCTATATGCCGGCACATTCATCCCATCGCCTACAGCCTCTTGATGTCTCTTGCTTTGCTCCCCTAAAGCAGGCCTATGGGCAGCAGGTTCAGAAGAGCATGCATCTTGGCATCAATCATATTGATAAGCAAGGCTTCTTATTGCTATATCAGTCTTCACAAAAAGCACTTTCAGCAGCCAATATAAAGAGTGGATTTGCAGCAACAGGCCTAGTGCCATTCAATCCACAGCGCGTGCTAGATATGCTCAATATTCAGTCTAAAAAGATTACTCCACCTTCTTCTTCTCATGGCCCCTGGGTTGCAAAGACTCCTCATTCTACTGCAGAGGTGCAAAAGCAGATGCAACTTATCAAGGAGCTTATTGACCGTCATTCTCAAAGCCCTCCAAATCAAGCAATTGGTCAGCTGGCAAAGGCATGCGAATCTACTATGCATGAAGTCCTCATGCTTCGGCAGCAGATAGAAGAGCTTCATGCTGCTAATCAGCATCAAAAGCAAAAGAGAGAAGCCCCTAGATCCTTTATTGCTTCAGGAGGCATTCTAACAGGTGCTCAAGGCCAGCAGCTTGCTCAAGAAGCTGAGCAAGCATTAGAGGGGGAATTGCAGGAGCGGAAGAAACGAGCACCACCACGGTGCAGTAACTGCCATCTGATTGGTCATATTAGGACTCAATGCCCTAGTAAATAGGCCTACCTAGTATATAGCATCATTATCATATTCATTTGTGGATAGATTCCTAATAGAATTTGCGGCATTGCGGCATTGCGTTCTGCTAGAATCTTTGCGCCGCTCGGTGGTGTGCGCCGCTCGGTGGTGGATTACGTTAATGTGAAGCTCAAACAGTTGTGGCAAGACCAGTTATGTTGAGGTCTTCTATTAGAGCATTTGCAGAGATAGGAGGGTGCGTACTACGTATTTTTTTCCCCTCTTTAGAAGAAAGATATCACTTGACGCATTTCTTCCCAGTAGTTTGCATTTAAACAGCTTTTTTTTTCTCACGTACACTAGACCTACCTGGCACTCTATTTGCTTAGTCTCAATAAATCCTGAAAGTTAGAAATTTAAATGAAATCCTTTTATTACGTCAGAGATAGCATGCGTATAAAGTATCAGCAGATCATTTCTGTCAAAGCTTGCTCAACTGAAGGTTCAAGGATGATCACATGGAATCCTGCAGATCTCAAGAATCATACATAGAATAGCGTGATAATAAGCATGGACCGTCTCTCACAGCAGTAGCAACAATGAACATGGAAACCAGCGAAAGCGTCGACTTGTATGACAAAGTCATCAAGGTTCAATTCCATGAAGACCTCCTAGAAGTACTGAGGCTGGGCAAGATAAGGATTAAAAAAGAATGGTTAGTATACAACCGAAAATATTGATAACAGGGGTATAATGAATGTCCAGTCTTCCTAGGGAGCCTTTTAGGATTGGCAGAGGTACAGATTGACAGTCCAGCCAACTCATGGACGACACGTAGCACAACCCCGGAGGGTCTCTAGTCCTAGACGCAGAAGCTCACCTTGGTATACAAAGAGATGAGATGTCTTGGTGCAGGAGAGCTTTTACTAACCAGCACCATTCTAATTCGAGACTGGCCTGCTGGATGCCCTATCTGCCCAATTTAAGCACCCAGATTTCAGCTCTCGCAATGCATTTTTCAGGCTTGACTTTTGCCATTGGCGCCCCAAGATGCTCTCGGCCAGGTTTGCTGAACTCAATGTTGGACAGCAGGCAGCAGGTGACACTGTGGGCTGTGCTTGAGACCTCAATTGACATCTCTAATTTGTCACCTAGTGACTGGCTATATATATATTGCCGAGCAATTGCCAAGTACAGTACCTAGTCTGAATAACAAAAGGAACTTCCATCCCTTTGTTGTAGACCGTCAAGTGAGTGACAAATCTCAGGACAAATCCTCCCAGGTAGGCAGCTATGAAGATGCTCCCCGCCCATTACAATCTCTGAACCATCTCTCACGTGGCATAAAGACGGAAGACTGCCGCTGGACGTCGGAACACATGTTATAAGGCGTTGCTATGTGATGTTCTTGTTTTTGTTCTTTTCTTGTTTCTCAAACACTCTTTCTCTCACGCGTTTCCCTTGTCTTGTCCGATACTGACACCTCTCTCTTTGTCTGAAACCGTGTCTCATCTCCATATCTTTTCTATTTCAGTGCTGCTAGGTCCTACCTGCTTCTATATTATCAGGATAGGTACTTTACCTGACAGCAGCAAAAGAAGGGGGAAAGGAAAAAAAGACGATGAACCCCTTCCTCTTTCTCCACAGCATGATGCCCTCAGCAACCACCATCTTCCCCCTCCTCCTCTTTACAGAACTCCTCACCACCAGCACAACGCACGCAACCCCCCTCCAGAAGAACCAAACCGCCTCCCAACCCATCACCATCTTCCCCGCCACGGCCCAGAACCTGCCCAGCCACGTGCAATTCGAATCCGACTCCTCCCTTCTCCCGCCCATCCTCCCGCCGTACGGCCTCGACGGGCCCAAGATCGACATCGTCAACGCCTCCGTCTTCGACTGGTGGTACTTTGACGCCGTGGACAGCACCGACCCGCGGGTTTCGCTGGTCGTGACGCTCTTCGCGGCCTCGTCGGACGCGTTCCCCTACCTGGCGCCGTCGCCGGAGGGCAAGGTGCTTACGGCGTACCTGTGGGCGTCGTTCCCCAACGGGACCGTCTTCGCAGAGTACGTGACGGCCGAGATCGCCACGGTCGTGACGTCGGGGGACGGGAGTAAAGGGGACTGGGACCCGACAGGGTTCAGCTGGGAGGGGGCGGGGGATATGTCGCGGTACGAGGTGCGAATCGAGTCGAGGGAGATGGATGTGTCCGGGAGGATGGAGTTGGGTTCGGTATGTTCTCTCTCTCCTCTTTCTCCTTTCCTGTTAATTTTTATACGTGATACATACGTGTCTGCATGATATGGTTTCCAAAAATATATACCTACACATGTTGTACATGCCCTACCTACTTACCTACCTTCGGAGGTACAGTGCACAAAGGCACATCATGCACATGTACATCCCACTCGGAGATTTATTTATTTAACAACATCACATCCAATAATTGCATCCAATCAACCAATCAGTCAGTTGAAACAGCACCAATCCCGCCCACCCCTGTACTACCTCCCACCCAACCAACAATACCTAACTAACATGGAATAATGACATGACATCCTCAGGTGGCACCAGCACACTACCCCTGCGCCCCCGCAAGCGCCGGCGGCGGCGGCAAGCAGACGCTGCAGGTCGCACCGCATATCGGCTGGGCCAACGCTGTCCCGGACGCGACGGCCAGCGTGGACTTCACCATCCAGGGCACGCCGCTCAAGATCACGGGGGGAGTTGGGTATCATGATCAGGTATGCTTTCTTCCCGTTTCTTTTCTTTTTTTCTTTTCTTCTCCCTGTTTTCAGACATTATCCGGATGTTGTACAGTACACATTAGGTACAGTACTTTGTACAGTACAACAGTACATATATGGTACCTCTCGATTCGGTACCTACCTAAGTATCCACCGGCCTTACACAAGGTGTTGAACGCTCATCCAAAGTACCTAACTAACCATATCCGAATGGCTATAGAACTGGTCCGACCAACCCTTCCCCCTCTCTGTCGGCAGCTGGTACTGGGGCCACGCCCGCCTGGGGCCGTACTCGCTCGTCTGGTTCGACCTGATTCCTCCTACACCTAACCCCAACAATAATAATAATGTTACAAACTACGTCTCCGGCTACGTCGCCCGCAACGACGGTACAACGATCCTCCTCTCCAGCTGCGATCCTGCCCGGCTGCGCGTCCGTCCGACAGGCACAGGCGGCGCGGAGGTTCGGTACCCGCCTCGTCGCGGCGACGGGAAGCCCGAGGGGTTCCACGTCACTTTCTTTAACCTTGGAAATGGAGCTGCGGCTGCTGGTGGTGGAGGAGAAGGTGGTGTATTGAGCATCAACGTGACAGCCACAGCGGAGATCGCTGGCGATGGCGAATCGTATACGCGGTGGGCGGGGACGGTGACGGGGGGTATTGATTCAGGAGACGGAGCAGGAGGGGAGGAGGTTTACGAGGGGGTTGCGGTGTTTGAGCAGTTTGTGCTGTTTTGATTGATAGAGGTTGATATTCGAGAGATGGAATTGGGATTGGGATAGGGTTTGGGATTAGGTTGGTTGGTTGGTTGGTTGGTTAGGAAAACTGCTTACTATGCATAGATAGGTGATGGATATGGATAGATTTATAGATCTTTCGAGAACGATAGGGTGTAGACAGACAGCGTTCTTGATACTCAGCTTTGTTTTGGTTTTCGATGCCATACAGACTCGGCATGTAAAAGGATTTTTGTATCAACACCGACTAGAAAAGAGAAAAGCAAAAGCCCTCTCCCTGTCTACATAGCATCGTTCAAGAGCGAAAAAAAAACAAATAAAGATCCCCAACATTTATACTCTACTCCATTCATACTCATATTCATAGCTAAATAGATATAACCCTTCATATGACATTCACATTCTTTCTCCTCTTCATGAAGACATACTCATACATGAGTACATAGTGATAGTCATAGTAATAGTAACATTATCCGGAACCGGAACTGGATCCCCCACGATAAAGCATGGATGAAGCGTACTCTGCCATGCCTAGCAGCAGCAGCAGCAGAGCAGTAAATTAGATACACCCGACAGGAACAGGGGATCCATGGCTCATAATGTATGTAGTATAGTATTATGATAATGACACGCACAATATCACACATACAAGATGAGAGACAGACACACGCCAGGAGCAGAAAACAGGAGGAAGACACGGGAACAGGGTACAAACAAACAGAACACACATTTTCACATGCTACAAACAGAATAATACAGACACAGTAAGCAAGTAAGCAGGTGCTGTAAGCATGACTGATAGAGAGAACAACAGGGGGTTTTGATCGATGAAGAAGGAGGAGAAAACGGGATCTTCAGAGAAAGAAAGAAAAAAAAGAAAAGATTTTCGCTTTCACTCGCTTTCAGATTAAGTCGTATGAAACGACCAGGGTAAAAAGAAGACTTCACACATTACCCAGAGCAGCAGCGGCGGTGGTAGTAGTAGTGGTGGAAAACAAACAAATAAACAAACAGACAACCAAAAACGGCATAAAGAAAAGAAAACAGTAAAAAAGGCAGACAAAAAACCCCGCGCCGTGCAATACAGTGTATGATAAATAAACTCTTTGACATTTTACCCCATTTCCCGGATTCAGCCAAGCCGTAACACAGAGAATGGACGTGCTTTCAGACAGATCAGATCAGGTCGTCATCAATCCCAACACACAGACATACGTACATACACACAGGGGGAGGAAGGGCAAGCGGGAAAAAAGAGAAGAAAAGAAAAAGAAAAGGGGGGAAACGAAGTAGAAAAAAAAATAAGACCGCAACCGAGAGGACATCCCGAAGAGAAACTCGGGAAGGAGAAAAAATAAAGTCCCCAGATATGCCGCTGGATCGCGAGTAAAAAGACTAAACTTCCCAATCAATGCCCATTCACCACCGGACTCTCCTTTTCACTATGCGAATCGCTCTTCGTCGTTGTGGACCTAACGGTCGAATCATCGTCCTTGGCACCTGTCGTCGAAGCCGACGTAGCGGAACTGGCAGTGTTTGTGTTACCCCCATCCGTAGACGTAGACGTATCTTTACCACACCCCTTTACGAGAATATGTCTCTATAAGTAGAAACACGGGTCAGTTTCAAACTGGACAGGTACATTTTCTCAGAAGCATGACTCGGGGCTAGTTCACCTTCAGCGCATCCTTCCGCGAGAAGCTCTTCTCACAGTGACTGCATGGGTATGGCTTGACCGATAGATGGATCCGCTTGTGCCGCTTCAGGTCATGATTCCGATTGAAGCTCTGGGGGCATTGGTCGCACTTGAACGGGCGGTCGTTCGGTGGGCCTGGCTGCCCATGTGCTGGGGCTGGGTGTCCGCCATACATATGTTGCATGCTGGCGACATGGCCACTGTTGAAGCCGGGTAGAATCCCCGGTTGCATGCTTCCCATGAGCGACATCTGGCTGTTGGGACTATGTACGTTCGTCATGACGGGCCCGCTCATCGCAGGCAGTGAATATGAAGGCCACGGGGGACGGTTGTAGCCGAAAGGCGGCGGTTGTGCGGATGGTGTCGGAGTCGTGCCCGGGGGCAGTCTCGATGCAGGAGGTTGGAGAGCTAATCCGCCTTGTGGAACTGGCGATGGCCCGCCATATGGAGGAGCGTAACCGCCCTGATTAGGGGTCGTGGTTTGCTGCGGCCCAGGGTAGAGCGGCGTAGAGGACGACTTGGAGGAGCTGTACGGATCTCCAGTGCTAAACTGCTGAGGAGGCGGCGGCGCAGTACTGGGCTGGGCGCCCTGTGGGCTCATCATCGTATGAGCCATTGTCTGCTGCTGCTGCTGCTGCCCTGTAGGTGTGGGCACGTTGGGAGACGAAACTGGGAGCGGCTGCTGAAACGGCGGTAGCTGGTTCATGTCATACGGCTGTGACATCCCTTCCGTAGCCGTCGGGGATGTCGTATTTCGCACGAGAGGTCCCAGCGAAGGTGAGAATCCGCTGCGTGGAGGGAAGAGGGCATTGACGCCCTGGTTCCAGGGCTGAGGTGGAGCTGACCCGGAGCCGTATCCGTATGAATTCTGGTTCTGCCAGTAGCTGGAGGAATACGAAGGTATATCCTGCGCCGCAGATGCTGCGCCTGACGCTGATGCTGACTGCAGAGAGCCGGGCCCGTCCCCCGAGTGATTCGAAGTCGGCGTCAGAAGGTTGCCAACACTGGCGTTCTGCGGAGGAGGAGGTGGTATGCTCGACTGCGGAGGATACTTCTGATTCGCGTTCGCCAGTTGAAGATGGGACGGAGGAGGCAGCTCGAAGCTGGGTAGACTGGGTGCGGCTGGCCTTCGAGACGTCAACGGCTGAGACGCTGTCAGCGCATCAAGCGCCGTACCCATAGTGGGTTGGGGGATCGCGATGGCCGCCAGGTTGCCGGGAGGATCTCTTGACTGCCCTGGCGGTCGAAAGACGTCCGTTCCTGTCGCTGGCGGAGTCGGGAGGGTCGTTGGGGGCAGACTCCCCGGTGGAAACGACGCGCTGCTGGCTCCAAACGCCCAATATCGACCGCCGGGAACGCGTGAAGGATCCAGGAGGGGCGACGCGGAAGATGATCTGTGCAGTTAAGCGGTTTCCTATGTGGCGATCCAGGAAGCAAGCGCCCCGCGACTGGAAATGATCGAAAAAGCCAGTGGTCCGAGCGAGAGATGTGGGAGAGGAGAGGAGAGGAGGGAATGGCGATCCTCAACACGGTCAGCCCACGAAATAGGTCCTATCGCAAGAATGAAAGACGAGGGGCGAATCAATGATGTCTTCAGCAAAAAGGGCGCTGGCGACGAGGAGAAAGATCACGATCGCAGAAACGTAGCCCTTTGTTCCCGGACCGTGGACCGCATCATCTGCTGGATCCGTGAAAGAAAGACGAGTCACCGACTCACCGAGGCTGGAAGCTCGTCAAGTGCTGGTGCGAGGGCGCGCGCGACGGTGGATGTCCGATGTTGGAGCTGAGCTCGCAGACCTCGCAGCAGCGACGGCGTCAGGACCCAACACCCAGACTGCTGGGTAGGTGTAGGGAAGAAGTCGTACCACAAGGAAGATGGAGAAGATGTACCAGACGGGCGGGCGTGGCTCCACGATCGTGCAGCTGTGGTCTGGCCAGCGCGGGGGGGGCGCCGTCCGGCTGGCACAAAACACTGGCGACGGGACTGGCGCCGGCCGCGACTCGAGTGATTCGACCGGCTCTTGTCGCGACGGAGGGATCAACGGCAACGTGGTTGACAGGGCTCAGGGAGCGAAGGGCGCGCGCGGGCGGCTGAGGCGATCCCTGGGAGCCTCCTCCGCGGTGGATAGATAGAGTGGCCGGGATGGCTGGGCTGCCTGCCAAGGGCCAGTTGTGTCTCGTCCGTCCTGGGATCTAGAGATGCTGGTGTTGATAGATGGGCATGTGGAGTAAGCGTCGACGACGATCGCCACGCCGTGGAAAAATGTTGATATGTTCCCCTGCTTGGTGGAGAAGGGGAATAAGCTTAGCGATCCGCTGGGAGATCGCAGAGAATTCTCTTCTTGTTCATGCAGCGCTCTGCTCGGTCCACAGAGCTGCCTGCGTCTTTGTCTCGAGTCTGGACGAGGCGCTCCTTTGCGTCGCGGACGAGATGCTTGCTCGCGGCACGATGATAAAGGTCCCCGTCGCCTGTCCGACACGAAAAGCGGAGCAAAAAATAGAAAACGCAGGAGACTAACAGTATAATAATAACGGGGATTCCCGAGTGGTCTTGTGGTCGTCTCCGATCTCGTCGATCTCTTTCTCCGTCGCGTCCATGCGATTCTAGCATCTACTGTACCCAGGCCCCAGGGAGCTTCGCGCGGTGGGCCAGGGTCATGGATGCTGCTCCGTACCCAGACTTATCTCAGCACCCGCTGGGTCGATAGGCCATCCCAGACCCTGCCCCAGCCGGGCGCTTCTAGGGAGGCGGGAGAGGCTGGATGGGTCTCTTCTCGCCAAATCGAGGGGACTAGGCGCTCGGCTGGCTGGACGGGCCAGGGAGCGCACCAGCGCAGGAGCAAGCACCGCGACGCTGCTCTGGCCAGCCAGTGGCCAGCCGGTGGCCGGACGCCCCCCAGGAGAACGAAAAAAGCCTTTTGGGATGCTGCTGCACGCACAGACTCGGTGGGCACGGCGTGCATGGCCATGATGATGATGATGATGGTGATGGCCGGCGCCGGCGACAGCCTGCAGACTTGCGTGCTGCTGCAGCGCGATCACAAAGACAGAAAGGCTCCTGGGCCAGAGCGAGCCTCGGGCACCGCAGGCAAGGACCAGGGGCCCATGGGTCGACGTGGTTGGCCGCGGGGATCAGAATACGAGCAAGGTCTGGAGCGCCTCGCCTCCGTTGCCAGACTCGACCAAGGCGGACTGTCTATGGGGCCGGGCGATATTATTTAGGGACCATGGCCGGTATCAGGTTTCAGTTCGGAGATGACCTGGGGGTGACGGGGCCTCTGCGTAGAACTGGATTATTATTATTATTATGACAGACTGCTGCCCCGACTGATAGCTGTCTCGGCTGTCATGACACGCTTGTCCGGAATATCCATCCGTAGCCGGTCCACTGCCGCGTGGATGCGATTCATAGAAACCTTCCCGAAACGGTGCACCGTATGGTTGCAATCGAGCACTGTGTGTGTGTCCTACTACTGTATTCCCAACATGCCGTGGGATCTATCGCGTCTCTGGATGAGCAGAAGCACCAGGAAAGCCAACAACTGCGATCGATCGCGACTGGCCGCCGCCGGACCGTGGATATCCCTGTCTCCCATGCACTTTGCAACAGAGCGCTAGGAGGTAGTTGGCCCTCGGAAGAACCGGTGGGCGAGCCAGGGTCCGCACCTCAGTTCTTCATCCAGACTAGGCCGGCGTTGGCACCCAATCCACGGTCCACTGGGTAATACTATCGTCGCTGGTTCTCCCGGAAGAAAGGCACAGGCGCAAGCCAAACGTCAAGTGAGCAGCACAGCGCCAGTCTGTCGGTGTCGGGTCCTTGGGGACCAGCCTGTCAGTGCTCGTCTGCCAGATCTGGGTGGCGCGGATGACAGGAGCCTCGAAGGGATCGAACACATGCTCCCCTTTCACCCTGTAGATTTGCTACATTTCTCAACACCTGACATCCCTCAAAATAATAAAATTCCGCTCCGGTTGCGTTCCGGATCGACGGAAATGGCTGCGGATCGGGTGTGCTTTGCGCCCGACAAAGAAATTGGCAGCCTTCTTGCCAATCCCGTCGACCCTGCAGAGGGACCTTCATAAAGAATGCATCGTCTTCGGGATCTCTCTGCGCATTGTGCGTATTATTATTATGTGAGGGGTCGGGGGAACCTGCTATCATTCATATCAGACTGACTGGTCAGTTTCATACCGCGCGGTGGAACTGTAGAAGCCGTCTTACTAGTGTCGGCTCTGTCATAAAAATAACAGCAGAGAAGGACTCCCTTTTTCGCTTTGTAATTTCCCCTTTCCACATCTCACATCATCATCCTCATCGTGATCATAACTCGGGCCCCATCGAAGCACTCTGTTGCAGCGCTCGGGCTATCAAGTTTAGTTTCATACCTACTACACATATTATTTTGCCCCAGAAACTGGTTGGTGCCAGCGCATAGCCATGTGAAAAAAGGGCAACCCAGATTATTTCATGCTGAGTGATCACGGCGACTGATCGGGAGATCCACTGAGATGCATGTACATACTCCGTACGTTAGGGGAGCTACGGCCGCCTACGCAGAACGCACTGTGCAGTACGGGGGTTGGAAATGCTCCAATCTCCAAGGGCCTCGAGCTCCGTACGGTGGTGCTCACTCCTGGACCGGGGCTCGGACGGTCAGGGCCTGAGAGGTCCCCTGGCAGGTCACAACATTCCTTCTTGGCTCTGTCGCATCGTCTTGGCTGCACTGTTGAAGCTGAGTCTGCATGCCAAGTCGCGCTGAGGCAGAAAAAAGTAAATGGTACCAACTAACAATTCTCATGCAAAGGCTGTGGTGGCCAGTCGTGGAAAACTTGTGCGGTTGCATATAGTGATATTACTAGGTATGTAGGATCTCGCAACCAGGGAGCGCAACCACCAGATCGCGACTGATCGTAATCCTGTGCAGCTAAAAGGGGCTAATGGTAATATAACCGGGCTGGTTTCCGCATAAGGGTAGTAGTAGTTAGGCGTCCAAATCCCAGGTGGTTTGGTTAGAGGGGTCATCCAGGTGACAGGACCATTTCCCGGGTTGGGTGTTTGCTAGCTCTGCGCACACGCAGCTGTAAAGACCATCCAACTACATCGAATTTTTCTCGCTTAGCAGAAGCGTCCAGTGTCCACTGCAAAATAGAAGAAGACCGTCTTACGCGTTGCTGTTCGTAAAATCTGTTGATCTCCTATGATCTTCAGACAATCTATTCTGTGTCGGTTTTCCGAGTCCCAGGGTCTCCATAAAAAAGCTGAACTTTGAGACTTAGTACGGCAGGTCAATGGACGCCTCATTATTGTACACGAGGATGGTCACACAACGTCCTGGAGCTATGGGAAAGAAATCGATGGACTGTCAATAGCAGACGGGGATGAAAGCTTATGGGATAATGGGCCAGGTGCCGATTTGCTGGTGTCATGCGTAAGGTTCCGGTCGATACCCAGAGAGTGACAGCACAGACACGGATCTCCCTGTGCCATTTGCGTTGTTATAATTATAGTAATCGGAGGGAAGGGCCTGCGCAAAATCCGCAGCGTATTTCCATACCGAGTACTCCGTACGGAAGAACGCAGAGAGAGAGAGACCCCTTCAGGGGCAGCTGTCCATCGATCAAGAGGACATGACGCATCAATCCATCGAGTCGTTTTGACTATTATTGTATCCCCTACAGGACCGCCCCCAGCACTCTGTTGCCAATTCTGATCGGGGCTAACTAAGCTTCGTGGGCCGCGGCCCGCGTTTTGAATCGGCGCGGCTTCATTTCCCTGACACAGACGGATCTGTCAGAATGTCATGAATCCCAGAAAGTCATTGCCTTACCGGGTAAGACAATGGAAGGCACTGGAGCGCGGCCGATCATTCTCCAGGTCCAGACCGCAACGTCAAATTCCCGCGGTCCTCGGCCATGCGTTGGGAAAGCTTGCCTGGGCGCTTGGCCCTGCTAAAAAAGCCAAAAGGCGATTCTGGACTGACCCATACCGCACAGGTGCTTCTCTAGCTCTTTTCGTCTTTGCGTATCTATTGGACAGAGACGCGCTTGGGATATTCGGGATGCAGACAGAGGAGGTTCGGGCTTCTCACGGCGTCCCGCCGCCTCCGAGGTCCTCCTTCTCGGCAGTTGACGTTGCTCCTGGAAGGTTCCACCGTGCCCGAAGCGCGCTAGCGCAGCTGGTACTCACGTGACCGCATCGTCACGCGGCCCCGTGCGCACAAGCCCGCCGTTCCCCTGCCTTCCCCGCGCCTCCACAGCCGCACAGCGTGGCAGCCGCAACCGCGCCGATGACATGCAGCAGATCATCATCCCAGCAGCGACGTCGGAACCAGAAGCCTCAGTTAAGTAGAGCTGAGACAGCTCCCCAAATCCTAATGAAAAAACTCATAGTCAAGGTCTCCTCTGATCCCGAAGTTTATCTACGGAGTAGGCCAGAGTGACATGACCTGGGAACACCGCGCTAGACTGCCTAAGCGGAGCGCACTATGACCAAATAGGTAATCAACGGTCACCGGCGGGCATCATGGTTGGAAGCATACTCCGTAGAGGGGAATAACGTTTTCCTCAGCTCATGTGACAGAGATGGATTTTACCTCTTTTCTGCAAATTGCCGCGGTGTCGTCAGTCAGCCCCCCCCCCCCCCCCCCCCCCTCCCCGCGGTGGAAGTCTTGGGAGTCGCTGTTTCGTCTCCATATCAAAGGAATATATGCTTACTAGCATGATATTCTTCCCGAGGTCTAACTTCACTGAAATATCCCCTAGCCCACTGAACTACTTGACTTTTTTTCCTCAGCATAGCAGTCCATGAGGGGCAACCAAATGCAGTCTGTTCTCTCAGAGTTTAGAAACACGTTCTATCTATATCCTGTAGGTCGTCTATTTATTTCATTTGCATGATTTAGTTACTTTGATTCCTCGGGATAAAAAAAATCCAGAAAGAGGAGGGATGCCACAAAACAAATAGTGCTCTGCTTCGTGTCATTATTGTCTGAGCGTTTGCTTATATCAATCAATTAATTACTGTGAGCAGCTATTTGAAAGTAATAAATAAAACATAAATAAACAGACCTTACAACACAATGTCATATCCTCCTTTCCTCTTTCCCTTTTCTTTCTTTCCTGCTCATCACTGCAGAGGCCGTTTTGGTATTTCTTTTGCATGATCTGATCCCTCTTCCGTCAAATATCTCCCACCCTATTCCATTTCCATCACAGACAGAAGACGGAAAAACCAAGAAACGAAAAGAATACAGGTAGATTCCTGTAGCTGTACGTGCTTACTCATCAGCAGTCAGCCAGCCAGCTGAAGAGGAAAAAAGGGAGCGTGAAGATGGATCAGATAGAGTCCATGGGGAAAGACTTGCGCTTGTGGTGCACAAAATCTTGAGGTACAAAAGAACATTCTTATCCTGAAAAAAAGGAGAAGCAAAATGGAAATCAAAATGGGAATGGAGAGCTCTGTGAGATGAGTGAGATGGCTTGCTTGTGCTGAATCTTCTCACTAGTATGTACCTACCTACCTACCGCAAGGGATATGATATATAGACAGACAGACAACTAGCTTGATGGATGAAGCGAGAGAGTCAAGGGAAAACGCCAATTAGAGCCTCTCGACGGACTCGAATTTGGACAAATTATGATGCATTGTGCATACAGATATATTGCATCAAAGGATTACAAACGTCAATTAGTTAATTAAGCCTGCGGGGAAAAAAAAGAAAGGATTGTTTCTACAACTAAGAAAGGGAATGCAGATATCATGTTGCAGGTAATTCCGTGGAGGATGATCTACAATGAGAGAAAGGGAATGATATAGATAGGTCCCAACCGAGCATTCACACCGTAAGCAACTAAAATCACTCTAGGAAACAAGTCCCACAGTACAATGACCCTAATGTATATGTTTCTGAACCGAGATTTCCGTCCTTCGTCATCAGACATCACGATTTCGGCCGTACCTCGCTGTTCGCCTGCTTCAAATCGCCGGGAACTCCAACACCCTCGATCTCATCCCTCGGGATGACCCCAAGCCTGGCGGCTTCATCAGCAGAGAAGGTCCCGAAGTAATCCACATCATCGAACTCGCCCAGTCCTGTTAGCGGCGAGATCCTGTTCAAAGCAACGTACACGAGGAAGCTGATGGCGAACCCCAGCGGGAAAGCCAGATAGTAGAGTCTCGTGCAGCCTACCAGCACGGTGGTGCGAGGGTTCATGGCATTGATGAACCCGGGAAGCTGCGGTGCGAACCCGACGACCCAGGCCACGAAGGCGCGCCAGTTGATACCGTACCAGTAGTAGTATATGCCCTGCCGATGGGGGTCGTAGAGGTCTGTCAGTCTGACCTTTCGAACCCGGACTACCCAGTACTCCGCGATCATCAAGCCGCACATCGGGCCCAGGAAGACGGAGTACGCGGACAGCACCTGGATGAAGGTTCCGGCGCTGGCGAGCAGCTCCCAGGGACACAGGGCGATGGAGATGACGAGGCCGATGTATGAGCCGCGGCGGATGTTGATGAATCGCGGCAGGAGACCGCTCAGGTCCATTCCTGTGGAGAAGGCGTTGTCCACCGTGTTTATGGCAAGCTGGCAGACGACCAGACCGATGCCGGCGAAGAAGGCAGCGGCCCGTGACTTGGCGTTGTAGTTCGTGTCGAGCCACTTGAGTGCGATGTCCGGCGGGTTTCAGAGCGCTTCGCCGTAGATACCCATGGCGGCGGACGAGGTGAGACAACCGAAGAATGGCATGATTGCGCCGAACAGCAGGATCGAGAACCATTGCCCGAAGACCTGGTCCCCTGGCCTGCGCGCAAAACGAGAGTAGTCGGCCTGGTTGGTCAAACCGACCGCAATGCTGCCAATGACAGAGGTGATGCCGCCCACAATGGACCATCCAAGGTCGCTGGAGGAGCTCACGGTGGAAGGTTTCGACAGGAGCGGTCCTCCCCCATTGGCCGCGGAAAGCGCCCAGATCAGCATCGACAGAAGGGTGAAGAAGGAGATCGCATTCATGACCGCGAGTAGCCTCTTTATCTTGTCAGGCGGCAGGTACAGCATCGGCACGGTGAGGACGTTGTAGATGATCCACCCTATGAATTGCTTCGTGGTCATGTGAGCTGACTCCGGGAAGGTATTCTCCATGTGCTGGAATCCGGAGAAGATGGATGACAGCACCGCGGTCACGCAGAGCCCGCCAGTCCAGGACTGGACCGCAAACCACACGAGTGACATCAGGATGCGTTGGAGCAGCGCCAGGTACACCCCGTACATCCCCCAGACGACTCTCGACCAGACGGGGAAACCGATGTGCTATTCCTCCCCGACGTAGCCATTGGCTATGGCGACAGTCGCGATCAGGATCTTGCCGACGATGACGGCAATGACGGTCTGTCAGACTGACAGGCCTGCGGCGACCAGCGACGAGCCGACCTGCCAGTTGCTGAGGCAGATCTGGTTGATGGCCCAGAACGAGATGAACGCATATTTGGTCCACGTCCGTCGGGAAGGCGGCAGGGGCCGGATATCATCGTTGATCCAGACGGAGGAAGTGGTCTCCTTCGTCGTCGGGACAGCGAGGAAGTCGACGATGGAACGCCAGAAGGGCATCTTGGTTAGGGTTCAGAACATGTGACTCCTGTCGCGTCACCCCAGATGCAGGCTTGCCGCGTGGCAGCGGCTCTGCTTTAAGGCAAACAGCACGGGGAAGCTGAGCCTGCCATGGCTGATGGAGGGACAGGCAGTGATAAACCGAGATCGGCGAAAGCTAGTACGTGCATGATAAGAGGAGACTGGGGAGTCTATCCCAGCCGTGTCGGACGAGGTCCAGGCTTGCCCCGCAAGGCGCGGAAAGGCTCACACGAGGACGCATGCTCGAGATGTCCCTGGACGTCCGTCAGCGTGTTTCGGAGATATACAATCTCTAGAAGCTTACCGGTGGATGGAGGCAGCTCAGTCCACTGAACAGTCTAGATTCCTGTAAAGTCTTGGGATCATTGCCACGCTTGACCAAGTTGATTGACAGGCGAGCGGCAAGGATCGCGATGTCCAGCTCATACCAGCGAGGAACTTGCACCGTTGTGGCAGGTCATGGAGATATCATCCGAAGATATCGGACAAGATCCGCACCCTCGGGACCTTCCTCATCGGGACACTCCCGCTTTAACGCCATGAGCCGGGGAGTCAGGTGATCTGGCCACTTTCCGTGGCGCCGGTCCTCCAACGCCTCCCTCGCTCTCCATTCTCACTCCCGCTTCTCCGTGCCGCTCACTAGAGCATCATGATGCGTGAAGACACGAGAAACCCGAGATCGAGTGAGTGGTCTGTTGCATTCAGAGAACGGCCAGGCCGCACTTCCGTTAAGGCTCTGTCAGCCTGTCTGCAACTCTTTCTCGATCTCGTGGTCCAGCTCATGTCCTGCGGTCTCTGGCCGCTTTTGGGGGGTGAGGTCGGTCACGTGCTCTGCCTCTAGTGGCCAAAGAGGCGACGCCCCGGTAGCGCACAGGCCCTCATAGCGAAATGGTTATCGCGCCTGACTTCTAATCAGGAGATTCTGGGTTCGAGTCCCAGTGGGGGTGTTCTTTTTGCCTTCTTCAATTATCAGATCTTCCTAAGTTCTTGCTTAAAGATCTTTTTATTAAATTATTTTTTTTTGACAGGTTATGTCCATGATCCGCTGGCTTCGGAAAATTATTCGCGACCGCTGAATACTATTTGCTAGACAATATGCGGTTTCTCCTGCAGCTCTTAACCCATCCCCCTCAACTTTCAAGTCCCACCGCAGCGGAAGCTGTCCGGCGGTACTATGACACTGCCGTGTCACATACCGATTGCCAAATTTACTATTGATGATGCCAATCCAGGCCGTTATTGCTGAAGAGGTCCGGCAAGATAAGAGACATTCCAAACACGGACTTCGGCTTAGATCCGTCGGACAAACCACGCCGTCATTGGTGGACAACGGACAGCGCCACTAAATACCACATGCGAACCTCGTGGGTGCTGCAACAACTTGCACGGCCGTTTGACCATCCTATCGCTGCAAGGCTGAACTTGGCCGATCACTGCCCAGACAGTTCTTTGGAGACGGTTCGGCCAAGTGGCCGGGTGTTCGAATCGTCGCAATCGAACCCCTGTTCCTGCTGCTGGCGGGAACTACTACGGAGTACTGACTACTTCGCACACCCCGCGAATAGATGGACAGAGAGTCCGATACCGATGACTGTCGGAGATTATCGCGCTCCACTTTGAGGCTAGAGCTCTCGTTATCGGGGAAAGATGAGGGACCGGAAATCATCCTGCCCGAAATGCACTCCGGAATCGATCTCGACTAGCATGGACAAACACAGTCCAGGATAAATTAACAGTGTTAACACGTTGCTTGACACATTTTGAAGCTTGTTGGACACGGTCTGTAGATCGTGTTATTCTCGATCAGCTCCAGGCTTTCAATTCAGGAGCAATGGCGCCGTCCGGCTTCTATCGCATAGGGGTGGACGTCGGTGGGACGAACACCGACGCCGTCATCCTCGACCCTCGTGCCTCCAACTCTCCCAAACGAGGGGTAGTCGCCCTGAAGAAAACACCGACCACAAGTCCAAACGTTACCGATGGGATTGAGACCGCGGTGAGAAGCGTCTTGGAGCAATCGCAGATACCTCCAGACCAGATAGCCTGCCTCACAATTGGTACGACACACTTCATCAACGCGATCGTCGAACACGATGCGCGCAGGCTTTCGAAAGTCGCCATTATCCGCCTCTCAAAATCATTCACGAAGGAAGTCCCCCCTTTCTCGGACTTCCCGCCCGCCCTGAAGAAGATCATGAATGGCCACTACGGGTACGTCGACGGCGGTCTGCATATCGACGGATCCCAGGAAGCTCCCATCGTAGAGGAGCAGGTCGTGAAACAGTGCGCCATCATTAAAGAGAAGGGAATCGATGCGGTTGTCATCTCGGGCGTGTTCTCGCCGATTGACGAGCACTTCCACCAGGAGGACCAGGTTCGCAAGATCGTCCTCCGCGAACTGCCGGGCGTGGATGTGGTGTGCTCTTCGGAAGTATCGCAGATTGGTTTCCTGGAGCGCGAGAACGCATCCATCCTCAATGCGTCCATTCTGAAGTTTGCGCGGCGTACGATCCGCGGCTTCAGAGCGGCCATGAAGCGGCTGAATCTGAAGTGCGCGCTCTACTTGACCCAGAATGACGGAACCCTTATCGATGCTCCTGCTGCTGCTCGACTGCCCATTCGCACATTTTCCTCGGGTCCGACGAACTCCATGCGCGGAGCTGCCTATCTTGGATTGCAAGGATCCGAGGAAGGCAAGGAGCGCACAGCCACTATTGTTGTTGACATAGGAGGAACAACCACCGATGTAGGTGTTCTGCTGCCCTCTGGATTCCCCCGCCAGGCATCTGCCTACGTCACCGTTGCAGGGGTGAGGATTAATTTTGGCATGCCACATATTGAATCTATCGGTCTCGGTGGTGGCTCGATCGTCCGCCTTGACGGAGACAAAGTCACCGTCGGGCCAGACTCTGTCGGCCACTACTTGGATTCCAAAGCAACCGTGTTTGGAGGAGACACACTCACCGCCACAGACATCGCTGTCGCAGCTGGAGAGAAGGTCGGAAATCCAGAATTGGTCAGTCACTTGAGCAAGGAGACAGTTTCCCGTGCTCAAGCAAAGATGAAGATCATGATGGAACGCGTGATAGACATAATGAAAACGTCTCCAGCACCTCTCCCCGTACTCCTTGTCGGTGGCGGCTCTATCATTGCCCCGACGGAACTAGAAGGGGTATCCAAGGTTATCTGTCCTCCGTTCCATTCAGTCGCAAATGCGGTCGGTGCTGCTATATCCAAGGTTGGAGGCACTGTCGACTCAATCCAGAACACGGCAGAGAAGTCGGCCGCCCAGATAATAGAGGAAGCCAAAGCGACCGCAATTGAACGCGCCGTCGCTGCCGGAGCTCTGCGTAAGACGGTCTATGTTGCAGAGGTCGATGCCATCCCTCTCCAGTATGTGGCGAATCAAATGAGAGTTATTGCCAGAGCTGTCGGAGAGCTCTCACCTGGCGGCTTGCCGTTGACAAACGGTACTGCAGCGGATGATGAAGAGGAAGGAGATGACGAGATCTACGCAGCAGAAGGCGAGAAAGAACAGGCCGTAGAGGAAGAAGATCAAGGACCCGCCGTCGATATTGAAACATACCGCCCAAAGGTCGTGAAGAACCCCGAAACGGGCGTCCACGAATGGATTATCTCAGAGGTAGATCTCGCCTGGCTTGCAGACGGATGCTATGTCCTGGGGTGTGCCGGCGGAGGCTCTCCGTTCGGTGAATATATCAGGATCAGGGACCAGATCCGCGAGGGACATACCATCCGCGTCATCGACGCATCTTCCTTGAAGGACGACGCCATTGTCTATTGTTAGTTATAAATCTTCCAGTGACGTTATCTACGCAGCTAATGCTTTATCCAGGGGGCGGCCACATGGGCTCGCCGGCCGTCTCCGTCGAGCGGCTTGCCAACGACGAGACCGAGCAGGCCGTCGTCGACCTGATGGAATATCTTGGCCATAAGAAGATCGATGCATTCATGGATCTGGAAATCGGCGGCGCGAACGGGCTGCAGGGGCTGGCGCTCGGCTCGTCGAAAAACCAGAATTGTCCCACCGTCGACGCTGACTTTATGGGTATGAATTCTCTCATCAACCGATTGTCTTCTGCCCTATCTACAGATTGGAGTAAGAAGCTAACAAGTTCCGAATGTCAGGCCGCGCATACCCAACGTACTGGCAAACGACGCTCTGCGCCTACGAGACTGGCGCCCTTGTGCCCTGCGCCATCGCCTCCGGCGACGGCAAAACCATCCTCATGACCAAGACGACAAACGACGAGATCGTCGACCGCGCGCTGCGCGCCTCCTGCGCGGAGATGGGCTCCCGCGTCGGCATGGCCGCCAAACCAACCAACAAGCACGCCGTCATCAACTACAGCGTGCTTAACACCATCTCGCTCGCGTGGCGCATCGGCCGCTGCATCGCCCGCGCCCAGGCCACCAACACCGTCAGCACCGTCGCCGAGCAGATGATCGACGAGTGCGGCGGGCCCGAGGCCGCGAAAATCCTCTTCCGCGGCAAGATCGTCGCCGTCGAGCGGAGGCTCTTCAAGGGCCACTCGTACGGCGAGATCACCATCCAGCAGGTCCAGAGCAGCGAGCAGGAAGATACCGACGTGGCGAAGGCCACCCCGGCGGTCGCGACCGGTGGCGTGCTCAAGATCCCGTTCAAGAACGAGAACATCTACGCGAAGCACATCGCCGACGACGGGACCGAGACGTACGTCGCGACCGTGCCTGACTTGATCTCCGTCCTGGACACGCAGTCCGGTCGGGCCCTCGGCGTGCCGGAGTTCCGGTACGGCGTCATGGTCACCGTGCTGGGCATCACTTGCTCGCCACGATGGACGGAGACGGCCAAGGGGCTGGAGATTGGCGGGCCGGGGGCCTTCGGGTACCCCGATATCGAGTATAAGCCGCTGGGCAAGTATGTCGAGCCGAGGAGCGTGGTGAAGGAGTACGCGGAGGAGTGAACAGGCCTGTTCTCTTTCCGACAAGATAGATACTACTACTAGTCTCTAGATATCTCTGTCATTTCGACATAGAGATTTGAGGTTTAATTTTTTGGTATACATATACAGTGGAATCGATGAATGAACGAGTGAATGAAGATTCAAGATCCTCTCTTTACCCTATCCATTATTGAACTCGTACAATTCTAGTTACTTCGCAGAAAAAAAAAAGTGCAGTAGTACCGCACAGACTTTAGGGCTTACCCAAATCACCTGACAGAAGACATCCCAATAAAACAGAACTGCTACTGACTACACACCAATGACGTAACAACCAAACAACCGTGTATGCATTATGTACCTATGCAGTGTTATTGTCACCTACGGTATACATGATGTCACCGCCAAAACAACCTCACTCGAAGCAGAACCTTGAGTCTGGTCCTGCGGAGCAGGGGAAAATAGCAAGAGCTTGTGCCGGATCTACCCTGACCTGACCAAACCTGCATGCTAGCCATGGACGACGACTGGAAGGACCTCTGGTGTCCGTTCCTGCTGGTCTCCTTCTTCCTTGTGATGATAAAGATGAGATTGATGGCTATTTTGTTCTCTCTGGATTAACAAATACATGAATTGATTGATTACTTGCCTCCTAGTCCTGAGAAAATATAAACTGCCAACATGTCGTTGGCGAGGCATGTAAGGTCCTACCTACCTAACCCACTTACATACCTACGCATTTTATACAAAAGCCACTTTAAATTCTAACAGATAGCTACTGCTACAGATCGACCCCGACGCCATCATCCAGCAGCTCCGCGACAACCCCGACGAGAGCTGGAGGCAGAACCTGCACACCGAGAACGTCGTCTCGTGCGTGACCCCCCACGCGACGCGCTACGTCTCCAAGGAGGAGATCCCCAAGTTCCGCATCCCGCGCGACGGCGCCCCCGCCGCCGCCATCCGCCAGATCCTCGAGGACGAGCTGGACCTGGACGGGCGGCCGAATCTCAACCTCGCCAGCTTCGTGGGCACGTACATGGAGCGCGAGGCCAACGCCCTCCTGGCGGAGAATATGGCCAAGAATCTGGCCGACGCGGATGAGTACCCGGCGCTCATGGCCATCCATGCCCGGTGCGTGTCGATGATCGCGAATCTCTGGGGTGCTGCCCAGCAGGGACAGGGGCAGGGTGAGAATGCCGTCGGCACTGCGACGGTAGGTTCTTCTGAGGCGATTCACCTCGGCGGGCTCGCGATGAAGCGGAATTGGCAGCAGAAGCGGCGCGCGGAGGATAAGGATATCTCCAAGCCGAATATTATCATGGGCGCCAATGCGCAGGTGGCGCTGGAGAAGTTTGCGCGGTACTTCGATGTCGAGGCGCGGATTCTGGAGGTGTCCGAGAAGAGCGAGTACAGGCTCGATCCGGAGCTGGTGAGGAGGAATATCGATGAGAATACGGTTGGGGTCTTTGTTATTCTGGGCAGTACCTATACGGGGCATTATGAGCCTGTGGAGGAGATTTCCAATATCCTGGATGAGTATGAGGCTGAGACGGGGCACTCGATTCCGATATATGTGGATGCGGCGAGTGCGGGATTCGTTGCTCCGTTTACCCATGCGGGAGCGGGGGGAAAGAAGTGGTATATACTCTTTTCTTAATATTTTCTCGTTATCGTTACACAGTGGAATGGGATTAATGCTCTGCAGGAACTTCGAGCTGCCGCGCGTGAAATCCATCAACGCCTCGGGACACAAGTACGGCCTGGTCTACGCCGGCGTCGGATGGATCATCTGGCGCGACCGCTCGTACCTGCCCAAGGACCTGATCTTCGAGCTTCATTACCTCGGCGGCACCGAGGAATCGTACACGCTTAACTTCTCGCGGCCCGGCGCCCAGGTGATCGGGCAGTACTACAACCTGATCCATCTGGGCTTCAACGGATACCGCGAGATCATGGAGAACTGTCTGGCCAACGCACGGATGCTCAGTAAGGCTCTGGAGCGAACGGGGTGGTTCACCTGCATCAGCGGTATCCATCGCAAGAGAGCTTTCAAGGGTGTCGCGGAGACAGTCTTCCATAAGCAGGGAGAGACGTCTGCGGATTATAACCCAGGCCTGCCGGTCGTCTCGTTCAGGCTATCAGATCAGTTCAAGAAGGATTATCCACACGTGAAGCAGGACAGTATCAGCATCTTGCTCAGGGCTAAGCAGTACATTATCCCAAGTAAGTGCATAGCCTGTCTGTCCACGAGTTGGAAAGATAATCAGGAATTGGGAACAGTCAGAACTGATATCCTGATAACCAGACTATCCGCTCCCGCCAAAGGAGGAGAAGACGGAGATCCTCCGCGTGGTCATCCGCGAAAGCATGCATGCCGACCTGGTGGACAGGCTCATCACGGACATCGTCGCTGTCACCGAGAGGCCTATGGATTCCGACCCGGTGGACTTGTCAGCGCTGCAGACCGGTCCCACCTCGATCGAGCAGATGCGCGGACGTGCCAAACACGCAGAGGATCAGAAACATGAGGGCCAAAAATCGAAGTTCCCCAAGAGGCTGATGACCGGAGGAATCCATAGGGGCGTCTGCTAGAGCCCAGTTGGGTCTGTGAAAAATGAAATCTGGTATCAAGGCTCGTGGACTCCGTTGATAACTGTACGGACTGTGGCAACAACAGAGCTGTACGGGATTCATGTCAACATCTGAAGGAAAATGACGATCATGAGCAATGAATATTGAAAGGTAAAACAAGAGTGTACGAATATGGAGACTCCTGTACCTGTGAGTTTGAATGCAAAGGTCCGAAAGGCCTCAAAAGTACCTGGTATGTAATGAGCGAGAGTGCTGTTGCAAGCAATCCCCGAGGATGGACTCGCTGCATCGGCAAATTGAGGATGAGAAGGGTGAAATATGAGTCATGCAGACCTAGCCTGCATGGGCATATCCCAAGATGTCCATCGTGGGCATGGCCAGAGGCGGCAAAAGTCGAGATGTCAACCCGCGTGATCCATAGCGCATTGAGTCCATCCGTCCGGATGGCATGTGCCGGACCTCCGCGTCCCTTTAAGGAGATGGACTGAAGGTTGTAGACGCATCGTTGGTCCTCGGGGCCTGGTAGAGAGATATACACCTGATAACCTCGGGTATAGACATCGTTTTATAGAGACAGGAGAGCCAGCCGGTGGACTGACTCAAGGTTCAGACCCCGTGATCCGGCACAGACTGCTCACGACCTCGACCTGCGTCTTCCATCGCCGTCTGCTCCCTTTCTCTTCGCCTCCTCCATCGATATCATGACCATCATCCATCTGCACAGCACGTCGCTTGGCCACGGTACTTCGGTCCTGTCTCCCCCGCTGAGGTTGCACCTGTGCTCCCTGCATGGGCCAGGTCCTCGTCTGAACTGGCCCGGCCTGGACCGCTGCCCATCCACGTCATCTGCAGAATGGCGTTTGTCCTGTGTTCTGTGTCTTGTCCTGCGTCTGGTCGTGTGGTCAGAGAGATAGACCAGGTCGCGATGCATGTCTTTCTCTTGCGATCCTAGGCGAAAAAAGGCCATTGGGTGGAGCCGTCGGGGCGGCCAACGCAGTTGTGCGCCGCGTCCCCGAAGCCATGAGGTTATCCGACTCCCAATGACCCCATCTCGCTGGCCTGCTAATTTGCTGACCGTCTGCTGCTATGAACTGTCTCCAACTTCACCTCTCCATCGAACCTGCATCGTCGGCCGTCCTGCTTCCCCGTGTCGTCCTGTTCCCCGAATCCAACCCACTGGTGGCGCATCGTCGTCCGCGCCAACCAACGTCGCAGCTGCGCTCCTCGCCGCGTTCCTCGTCTCTCCGACTTTTGTCCTTCCATCGTCCGTCGAGCGTGGCCCAGGCTCTATAGCTATTTATTCCCAGCTGGGGAGTCTGGGCTCCGAGTCGATCGGCGAATCGTGCGCCAATTTGGTCCTGCAACCCCGCAAAGCCGCGGCCGATGGCGCTCTTATCTGCCTGCGCACCGTCTCCTCACTGATAAAACACTTGCATCGGGCTCCTTATCTGGTTATCTCGATCTGGCCTGCTCTCTGGCAATAGAAGACCGTCCCTCCCGGGCCTCGCTGCTGCCCGCGTTTTCTGTCTACCTCTCCTCTCGTTTCCCTCTTCCGGTGCTCTGACCTCGTTCGATGCCGTCTGGCACACCCAGTGGGTCGATGCTGTTGCTGCAAACCTGGGCATGGAAACCATCAAAGTCCCCTCGCCTTCTGCATTTCTAGACCCTCCGACCCTCAATGCATCCTGCGCCCAATCCGCCAAGCCGGCCTCGAAGAGTTCCCCGCCCTCTCCGACCAAACCTCCCGCTCCGGCCCAAAATGCAGCACCCGCGGCCGGCATCAGCAAACCCAAACAGTCGAAAAGCCGCAACGGTATGCAACTCCCGCATTCCTGCATCCATGTCGTATGCTGCGGATCGCGCTGACGCTCGCACGTCCGCCTTGCAGGCTGCATTACCTGCAAGGCGAAGCGGCTGAAATGCGACGAGACCAAGCCGACGTGCCAGCAGTGCCGTAGGCGGAATGTGCCATGTGGAGGCTACAAGAAAGACTTCAAATGGCGACCGTTCGAGAAAGCCAGTTTTACGAGCAAATCCGCCGCAAAGGCGAAGAAAAGTAACGATCCCCCGAACGCGTTGTTTCTGTGAAGCATCCAAGTTATGCTAATCCTATCTACCAGCGGCCACCTCTGCTCCGCCACCTCTGCGATCGCGCAATGCTTCTACGCATGTCTTGAGTGCGCCGACAACAGATTGCTCGATATCATCCGTCAGGAGTGAAACCGATCACATTTCAGTTTCTCCACTTACGTGTAATGACTCTCCACGTATTAATGACCATAATTTTCAAATTACCGATCCTGAGCCGAATGGTCCATCCCCGTCAGGTGAATCTCTCTATGTGACATCCGAGAATACCAATTTTGACGGGCAAACACTTGCGGATCATGGACAGCCACCCGTACTCAACGACCAGATAACGTTGCAGCCCCAGAGCGATGGGCCGCTGGAATTGCCGGCGCAGGCTGCTGAGATGCCGGATCTTCTTGTTCCTGGTGTAGATATGGAGATAGTAGGGGCTCAGGGTCCCTTCGGCATTCAGCAGGCGCCGATCCCGCTCCAGTCAGGCGGACCCAGCTTTTCCCCGGTACTCGACGATGGTAATGATGAGGTAGAGGAAATCGTCCGGGAGTATGACCCAGGCACGGATATCTGGCCCGCGCAGGGCTCGGTGTCCGGTCAATCGGCGGTGTTGGATTCTCCGGATGCAATGCCCAATATCCTCTACCGAGGACCTGATCTTGGTCCTGGAAGCGAGGAGATGCTGATTATCCGCTTTGACCGACAGACATGTGGGATTTTGTCGATAAAGGATGGAGTCACGGAGAACCCGTGGCGGACATCCGTGTGGCCGCTGGCGAAAAATACGCCAGCCCTATACCACGCAGTCTTCGCGCTCGCCGCTTTCCACGCGTCCAAGGATTTACCTAGTTTGCGTGTTTACGGGATGGAGCATATGCGTAAAAGCATCACGTACATGCTTCAGGGGATACAAAGCATGAGGACTGATGCTGCATTGGCAACAACCTTATCACTGGCGTTCGCCGAATCGTGGGATCAACACATCTCCACCGGCATTCAGCATCTCCGGGGTGCCAGAGCGCTGGTAAGTCAGGCAATGAGAGACGGGATGCAACGTGGGTTCCAGGGAGAGGATATCGCGCGACTACGATTTCTGTACAATACTTGGATGTACATGGATGTCATCGCACGATTGACCTCCCTGGCCGAGACCGGGAAAGAGGAAGTAGAAAATTTCCCTCTGGCGACGCCAGATGATGGAGTGCACGAGATCGACCCCTTGTTGGGCTGCGCGGCCTCGCTCTTCCCTCTCATCGGCCAGGTTGCCAACCTCATCCAACGCGTCCGGAAGACTGAAAGCAATTCGATCGCCATTATCTCCGAGGCAATCGAGCTTAAGACGCTAATCGAGAAATGGGAACCGCCACAGTATTTTGAGCCTCCGGAGGATCCGACCTCAGACGTCCAGCACAGCTTCCAGACTGCTGAAGCCTATCGCTGGGCTACGCTCCTCTATCTTCACCAGGCGGTTCCAGAGATACCCTCCGAGTCAGCAGCGGAACTAGCAAAGAGAGTGCTGATTCTCCTGGCCACAGTCCCGCTCAGCTCCCGGACAACGATCGTTCAAATATATCCGTTGCTGGCGGCCAGCTGTGAAGCGGATGATGAGGAGGACCGTAAGTGGATTTTGAATCGATGGGCGGCAATGCAATCCCGCCTGAAGATCGGAAATATCGATCGCTGCCTTGAAGTCATCCGCGAAGTCTGGGCGCGGCGGGACGCGTTTGAAGCAGAGAAGCGGCAGCGTCAACGAAGGAGCGTCGGGCGATCGGGTTCCTATGCCGCTCCTGAGGATGCGACTAAGAGAGAATCCTCCAATGGCCTGCCAATGGGGGGCGATCAGGATCCAAGCGGGTACTATGGGCTCGCGGAATCGTGGCGGAGAGTTTCGGCTGACAAGACGAACATGTTGACTTCGGTACCTCGGGATGACTCGAGGCGCGCAGTGGCCGCTTCGTCTAGGCAAAATATCGAGTTTGAGAAAACTGTTCGGGGCAGGCTGCATTGGATCGGTGTAATGAGAGACTGGAAGTGGGAAGGTAAGAGCTCAGAAAAACATCTAGTGCTTGGATCGATCTTTCCGCATCCGCTCTCTGTTTCTTCTTGGCAACCCAGGATCTAACTCCGAGTGCTATAGTGCTTCTTGGATGATGAGGGTGAAACCCGCCGCAGTCGTTTCAGTGGTTGTCCCCTTCTCTGTGAGGATAACGCCTGGAAGGCCTTCAGCTTCTCGCACTCGATATACCCACGTTCTGCTTGTTCCTTTTTGATGCGGATCTCGCGATCCTCCTGGACGTCGGACCCACGATCGGTTTCAGTTCCGTCCTGGGTGGTGCTTCCTGGATTATGGAGGGCCTCCTTGTTTTCTCTGGCAAGGTAGGAGCGAAGGGAGGCCAAGTATGGCAGCAGATCATTCGTTATCGATACTGTAGCCATGGTCGAGTTGGGTCGGGTCGAGACAGGGATCCGGTTTCTTTTTCCCCGTTTGATGGCGGCAGTATGAATTTCTTGTTTTGGTGATTTTTTTTGGAAACGGCACTGGGCTTTTTGATTCCCTATTTTCACCACCCTGGGCATTTATTTGATTAGCGCGGCGTTCTCTGGAGCTCTCGAGATTATTTGACGACTTGTGTGTCAAAGAACTGAACGGGCCACTGAAGGGGGCTGTACGGACTGGGCTTGATCTATCGGCCGGCACTTCTTTGGGCTTCTGGGCCTTATGACCTTCTGTTTCACGTATGAGGAGTCGATGATACCACCTGGGTCCGTTCTTCTGTTTCTCTCGTGTCGCGTGGGGGAATGGATGGCGCGTTAGGCAATAGGTTAGAGTCCGGGTAATGACCAATGTAGTACAATCTCTCCGACTTTTGTTTTCTTTTTTTTTGGACGTTTTCTGGATTTGGATACTGGAGTGCCGTGATCTACTCCTTTAATAGCTTGATTTGTCGCACGGGGTAGGGAAGGCCGGAGGATTACTCCACCAAATCCGGTTTTGGCGTAGAAGAGAGATCTTGGATCCGAGAGAGAAAGAGAGAGATGTTCTAACTTCCTACCAAGCCATTCAGCACTGCATGTGCAACGTTGCGGGTGTTTCTGGGGTAAAATAGTTCAGCTGTTTGCCCTTGATGTGTGACTTCTTGACCAGCAGGGGTAGGGGGTATCAGCCCGTGTTGAAACTGGAAATGACAATAATATCAGTCAGACGGCATGGAAGGACCAAAAACCCTCCTTGGGGGCCTTGATCGGTGATCCTTTTTATTGATTTCTATTTGCTCTCGCACTCGCGGATCTCATGTCAAACTGATGCCAAAAGGATCAAAAATCCTTCCCACTTTCCACCCCCTTTTCTTTGCCATGACCTTACCTTTTTACATGAATTTCAAGATCAAAGGGCCTTCGGACACCGGCAGTCCGCCGTCCCGCCTTGGAAATTGTGAGCTCTTTCGGCAGGCACGATGATAACCGATATTGGCATTTGGTGATCGTTATGGTGTTGACGGCACTCCAGCAGCGGTTCTGACGCTGATGCTTGTTGGAAACGAGGCGGGAGTGGAATCGATCTGATGTGAGAATGATTTCGAAATTGTTCGTCCCAGCTGAGTCAGGTTGCTCAAAAGATTGACGACCCAAGACGAAACAAGTCGTGTGTCATGGAACAGCGGGCTGTGTCTCCGGGGAAGTGTAAGGGAGGGAAAAAAGGTTAGGGCTACAGACCAGAATTTCTGAACATGAGTAGCAGCCCCGGGCAGCGATAGATGCGGCGATGCTGACTCTCTGCCCTTCTTAAGAGGAATCACAGAAGCTGTTGCAGCAGAGAGCACAGCAGGTTGGGACGTCGCTCGACAATTCAGGCAAAGCGGGGTCCCCCAAGGGCTGAGTAATCGGAGAAGGGAAGAGAAGCAAACTAGGTATGTTTCGAGGCAAGCTCCGACAAACAAAAAGACAAAGGTGGATCGCACCGTCACAGAGGTGCTCACATGGTGATTGGTAAAGCTCTAAGAAAAGCTTACTGCCTGAATCCCCACACGCCGCTACAGCTGTCCGGGAAGAGGAAAAGGTGTCTGGCCCAGCGAGCAGCAGGATCGACGCAGTAAGAAACAAGTTCCAGTTGTAGTGTCGCCTGGATTTATCCTTGTTAAGGAGTATATTCGAGCGCTGAAGAAGAAAAGAAGACTATCCGCAGTCGTACGATTGCCAGCCGTATGCTCCCGAAGGGCTGCTCGAGTGGACAAGCATCCGCGGTGGCGAGCACAGATCTGGTTCTACGCAGTGCCTACGGTAGTACTATCGTGATCATGTTGCTGAAACGGTATGATGCCTGCACAGGCACCACGTGTCTTCAATCATCACCTGACAGATCCCCAGTGGAGTGCAGAGCCGATCCGGACCGCTGCTGATTTGGCAGTCGGTATGAGAACGCTGTCCCGAGTACTTTGTACCTTCATACCGGTTGTCCATGCATCCGATGTACAGTAGTATATGTGCACCTGTTGCCTACTGCGGGCAGGATAGAAACCGATCTGCTTGTCTCACATTATTGCCCATGTCCTGCCTCCTGGACCGCAGAGAGTTATTAAATAACCGTAACCAGTAACCGCGACATCCATATGCCGTACAAGGTAGGTAAAAAGAGAAGACCTGCACCTTGGGCGATCGGGGTCTGGACCCCGGATGAACGGTCGTTGGAGTGGGCACCTGCGCTCCGCTCGGTCTAAACCCTAGGCGGGCAGGATTCGCGGGTGTGAGGCCTTGCCTGATTAGGGAAAACAATCCCCTCGGGGCCGGCAAAGGCGGCCGGATGGAGTAAGGGTATTATATGGTTATCATTCACGTGCGGTTGAGGTGCTGGAAACCGTCGTCATCGTTGAGAGTGTGGATTCTGCTGTTCTCTCTGCTTGCAGTATGATTTTATTTGTGCTGGAATACGATGCGCATGTATTTATCCGATTCCGTCTCTTTTTGGGCTTTCGTTCATATAACTACTTCAAACGGCAGCAGTATGACTAAGTCCTCCGTTATATTATGGTTATCCATTATGAGCCATGCAGTACTCAGACAGTGATGTATTTTTTTTGAGTTCTAACTCCATCCTTTCTTTAGTCGCATTCTTATTTATGCATGCCACATCCAAGCACATACCAGATACGCCGATATCATCCTTGTACTATACATACATACAACACCCCGGAGACTCCTTGGCAGTCAGATTTCAAAGAAAAAAAATGAAGCTTTTCCCCAACCAAACCCCGTCTAGAGACATGCAAAAACCCTAGTACTTTTTTACCCCTTTAGCGGTCCGATCCGATCCTGCATGAACATAGTGAGATCCAACTGGATCTCCGCTTATCACGATCAACCGAGTGAGGAGATGCGATCCGAACGTTGCTTCCTGAAGGGTAAACAGAGTAGGGGATTTTCCACAAAACTTGTCACTTCTATCTTATCGATCCCATATGGAAAGAAAAGGGGGGG
>Ga0207748_1000406_pt1 | contig 30602 bp, 19 predicted proteins | sample HigsolmetaGSP13D_FD_184841 | JGI IMG/M metagenome (GOLD analysis project Ga0207748, IMG submission 184841) | High solid enriched microbial communities from the Joint BioEnergy Institute, USA - SP1-3-D (SPAdes) | ecosystem: Engineered > Bioreactor > SSF (Solid state fermentation) > Aerobic >...
CCCCCCCCGGAGTTGAATATACAGGATGGACGCTGACTGACGACTGACAGAGATCACCGCCGCGTACAACCTCCTCGTGCACCTCGCCCACCAGGCGTCGCAGCCCGACATGTTCCTCTCGCGCATCTGCACGTACCTGGCCAAGCCCATCACCTCGTCGCCGCAGCACGGCCCGACGCTGGCGCTGTCCATCCTCACCACCATCTTCAACACGCTGGCCCCGTCCGACTCGAGCCGCTACCACGTCTTCCTGGCCATCGTGGCCGTCATCCGCCAGTCCGGCTCGGCCTACGCCTTCGAGGCCCTCAAGCCGCAGCTCGCCACGCAGCTGCCGCGCTGGCTGTCCGAGTGGGAGCTGGACGCCGCCGAGGCCCAGAAGCTGCACCTGGCCGTGGCCGACGCCGCCGACGCCGCGGGCGACAGCGAGCTGGCGCACTCGCACGTCGTCCAGGCGCTGCACACCATCCCGGCCAGCCAGGCGGCCACCAAGGAGGCGCGCGACCTGGCCGTGCGCGCGCTGACCTCGGCGCTGTCGCACCCCAACATCTTCGACTTCACGCCCTTGTCCGCCTCGGACGCCGTCCAGGCCCTGCGCGCTAGCGACACCGCGCTCTTCGAACTCCTCGAGATCTTCGCCGCCGACACCCTCGACGCCTATGAGGACTTTGTCGCCTCGACGCCCCTCGCCTCCATCTCCGGCGGCGTCCTCGCCGACCACGCCGACACCCTGCAGCGCAAGATGCGCCTGCTGACCCTCGCCTCGCTGGCCGCGTCCACGCCCTCGCGCTCCCTGCCCTACGCCGACATCGCCGCCGCCCTGCGCATCCCGCGCGAGGACGTCGAGAAGTGGGTCATCGACACCATCCGCGCCGGGCTCGTCGAGGGCAAGCTGTCCCAGCTGCGCTCCGAGTTCCTCGTCCACCGCGCCACCTACCGCGTCTTCGGCGAGAAGCAGTGGGCCGAGATCCAGGGCCGGCTCATGGTCTGGCGCCGCAGCCTCGAGGGCGTCTTGAATGTCATCCGCACCGAGCGCGAGCGGTTCCTGCGGGAGGGCGCGCAGGCGGCGGAAGAAGCGGCTGCTGCTGCTGCCTCTGCGGAAAAGGGAGGAGCAGGCAAGTCGGAGAAGGGAGAAAAGGCCAAAGCCAACGGAGAACAGCGGAAACGACAGCAGCAGCATAGTCAGCAGCAGCAGCAGCAGCAGCAGCCGCCGAAGGAGGTGGAGTTGGTTGCTGGGGGTGATTGAAGTGAATTCAAGTGAATAAAAGTAAAATAAATAAGGAAACCTTATATGTGGTGGTTGTGGTTGTTCTCGGCAGCATGGTCTGTGTGTTGTGTTCTAGATTATCGAGCCTGTTATTTGGGCATATGTATGGCATGACATGTTCATTTTTTTTTTCCTCACTAATCATTATCATCATGGATGGGACAGTTATAAATTCATGAAGTCACGGTTTACACTCCTTGCTTTGCTTTGCTTTGCTTGCTGTGCTGCCTCTAGACTATCTAAGATACATCATTAGGTACAGTACATACTGTACATATCGACATACATTGCTGAGTACCTCTGCAGAGTTGGTGAGGAGGGTAGGGGTTAGAGAGGCAGGAATTTAGTCCTGAAAGGAAGGAAGGAAAGAAAGAAAGAAGGCTGGGGAAAAGAAGATTCTTCGTGTGGAAAAGGGATGAAGAAAGGAGATCACAAGTTTGAATGGAATGGGCAACGCCGTCTATAGACACGGATCGATGAGACACATACATACATCTGTAAAAAAAAATCTCTCCTATCCCCGACATATATATTACTTGATATAGACACATCCCTCTCTTCCTGACAACATATCACATCATATCTTCCTCCAACCATCTGAAAGAGATGACAGATGGCTAGACCACCACCAACTTCTATACCGGAGTGATCCCCTTCCCCTCGATCCCCGCCTTGATCCGCTCATACACCTCCTCGACCGTCCCCACCGCCTCGACCGACACCACCTTGCCCTGCTTCTCGTAGCTGTGCACGACGGGCATGCTCTGCTCCTGGAACACGCGGAACCGCTTGCGGATCGACTCGACGTTGTCGTCCTCGCGCCCGCTCGTCTCGCCGCGCTTCAGCAGCCGCTGCAGCATCACGTCCTCGGGGCAGTTGAGGAAGAGCGTCAGCGCGGACGGGCACACCGTCTCCTCGAAGAAGACGGCCTGGTCGAGTTTGCGCGGGAAGCCGTCGATCAGGAATCGGGCCTGCTTTGACGGGGACTGTTTCGGGGGCTGCTCGCCCCGGGCCAGGGTCTCGGCCATCGCGTTGGAGAGCAGCGCGACGGTGATCTCCATCGGGACGATCTTGCCCTCCCGGATGTATTCGCGGATCAGGGTGCCGTACTCCGATCCCTCGCGCGCTTGCTCCGCGCGGAGGAGGTCGCCCGCGGAGAGGTGCGTGAAGCCGAAGTCCCGCACCAGGTTGGCCGATTGCGTGCCCTTGCCGCTGCCCGGGCCGCCGAGGACGAAGACCACGCTGACGTCTTTCGGGGAGAAGCGCGGTGTGGTGTTGCTCGATGTTTGCGGAGGGGGGGAGGGCTGGCGCGGCACTTCGCCGGTGGCTTCGACGGTGGAGGGGGCGGTGTTGGACATGTTGTTCTCTTTATTTTATTCGGTGGTCGTAGGTAGTCGAAGGAGGTAGTGGGTTTGTCCGAGAAGATGTAGAGAGGTTACTCCTGCTGCTGCTGCTGCTGCCGGGCCGCGACGCGGGACTTGACGAGCAGCACGTACGAGCCGCTGCCAATGGCGAGGATGACGACGAACGGGAGGACCTTGAACTGCGAGCGGTCGTTGTGCGGGGAGGGCGAGGGCCGCGAGGTGGAATAGGCGCGAAACTGTTGTTGCTGTTGTTGACAGCGGTGGTGGGGCGCGGATGATCGAGCGATGAGAGAAGATCGCGGGAGGACGACGGCGGAGTTGGCGGCGCTGCTGCTGCTGCTGCTGCCCGCGACGCTCAGACTCTGAGGGAGGAGATTGGACGGCGACGGTGCCCGAGCCACCGGGGAGAGACGGCCCAAAAACAGCGAGGCGCGCGCGGGACGGAGAGGCATGGATGGATGCTCGTGAGAGGAGTCTCTAGCAGACCGTGTTGAAGAGGGAATGAATGAATAATGAGCATGTCTGAAGAAGCAGAGGGGAAAAGAAGAGGAAGGGCTGCAGCGGACGGGTGCTGTCCGGATGGGGAATAGCGCCGTCGAACCGACTCGATCGATGTCCTAGACTTGAGAAGAGAGCGGTTGTGTTATCCCGATGGATGTCGGGAATTGAGATCCACAGGAAAAGATATCCACGGGAAGAGATATCCAGAGGGACGTCGAGATCTGGTGATCTTCGGAGGATCCGCTGCTGCCATCATGTCTTGCAGCTCGCTGTACCATGTCTGGGGAGGGGGATAACGCCCATCTCCTGCATAGAATATACACCTGATGCTTGGTTGAGCAGGCTGCTGTCATGATTTTTATCTATATTTCATCTATGCCCAGTCAAGTCTTCTGCTGCATCAGACTACAATGGCAACATATCTAGATCTCGAGATGTTTGTGCTGCGGCAGTCCTCCAGATGTTTCCAGACACGTGAGCCCGCATCCAGAGACATGGCGCGTATCCTCTAGGCACTCCTTCACACTGGCCTTTGTCGCTGGAGACTTCCTTTTCACCAAGCTCTGGCCATATCCAAGGTGTCTGCCTCTGCATTCACCGTCCCTTTTGTTCTCTGTCGGACCTATTCAGCCCGAGGACAATAAGGAAAGTGAATACCTGTGACGGTGATATCCCAACCAGCTGACTTCAGTTCACCGATCTGTCCGTCTTCTCCCCCTTCTGTCTTCATTTCCTTTTTCTATTTTCTCTGTCTTTCTTTTCTGGAATTCTTTCTTCTTGCAGACTTCACATCACTCAGGTTCATACCATAACTCTGCTCTGAAGCGTTTGCTAGTCTCCCTACTTCTTCTCACATCCCATTCATGTTATCTTATCTGGCTTTAACTGCGGAGCAGTCGTCTCGACCAACCTCTGAGATAATATCTTTGTCTATCATCCAGATATCAACTACCTAGACATCAACTCATCATGGCGGATACTGCGTCTGCTGCTCAGAACAAGAACCCTCCTTCTGAGAACAAGAGTCTGAACCCACGCAACGGCAACGGCAGCCGTGGCTGCGGCCGTGGTCGTGGCTGGGGCCGTGGGCGTGGCCGTGGCGGCGGGGACCGTCAGAAGGTTCGTATATTCCCTTTTCCACCATATATTCTTTTTTCTTTTGATCGATCTGACTGGCCTATCTAGGACTCTACCCGTCCAGTTCAGATCCAGCCAGCCAAGACTCAGACGGCTCAGATACAGCCAATTCAGGCCCAGACAGCTCAGACACAGCAAGTACAGACTCGGCCAGTTACGACTGAGGACAAGAAACCGCAGGACGAGAAGCCCCAGGATCAGAAGCCTCAGGGCGGCAAACCCCAGGGACGTGGCCGGGGCAGGCCTAGGGAGAACAGGGGAGGGCCACCGAGGGGGCATCGGCCTCTCAGGCAAGGCTTCGACAATGACAGGCCAGCCCGGCGCGGTGGAACCGCCGTGAGAGGCAGGTACAGGGTCCAGCAGATTCCCCAGGGTCCGTCTGCGCAGGCTCGTCGAGCGCGTGAAAGGGACAAGCGGGGCGTTGCCTCTGCCGTGGACGACTGGTGGGAGACGGCTGCACTGGTTAAGACTGAAGATCAAGCGATCGAAAACACGCGGGAGTCTCTTGCGATGGATGAATGGTGGGAGACTGCTGCTCAAGTAAAGACCGAACCTGCCGCGGCTGAGCAGACTTCTCGAGATGAAAAGGACAACCGGGACATTCCCACTTCGACGGATGACTGGTGGGAGCGGGCTGCTCAGGTCCAGAACGAAGAGCAGACTTCCCAAGCTGTCGAAAAGGACAAGCAGGACTCTCCTGCCGCCGATGAGTGGCTGGAGTCAGCTGCTCAAACTGAGAACGACACTGTCATGGCTGAGACGGCGATTAAAGACGAATCTGTGCTGAGTGAGACGGCGGACAAGACTCTGGAAGTCACTGAAGCCAGCGCTCCCGACGACACGCTACCAGCCGTGACGAAACCTGAGATCGTCGAAAACAAGACCTCGGCTGAAACCAAGACCCCACCGCTCGAATTCGATCAGCAGGCTGCATACAAGTATGACGAAGGCACCAAACTTGATATCGAACTGGACCATCTGCCCGAAGCCGAACTGACGCCTGACGACGCCCTGTCCGTCACTGCGCGAGCTGCGCCCGTTGAAACCAGCGACCTGGAGCCTTCGACGAAGATGGCAGCGCTGCTTGCTTGCAGAGACTCCCAGGAACGCTCTCCGCTCCGGCGCCTGCCCGGCGAGATCCGACACAAGATCTACGAGTACATCTTCGACACCCACCGCGTCGAGATCGTCCGCGCCAGGGCCAAGGACCCAGACCGTCCCAAGCGCATCCGCTACCGTCTGCAGCACCGCCAGCTGCCGCCACGAGACCCCCAGACGCACGCCGTGCCCTCCTCGTGTGGGAGCAGGCCAGCGCCCTTCCCGCCGCTGCCGCTGTCCCTCGTGTTCACCTGCAAGGAGATGTACCGCGAGACGCTGCTCTTCCTGTACTCGACGACGCAGTTCGTCTTCAGCTCGACCAAGGCGATCCACAGCTTCCTGCGGCACACCGCCCCAGAGGCGCAGGGCGCCATCCGCCACCTCGAGCTGAACCACGTCATGTACAACGAGCCGCGGCTCACCGCGTTCCGCCCGTTCAAGGGCCGCAGCGACATGGCCTGGTACCTGGCCTGCCACGGCATGGCGCACGCCTTCACGTCGCTGCGCGAGCTGCACCTCGACCTCACTGTGGGCGACTGGCCGGTGCGGCTGGAGCTGGGCGAGCGCTGGGCGCTGCCGCCGCTGCTCTTCAAAGGCGGTGGCGGCCTCGAGTACGTGGACGTCACGCTCCGCGTCAAGATGTTCAAGGAGGAGAAGGTGAGGAGCGTGGCGCGCCAGCTGGAGCAGGCCCTGATGAAGCCCGAGGCATGGCAGCGCAAGGAGGACGAGCGGCTGGCCAGGGAGAAGATGGCGCAAGCGCTCAAGGCGCGGCATGTGCTGGTCATTACGGTGTAGTGTCTGCGTTCGACGGCTGGCAGCCATACCGTTTTCCTATGGTGGAGTGGACGAAGAAGAGCAGGCAGTCATGAGACTATGTTATAATCAAGTCCCCGGTGAGAAGATCGACTTGATGCCGATCCTGATTTATCTCAATTCGATAACGGACAAGTTTGTCGTCTACGGATACTCCAGTCCGTCGTCGTCCCTGATGCAGCAGGCAGATGGCAACACATGCATACGGCAGACTGGAACAGACTTGTGGATGCAGCAGCACGTACTTGTGCACACATAGTCTATTATTATGAGCTAGCTAATGATAATGATCTTACTGCAATGGAGAGACAGACAGGCATGAATACACTGTTGAAATGATCATTAGGTATCTGGATGGAGACGCACGAGTACATCTATAGTGTATACCCAATGTGTATATCATGTACTGGCACAAAAAGGTAGATTCCGATACATGCATGCACCCCAACACCGAACGCCAACGCCAAAACGCCTATTGCCTATGCACAGTCATCTCATCTCTCTCCGTACATCCTTTTAGTATACACACCTTAGTGTAGTCAGTTAGGTAGGCAAGTGTTAGATAGTAAGATGGTCAAGTCACCGTTGACTCAACAGGCGCCTCCTCGGCGGCGGAGGGAACCTCGAGATAGTGCCCGCGCCCGCGCCCGCGCCGGCGGATGATGACCCACGCCGTGCCGGCCGCGATCCCGCCGACGGAGCACACGACCAGCGTGGAGACCAGCATCGCGCCGATCCCGCTCAGCACCTCGTACGCCTTGGCGGACTGCTTGGCTGCCTCTTCGGCCTGGTTGTTGGTGCCCACGACGGCCGCCGGGTCCGCAGGCTCGGGGAGCTTCTTCTCGTTCTTGTCTGACGACGACGACGACGACGAAGACTCCGGGCGGAATCCCGCGGCCAGCCAGTCGGGCGGGGCCTCGGTCTCGTGCACGTCGGACACGCCGAGCGGCCTGCCCGCGGCGTCGACCGCCTCGGCCGACACCCAGCCCAGGTACCCGTCTGCGACGAACATGGTCTCGAACCCCTGCTTGGGCGCGGAGCCGAGCAGCACGGGACGCGCGGTCGGGTCCGCGCGCGCGTAGAAGTTCCACGCCGCGACGTCCGTCGCGCCGTTCCAGCTGACGTAGATGACCGTCGAGAGGGTCGCGTCTGTGGCGCCGAACACGAACGCCTTGACGGCGGGGGGTTCCGCCGGTTTGGCGCCGTGGAGCTCGAACTTGTACGCGCGGTACGTCGAGAAGCGGGGAGACGTGAACCGCGCCTCCATGAGGCAGGTCCCGTCCGGGGTGAACTCGCTGTGGTAGCCCTGTTCGCTCCACCCCGCGAAGATGTTCCCGTTGGGCAGGATCTGCGCGTTGCCGCGCAGCCGCGTGAATCCGCCGTCCGGGCGGGGGTACCGCGCGACCAGGGTGGCGCGCTTCGTCGTCGTGTCCGCCTGCACGATGAGGATCGACGAGCATGGCTCGCCGTCCAGCTGCGACTGCTCGTCCGACGCGTTGTTGAGGAACGAGATGGTCGTGTGCGTCCCGTTGTGAGCGACGAACCGCGCGTGGTGCTGCCGGTAGAAGCGGAAGCCGTCCAGCTCAAAGTCCGAGCGGACGCCGCCCAGTCGCCAGATGATGTGCCCGTCCGCGCCGGAGATCAGGTAGATGGTATCGCTGAACCGTGCGGACAGCAGGTAGTCGCCGTTGGCGTGCTTGTCGATCGAGTTGACGTGGCTGTCGTCGTCAGACTTTATCTAGTTCTATTTTTTTATGATGACTGGACTCACATATAGTCCCACCCCGGGGGATCGCCGGGCGGCGCGTCCGGGACCATGAACGTGCTCTCCGACAGCGGGATGTGGTCGAGCGTCCGCCAGTCGAAGACGACGTTGCCCGTCGCGACGTCGATCTCCTCGAACCCGCCGGCCACGACCCAGCCCTGCTGCCCGGGCCGCCCGAGGTCCGCAAAGTCCGTCTGCACCGACCGGTAGGTGGTGGCCAGCGCCGTCCGGCCGCCGGGCAGCACGTTGAACTCGTGCATGTTGAAGGCGTCGAGGTCGTTGGTCACGGGCACCACGTTCTCGAACTCGTAGCGCGCGTCGAGCACCACCCCGCCGCCCTTGCGGTCGCCCTCGTTGTGGTACGCGTGCTGCACGATGAACGACAGATGCGGCCGGTCGTCGATGTGCGGGACCGCCTTGAAGTCGAACGTGTTGCGGTTCTCGAACAGGCACGAGCCGGACCAGATGAGCGTCTGCAAGCGTTAGCTCCTCTTCGAACACTATGCACTGCAGACCGTTCATCTGCTCAAAATAAATAAATGAGTGAATAAAACCTACTCCATTGCCGTCGTAGATGTGCGGCCCGACCTGGCACGGCATCCACTTCTTCGTCGGCGGCTCCGGCTCGAGCACCGCGTACGGCGCGACGAACCAGTACCCCGGAGCCACGAGGTCGCGGTCGTGATACTGGACGTCGAACTTGGGGGCCCGGATCTCGGGACGCTGGAGACAGAGCGGTCAGCATGCGCAACTCGCGACGGGAACGCCCCGACTGACTGTGATGAAGGACATCAGGTCATCGTCGTTGAGCTGGGCAGCGGCGCTCCGGACGAGCTGCCATGCCAGGATCCACCAGCGGAGCGTCATGATCAAGAAGGCAGATCGACTGCGATCACGCAAGAGGGCGTCAACATCGCGAATGAGTCCGAGCAGACGATAGACGCCTGCCCGGGACGCCCTCGATTTATCATTTTTGAGATGGAGGACCTGGGGCCGCGCGGCGCGGGAACCATCCTGGGGAGATCGGAGGGCGCGAGGCCCGCCGGGCCCGCCGCCGGCGGTCTTGGCAGTCTCCGCCCGCCGTCCTCGCAGCTCCTCTCCTCGAGTCCCGTCTCGGGTTTCACGCCGGTGGGGGCCTCTTCGAGAACACGATCTGCGCTTCGATACGAGAGATGGAGATGCTTTGTTTCTTTCCCCTTGCGCTGCGGCTGTGCACGTTGTGCCTCGTGGCCTCCGTCCGGGCGTTCTCACGGACCATGCCACGCAGGCGCAGGGGATCCCGGATAGCCAAGCATACGCGGCGTTCGTCTTGGCAGTCGATCCTTGACTCCGCGAACCTATCACAGTGGCATTTCTCGCAGTGGCAGACGCAGCTTCGCAAGCAATTCCACACGAGTCAGGGCGCTTCACCCCGGCGTCTCCCATATCTGTTTCAAGGCCCTTGCGCAGGTCAACTTCTGCATCACTCCTGTCGTGCGTTTCCACTGTCCACTACCTGATGCTCTCTGAGACGTACTCCGTACAGGCTTATATAATCAAATTTACATTCGAGTCTCCACTCGGAGAGTTTCCGACGTGACCTAGGATCTGGAACCCTTCGCGTGACGTAACTCCGCGAGGCGCTTCTGACTGCTGCTTACAGTATAGTATATCTGTCTCTTGGAAGATATTACTATTAACTCTTCGGTGTTCTATATGCAGACAGTGAATGCTGTAATTGATCACTCTCCATATCAGATTGATTCACGCGGTTTCAGGCAATATAATCTCCCCCCCCCCCCACACACACATTCTTACCAGTCGTCATCTCTCTCTCCATTTTTTTCCTACAAACTTTGAAACATAAATCTCACAGGCTTTTTATTTACTATACGTATACCCGGATTTTCCGGCCTCTGTTCGAAAAGATCGTCTCATCGTCAGCGACAGCTGAAACAGATGGCCAGGCATCTTCGTGCCTGGACGTTGTGAGGTTGTGAGTGCTGCTTGCTGGACGCGCGTCACCCCTGGACCTCAGAATTAGGGCTTTGACTTACGTGGACATTTTCTTTAGGGCGATTCAGCCCCCTGGCAGTTTAAAGATTTGCTAATCGATACTCTTGACAAGATTACTGTATCAGGACTAAAAATTGACCAAATACAGAACGCTTGGTTATCTTGACAAAAATGAAGGAAATTTAGAGTCTTTTTTATACTAACATAAAGCTGAAACTTGAAAATCGGTTCCACTCTGGGATCCCAGCTTCTCGGAGGAATATGCACCGTTTGTTTTTTTATTTTTTTTTTTATTTTTCCTAGAAGAGCAACTCGAAAACTAATAATATAATACACACTTCCTACCAGTGGGCCCGGACCTTCTTTCTGAGCCTTGTGGCTGTCTGTGACTGGAGCCCGCCTGAGTTGCTTCTTGCTTCTCCTCCTCCTCCACACAGACTATACCGACATCCATCGAGGATTTTTTTTTTGTGGTCTGGCGTCCTCCTGCTCCTCCTTTCTTCCTTCATACCGACCTCCGCCACCTTCCCACATTCACTACTACTACAGCCGGTCGCAGAAGATGCGGTGCGGTGCTGCGCCTTAAAGACACGTGGTGCTGACACAATTATTCTTGATTATCAATCACTCTCGAACACATGCCCAAAAATTAATAATACAGGAGATGACTTCTCATGTGTTCTGTTTCGAACAACGAAATTTCATTGCATTCGTCCTAATTTCTCGAGTTTTCTAGCCTTGCTTAGACTTCCCAATAACTCGATATATACATCGTTGATATCGAGTGAGGCTGTGAATGGGCGGTCGCTTTTGAACCACAACCACCGACTCTGCGCAATCCTTTTCACAGAACGGTGATCATCACGACTCTCTTAGAGCGTTACCATAGACCTGCCGTCGTTCATCTTTCATAACTCCACAATGCTACAAGGACATAGTGTTTCAGACTTTCAGGTACCAAAAGACGCAGATGAATGGGAAGCAGATTGTTGCTTGCTTGCTGCCGGCCGGGGTCATCGGACGGCCAAGAGCATCCACAACACGGTCTTTTTTAAACAAAGCTGGACTCTGGTTCCGAAATCAAGAAGGATATTAACAATTTTCTCTTCCTGCTGAGAGTCATCTGGCCTTTCTTTCTCTATATTATATTATATCATATTTATATTGCTACTGGTGAATCTTTTCTTTGAAGACCTCTTTTCCCCCTTCATCCTGGATGGCAATTAAATACGGATATTGATGCATTCTTTGGGCTTTTTTTAATAGAGCAGCCTTGAATCGCCTACATAGCCTAACGTGCTTGCTTCTTGAAAGGTATATATATAAGTATCACCTCCTACAACCATCCTCCGTCCGTTTCACTTTCTTTCCTCCTTCCTCTCTCCAGCTCACCGAGGTCTCAATGCTTTACGAAAGCTCTTAGCGAACGGCAGTACCATGATCCTTTCTGTCATTATAGATAGACAGATGTCTATCTGTTTTTTTATCAGGTTAAAATTTAATTCAAGTAACGTCCATCTCAAAGCTTCTTATATTATGCTTATATACAGACTATTTTAATTTATAAATGGTCGTTAGAAGCTTGATGGGCGTTTCTTTATATATCAAGACTAAGCTCGAACTACTATAGCTCATCAAGGCGGCTGGCTCTGTTGAAAGTGGTCCTAATAATAATAATAATGAAGTGAACAAAGAGTTATGTCGAATCGGCTCAGGGGAGATATATATGGAGGTTTTTATTTAGGTAATGACCAACAGCAACCTAGCAAAGCAGGTCTACCTGTTTACTTAGACTTTCTTTGGCTCCTGTTCTTCTTCTTCCTTTTATTTTATTTTCTTATTTTTTTTATTTTCCCCTCCGCTTTCTCGCTGCTTTATCCGCTTTTTTTCCCATTTGTTCCCTGTTTATTCTCTACAGAGATCCGGTTTCCTCCCTGATATCTGTGAATTAGTCTCCTTTCCTCCTGCTGGCAGCTGATCCACAGGTTCCTCCTTTCCATTCAAAAAACGCCAAGAGGTCCTTCAAGATGGTTCAAACAGTTGGGGATCCTCCCGCCGGCGTCCAACAAGCTTCCTGGTGCATACTCCAAGAAGTAATCGGATATCCATGATGCACGGACTAGCGGTGATGAACATGTTCTAGAATCAAGAAGATGTGATGTTCGCCGGGTCCCAAACCAAGGAAGAGGGGAGGCGCTGTGGCCTCGATTGCTGTTGCCGCAGCGCTCTCCCCCGATTTTTATGGTTATTTGACCAGATCGGGTTCAAACCCGCCTGATATTTGATATGACGCAATCCTTGCGCATTTTGATAAGTGCTTTCCGGGGCAGTCGCTGGTGGGTAGAAGACTAATAGCCGTTCACGGCCCGGAGTCCTCTTTCACTTTGTCAAATCACACATTTATACATTTATATATCGACCTCGATGCATCAAAGAAGAGAAGCTGCGCCGCAACGGTTTATCATTCTACTAGGGAGCTGGAAAAGCAATGTCCTTGCCTGCCTACAGAGGAATGTTGCCAGATCCACTCTGCAACTACACTGAGCCTGAAGACCACAACGAGATGCTGATTGGCCTTGTGCAGGCAGTTCAAGATGTGTCCAAGCCCAGAAGGGCTATACTGTGTTGTCCACAGATCCCCTTCCAGAGCAAAGAGGGAACTGACCTCTTCACCGAAACCCGCTCTCTCTCCAGAGTCCAGTCACACAGGCCTCTGGCCATATGCACAATCAAAACCCACAACCATGTTTATTCACATCAAGGCAATGTCATGTTTTGCGTAAAGGAAATTGTGAAGCATTCACACAGTTCTGTCTTCTTTATGGACCTTGATTACTGCAAGTTTAGTAATGTGCTTGAGGTGGTATGTGGCTTCAATTCCGAAGAGCACATCCTGAATCCATAAAAAAACTAAGTACATGTATCTACAAATTGATTTGAAATATGCACTAGATCAAATGAGCCTTCCACAACTGCAAAATGCCTATGAAGTTGATGGGGTTGAAGTTCAGCACTTGGCATCCTAAATTCACGTGTCAACTGACCGGCAAGGAATATTGTTCTGTTTTGAGAACCTTCACAGGTTCAAGTTGACATGCCCCAAATGGTATGAAATCTAACCAAAGTTAGATATTCAAGTAGTGAGACTTAAGTTACACATAGCTAATACTGGATTTCTGCTCTGGCAGCATTGGACTCTCTTAAAGAGAGAGAGAGAGACATCGCGGTGCCAACGAAGCTTCTTAAGTCATCAGAAGAATGTACTGCAACAGCATAAGAATGATTGTTGGTTTTTTTTTTCTAATGCCAAGCACTGATTACAACATGGTCAATATTTACTTTTTAACTACCTCTAAAATGATATCAACTTTAAGCGAGTTGGAAGCTGGTCTAGTGTCTTGCCGTTCTCTGACAGGTTTGAGCCATAGAGACATTCTTTCAGGTCAGACGAAATTTGGGCCATTGCATACCAAGTTCTGGGGATTTCTCGTAAACATACTGCTATGATGCTGGCTGTGCTTCAGCATGAGGATTTTGCAATCAAAGACTTTAGGAGGCTAACTGGTATGTACCGCACAGAATTTCCTGCAGCACATGATGTTCAAACTAATGGGACAATCAGGGACAAGTTGTTAGGTATATGGATGATCACCTAAAAAGATATGGATTCCTTACCACATACAATGAGACAATCTCCGTTAAAAGAAGAGGAGCTTTTAATCCTCATCACCATCCAGCACTCGGCCTAGGATCATATCCCTTAGGGAATGCATGTTATTTTTCGGCAGTGGGGCAAGGCATGGCCGTTGCCGGTACCGCGGTCAGCAGAATGGTGCATCCCTAGTAGATGTATTTTTGGTCCTTTCAAGACTCATAAACATGTCAATTTCTTCTAATTACTATATATACTTCTTAGACCAGTGGTAATGAGTCCCAAGGATATAATCTCCGGCGCCGATAGTCTACACTTTCAAGTAGGCAAGTACATTTAGCTGGAAGTGGAAACACAGATCCTGTTGCTTTGTGGAATACCGCGCTACGAAGTACGATTATCAGCTTACCCTTAACGAGGCGATCGTTTTTACGTAGTTGGACGAGGACAGGAATAGGAGGGCTATTTCTTTAGTAGACTCACGGACCAATTGTTCAGCATTCCACCGCAAGGTTGCACGTTCTGGGCGTTGAATAGGTAAAGTCAATTAATAAGAAACGAATTCGTCTTACGATGCCCTCCGGCGACTCTTGCACTGCACATTTCTGAGTCAACCAGAATTAGAGCTGTAGTCTAAATATGCCGTTCCTTTTGAACCCTTTATTTAATTCGCCTCGGGACTCATGGACTGTAAAGACTCGAAAATAGAAAAAGAAAACTCATATATAGGCCTCCCTCCTTGCGGCAGCATCCGGCATGCACAGGTGCAGGATCGGCAACTAACGGCCGTCCTGAAGACCGGGGTAGCTGGCCGATTCAATCCCTCGGCCTGAGGATAATCAGTTGTCCTTGTGTCCGGTGTGACGATGTTGACTTGCATGCAGGTGGCGTCTTTAGTGCAAGGCGGCGGTAAGACTGGCTGTGCTGCTTTCAGGGAATGAGAGCCCTGCCTTATGCATGCCGTACAGGATTATACTACTTTATATTAATGACTCGTCGATGGGAAAGTTGTCGAGCGATATCTGACAGAAAGGGAACACTGGAGTATTCAATCACTAAAAAATACAAAATAGCAACCCTAATCGTTAGCATTTAAAAAAGAAAAATCGAAAAAGTTCACCAACTAGATCCCCGCCCACTCATTTTAACAATGGCAGTAGCCTAATAGAAACCGGCCCTTCGGTCCACGCCTTGCACGTTCCCGCCGTTAAGTCGTCTACGAAGAGCGCGTCGGAGTCAGAGAGGCCGCTGCAGTCCGGTGACGACTATGCCGTGATGCCATCGCAGCCGTGTTTTCTGCCGCCGTGCGCCTGGCCGTGGACGGCGTAGAAACTCTCTCCTGGCCAGTCGAATTTGACGTTCTGGCACTCGTTCGGCCTGAGGATGACGGGCTCCAAATCCTTGAATTTAGAGCCCAGGCCGGTGGAAAGACAGGTCTCGTAGAACCGTATCCGCCCGACGACGTGGTGGCCGTCGTGGTGTTCGTGGTGCGCGGGTAATTGGACGTCGTGGTGGGAGTAGACGCTGTGGTTGTCAATGGAGTTGTGGTAGATGCCCTGGCCATAGACGGTGGCAGGGAGGATGAAGGATACTGTGGTGAGGAAGAACTACAGTTTTAGGTTAGTATTCGAATGGCTACAGCGGTATTGTCTTGATATTCATTCTGTCCATCTCACCCGGATGGGTACTTTGTTATAGTGAAATCACCTTGGAGAAATGCATTTTGTCTTACTAGATTCCAGAGATTGCAGCCCGTAAGCTCCTTCAACATATCTAAGCCATGCTGCTTCTGGTTGCATGGACAGCCATCGCTATGTATCGAAGAACATTGTTGACTTAATGCCGATCTTTTTAGAGCTCTGTGGCATACTCCTTGGGTGTTTGTAGGGTTGTTCAGCGAGCCGTGATCCATCTCAGATGCAGAAAACATGCGGATGCAAGGGCTGCTCTTTGGCAGTATTCAAACGCCTGGGCTTTTTAGAATGTGATCAACACTGCAATTCATCTGAATGCCATTGCCTCTCGAGGAAAGTATGAAGAGATCTTTCTGCCATTCTGGTAGCTTCCAGATGTTAAGAAACCCAGATCTTATGTGCAATTGGCTCACTACTTAAATGTTAGATACTCCTAATCAACTATAAGCACATACCTGGGTATTCTCAGGTTGGGCGACCAGAGCATACAAGGACCCATTGCGGGAAAAAAAGGTCTTCTGCACGACAGCATGATAACTCTCTATCATAAGCATCTGCCCATGGTACGATTCCGTTTATGTTCAGTAGTGTTGGCTGTTGTAGCAAATGTTAGCTTTGAGCAACGCGATGAGTCAGCTAAGATTTATAACCCAGCCTTGCCGCAGCGCCTTTGCAATATCTGTAAAGTGAACCGAGATCCTTAGGACCTGCAGATCTGCAGACACGCTTCTCATGTTCTGCTGCTTGTGTGTAGGCCAGAGCCCTTGTCGGAAGAGTAATCCAGTTCCCTTCAGAATTCATGTGTTGCAGGCCGAAAGATAGGTATATGTGGATAGGGACGCTTAAGCGATGTTCCAGTACATCAGAGTTGAGACACATGTTAATCATACTGGAATGCATATTCCAAGATGTCCTGAACAACACAGGGTCCCAGATTGCCATTTCTCTCCATGTAGGCGAAAATGTGACTTCAGACTCGGTTCGTTTTCATATCAAAGCAAAATCGTGGTAGCTGGAACTCACACGGCCCCCTTGTTTTTCTTTTATTGAGCTCACGCTTTGGATCTCATGAGCAATACCTTGCACATAAGATAGTCAGGGATTTTAATCATGCAGATCTCAATATCTCCCCATTTCAGGAATTATTGGACCTAAAGTATCCAGAAATTTTGAGCGATCTTCCAGAACAAACTGATGTAGACATCATCATCATCATCATCATCATCATCATCATCATCATCATCATCATCATCATCATCATCATCATTCTCAGAGTGTTGTATCGCTGCCTCTGTCGCAGAGTAGGAAAGTATTCTTCAGAGATGGCCATTTGTTGGTGTACAAGATGGAGAATGTTGTAAATATTGACGGTTGGCTGAAATTTACTGATCTTGATCAGACTGTACTCTAGTCTTCAATAAGTCTTCCATGGACCAGCTGTTGGAAAGCTCAAATCAACACTCCACTTTATCTATAAGATAAGGACTTGCTCACTTCATCTCCTTTTTCAGGTCAGATGGGAAAGTCCTTTCCCATCTCCTCACAGTAATAGATTTTCCAGTAGCACGCTCTAATAAGGGAATCCGGACTGGTAATCGGCATTGTGGGTTTCAAGATTGGCAAGGTACTGTACACTTGAAGATGATCTCCAGCGTCCCCCAGGCATGGTTATATAGCTGTTCAAGTATGTGAAACCAATGATGGAAGCTCCCATTGAGACGACGATATGCTTCTCAAAGTGCTGTGTATAAGGGTACCTAGGTATGCATTGCGCTAGCCCAGTTTGGAGGTGACTGTAAAGCAGCGACACCAAGATGGAAATACCACAAAAGTGTGCATCAAAGGCCATGAGACTTCATGATCTTTTCACTGTCGCCCAGAGTTGCTCCGGACATGCAGGGTTGAACGGAGGGCACAGCAAGGTGGAAGCGCCTCGGCGTTTCTATCTCCCGTCGGCCCCCTGCAGATCAACCCTGTCTGTTCATCTCCGTACACATTCCACTTCACCACTATTATCACCTACCATCAGCGGACAGCCGATGTCCTTCCAAGTCCTCCCACTTGACTGTCTGCCTCGATTCGCGCCCGGTGGGTTGCACCGTCTGGACTTCGCGGTGTGGTTGGCCAGCGTCCGACAGCTTAGCGCCGACGATGCAAGATGGAGATGCTGATTTGCCCGCCTGGGGAACGCCGTGCACGCTATCCCTGCACCGACGATGTGATCGATGTGATAGACCGGGGTCGTGCTCTAGCGTCTACGAGCACTGTCCAGTCATCGTGTTTCTCGCTCGAAACGATCACCAAGGTTGCTCTTGATCCCGCTCATCCTCCAGAGTCCAAGTTTGCTGCGCACACAGGCCTCCAATCAGCTCGTCGATGCGCGTTCTTTTGTGCTTCCCAGAATGAAGTCCGGCGCCAACAGCTGCATCTCTGATTTGAGCGTGCTCACGCCGTGTCCCTGCCCCTCTATATGAGGGCCGGCCGGAGTAGCGCCCGACGCTGATATTCGAGGCCCGTCGAGCCGGCTGCAGGTCAATGTCGTCTGCTGCCTTTTCTTCCATGCTCCTCCTCTCTCGCGAGTCCGTTGTCTGCCTTTGTCTGTACGCATTTTGTTCTTAAGCTGCGCAGGTTTCGCGGAAGTACGCAGGTCGGACCAGAAGGGGTACGGTATACAGCATTGCCCGCTCAGCTGAGATCCTGTGCGATGCTCACGGCCTTCCAAGCCCCCGCGCTGACGTTTTGTCTTACAGTCGAGGAGCTCAGTCTCATCTACTGAGTTCAAGTCTATAGCTGTTGCCTCCGAATCATATATCCCTTCTGATATTCAGCGGATGTATGCAATTCCTGCTGACCCCCATTGAAAAGTGCCGTTCTGAACATCATCTAGCAGTATTTCTGGTCTATCCTACGATAGGGCCGCCGCAGTCTTGTTCGGAGATTCAACTCAGGTAGTTATTTGTCATTTTAAACACTACCCCAAGCAGGTTGAGAGCTGGTCCTCTCGTCTGCAAACTTCCATACCAACTGAGCGCGCGATTTCATATCGACAAGTACGGACCAATGTCAATCTCAAGCGGAAGCCAAAACAGCAGTCCCCAGACTTACGAAGCCGTTGTCCCAGTTGATATGGTTGGCGGCCAGCACAGAGCGATGACAAACCCGTCTCAACCGGCTGCAGCGCCTGGAGCGCGCAGCTCGTCTGAATCGTCATCGTCGTCCTCCCTGAAAAGCCCGCGCACTGCTCGGTTCGCCGAAGCGACCTCTGTCCACTCCCCCGTTGGACCAACTGAGAGCGGCAGGTCTCCGTTCGCGGACCCTCCCGCTCAGACACAGACGCAGCACCACGTGTCGGACGTGGGATTCGGATATGTCGCCGACAACGATGCCTCGAGGAACGCATCGCTCCCCGCGCCACCGGCTTCGCCGCTGAAGAGCGCCCTGAAAACCCCAGGGACTCCGGGGAGGGCGCTGAACCCGCTCAGCCCGACATTCCGGGAGGAGTATATCCTGGAGAAGCGCGAGAAGGCGACTGAGAAGGAAAACGAGAAGGACCTGGTGAGCGAAGATCAGAAACAACCCAATATACTGCTATGCTAACCCGTAGTCCAGAAAATCAAAGCCCGGGTCCGAATAGCCAAATTTCTCCTGCGCTGCGTCAACTTCAGTTGCAGTCTGATCGTGCTATCGCTCCTGGCCACGACGTTCTCCATCTTCAACGCTACAAAGCACCTCCCTCCTCGCAACAACCTGCCCCCGTGGGCGGTCGGTACGAACCCGTGGCCACAGATCCTGCTGTTGGTCCTGGCCTGTATTTCCCTCGTCACCTGCCTGATAGTGTTCTACGGCTACTGGAGAGGCGGCCACAGACGCGCGGAGAAGGTTGCAGTCTACTACACTGTCTTTTCTGTGTGCTTCTTCGCCTTCAGCGTTGTCATGTGGGTTGTGGGAGCAGCGATCTTCCAGAACAGCAAGGCCTCTGGCAACGGTCAGGATCTGTGGGGCTGGTCCTGCAAGGACAACCTACGGCGGCAGCTGTTCGAAGATGATGTCAAGTATGCCCTCGTATGCCGCTTGCAGGTGGGTTCCCCGTGGTTGCTCCTGTCGGCCTGGATCTAACGTTCGCAGGACTGGTCACTGGTGTGCGCCATCATCGAGATCGTCATCGACGTCATTGTCATCCTCATCTACGCGGTCGTCTTCTACCGCTTCTACTCCAAGCAGCGGCTGCGCAAGTCCATGGACCTGCGTGACAAGGCCAGGTCCGACCTGTATCTCGCGCAGCTCCGCTCGCAGTCCGCGCCCAACACCCCCGGGTTCCCTCGCACGCCCAAGTCGCCGTACGTGTCCACGACGCAGGCCCAGGACGTCTACTCGGCGGCCGAGAATGGTGAGCACTACACGACGCAGTACGCGACGCCCAAGTCGCCAACCCATCCCCCAGAGCCGTTCCAGCTGCAGCCGCCTCCCATCCGCGTGCAGCACGCGACCCCCAAGCCGGCGCAGAATGGATTCGACACCCCCGCACCAATACAGGCACCAGCGCCAGCGCAGACGGCGCAGAACGTCAACCAGCACGTCCCCGCCGCTCCGGGAGAGAAGACGTACGAGCCCGTGCCCATCCCCAGCGCCTATTCCAGTCCGATGGCCAGCCCCAGCTTCGCGCCGCAGGCCCAGCCGTCCATGGCCCAGGCGATGGCGCAGGGCGCGCCGGGCACGGCATACACGACGGATGGAAGAGTCCATCAATCTCCACCGGCCAGCCCGGGATTTGCTCCACAGCGATAGGCTATCTACTATCTATCTACCACTGGAGCTGATCCTGCTGAAAGACATGTACAAAAAACTGAACCAGAAAAAGAAAATATAAGAGCCAGGAGACTCTACACTTCTCCGTTCGTGGACATATATGAAAGATATGATATCCCCCTTTTTTAACGCACTTGGATAGCTAGCTAGCAGGCGGGGCGATTGGCGTTGCGTTATCGGATCGAGTTCTATCTAATTTCTCGGGTTTTGAGTTGACACTTGCGGGAGGGTCTCGTTTATTATTTATTAATATACTGGCGATATCCGCTCATTACACTATTTTGTTCAGTTCATATTTCCTTTGTTTAAATATCTCCTATGTCTATCGATTGGACTTGTTTATCTCTTGGTCCATCGCTGGCAGCCCAAAACCACCATCGCTCTACCGCGTATGGGTATTGTCACGCGTCTTTGGTGGGAGCGGAGGGAGGAAAGGAAAAAAAAAGGTCGGAGCTTCTCTTCCCTGTATGCAATGTTGCGTATCACAGATATCAATCAATCAAAGTGTTGTATGCACTGTACTCTTTCGCGGGGTAAACGTAACGTAATTGAATTTGAGTTGAATTGATCCATTCTATCTGTATTCTTTCTTTCCGCTTGATCAGGCGGAGTCAACTGGCTACGGGAGCTGCTAGCCAGGGAAAAGAAAATGCAAGTCATCCTCGAAAGCTCCTATTCCAGGACATCATCAAATGATACTTCCAAGCCTCACTCTTCTTAAGGAGGCAAGGTAAAAGAAATAAATAAAAATGGATACATGCCAGAGAAAGTCCAAAGTCCAAAGCAGATATCTTATCTCATCCGCGCCACATACCCTCCGTGCCAGACGGACATTCCATCCATCCATTTATCCATTCGTTCATCCATCCCGTCATCCGGTTTGAACATCGAACATGCCAGATAGAAGAAACAGCAAAACTCCATTCCATCAAACTCCGCTGAGAGTAAAGACAAGCAAGCCATGACGTGACATGACAATGACAACGACATCTATCATCCTGCCCAAGAGTGGTCTTATTCTATGTATGTACATACATCTATCGAACCACACCCAACAGCAACAGCACCGGCCGCCGCCTACGCAGCAACCCCCTCCTCGATGACGGCGCCCATGTCCTTGGACACGTAGATCTCCTCGAGGTTGCCCTCGGCGTCGCTGAAGGGGTCGCCGCCCTGCAGGACGAGGCCCTTCTCGTTGGCCAGGTGCAGCAGGCAGATGAAGCCGTACGACGTACTGATGTCGCGCAGGGCGTGCTCCGGGTACACCGACTTGAGCCCGTTCATGATGGAGGTGAAGCGCAGGCGGCCATCGTTCTGGTTCTGGTTCTGGTTCTCCTTCGGAGGGGCGGAGCGGTTCGCCGGCGTGGGGGTCGGCGGCGCGTCTGCGTCCGCGGGCTCCGGGGGCGGAGCGGTGACGGCGGCCGCCTCGGAGGCGGAGTTCCAGTCAGCGGACGCGACCAGCCGCTGGTCCATGCCCTTCCACATCTCCTCCTTCAGCCGCCGCACGTCGACCCTCTTGGCGACCCGGGCGTATGCGACGTACTCCGGGCGCATCCTGCGGCCCCCGTGCGTCACCAGCTGCGTTCCAAACCCGCCTGGCCCGGACTGGAGCGCCGAGCCGGGCGTCGCGCCCACCGTGTTGAGCAGCGCCGTGAGGCCGGACGTGCCGCCAGCGTCGCCGGCGGACGTCGTCTGCTGAGCGTCCGCATCGCCAGACGGCGAGAACATCTCCCGGGCGTCTGCGAATGGCAAGTTGTCGTCGTCATCGTCGTCCATGGGGAGTCCGTGGGGGAAGGCGAGGCCGTCGTCCTCGAAGAAGTTGGCGTCGTACTGGCCGGCGGGAGCGGCGTCCTCGGCGGCAGTCGTGTCGTTCTCCGGCTTGTGGTTCGCCCAGAACGCCTCGTCCATCTCGCCGGGGGCCGGGTTCTGGTTCTGCGGCCGGTAGGTGCTGACCCGTCGGCCGCCAAGCACCTTCTTCGAACCCATCCGGGCCTTCGGCTTGAGGAAGAGACGCAGCAGCTCCCGCGAGTTGAAGTGCTTGTCGTCCGGGAGGAGGTTGCGGCCCTTGGTCTTCCATTGCGTCTTGGGCAACGAGATGGTCGAATTCGAACTGGCCTGCGTGTAGATCATCTCAGCAGCGGCGGGATCCAGCGGAGCCGCGAAATCGATCTCAAAGGGCTCCTTCTCCTTCCGCTGCTTGGGCGCCGCGTTCGCGGAGTTCGCGGCAGCGTTCTCCTTGATCCTGCGGATCTTCCAGTGCTCCGGGCCGGCCCAGTTCTTCTGCAGCGCGTTGTCGAAGTAGCTGAGGATAGTCTCGTGCTCTCTGTTGGCCGGCTGGTGGGAGAGCGAGATGGCGTAGGTCTCTTCATTCTCAAACTCGCCGTCACCGTCGTTGTTGCCGTCGCCATCCCGGTCGACGCGGTGGACCTTGAGCATCGGCTCCAGCGCCGCGTCTCGGGCCCAGGCTTCACCACCCTCACCGAAGCCGGTGTCTCCGCCGAGATCGAACCCGGCGAGACTGGGATCGTCGTCATCAAAGCCGACTGCGTTGGAGTCGTCGAGCATGATGCCAGAGGCCTCCCCGATCCGACCGCCCTCTTCGTTCGATTTATCATTCCGCCAGTCCTCAGGTGCTCTCAGGAAGGGGATGTCAAGCGACCCGCTGGTATCCCCCAGTTCGAAGTTTTTGAGCGAAGGGCAAATATCCTGCTCGTCGAGACGGTCCAGGTTTGGGAAGAACCTGCTCGCCAGCGAAGCCAGGTCGATCTCCACGTTCTCATCTTCCGGCTTCTGCCCGGGAGGAGGGGAGCCTGATCCCTCGGGATCTGCTGTCTCCCCCCGACCGCTGTCCCTTCGCTTGGCTGCCTCCGCGTCCGCCGCATCTGCCGCGTCGTCACTGCTGTCGAAAACGATGCGACCCTCCCCGTCGATGGACAGGTGGTTCAGAAGTAAGCCTTTTGCGCCTCCCTCGTCGAAATCTGCTGATGCCTTCTTGAATAGCGGGTCCACCGCGAACTCGAGCTCAAACTTCTTCAGCTGCAATGCTGCGAACGACGGCGCCAGAGTCGCCTCGTGTGACCGCTGCGTCTACACGGGATCAGCCTGAGGACCGGTACGCAGAGCGGGCGTCTGGCTTACCTTCTTCCTCGTCTTCCTCCTCACGCCGTCCTCACCCTCCTCCTCTTCCTCCTCGTCGCCCTCCTCGCCTTGCTCTTCGGTCTCCTGCGTTTTTCTGCTGTCGCTGCTCTCTGCCAGACCGCTCAGCAGCTTGCCAGTTTCGGTTGCGACGCTGTCGACTCTGCTCGTGTAGATCTTGACACAGCCGTCCAGTGTGCAGCTGGCCTTCTGGAAGTTGACCCCGTCCCCCTCTTTGAGCAGGGTCATGTCGTGGAAGTAGTCGATGAGCGCAAAGTTCCACGAGTTGTTGGCGTTGATCTTGTTGTCCGTAGCCATCTTCATCCATTCCTCAAAATTGGCCAGGATGGGCACCCGCTTCATTGGGGTCACCGCTCTCGCATGCCGGCCGTCAACATCGCTCTCGCGGCCTCGCGCGCCCGAGGCATGGGGCGTCGCAGGGCTGGATGCGCGGTCGTAGCTGGGCCTGCTGCGTCTCGGGGGCATGGGCGTCTTGACGGCGGCCTTGATCTGGTCCATCTGGCGGTCATGCAGCGCCTGACGCGACTGCATGCGCGCCGCCTTCTCCTCCGCGTCATCGTTGAGGGGGATCCTGAAGCCCGCAACAGATCAGTAAACGTCCTCTAGCTAGCTGGCGCACATGGATGCGCAGCGCACGTACTTGATGGGGGAGTTTTTGTGCGGCGTCGAAGCGCCGGTGGAACGGCGGGCCATGCGAGGCATTGTGGGTGTACTTGCGCCGTAGATTCAGGAGCGAAAGGATACTGCTCTAGCAGGCATTCATGCTGTCGCCGTGCGGGGTGGACTTGATGCGCTGCGCATCTTCGTCTCGCCAACTCGGGCCGTCAACAAAACATACGCCGCGCCGCAGCGACCACGTGCGCAGCGCTAGCCCGATGCGGCAGGCAGCCGGGTGCCTGAGATCTGCTCATCGCGTCCGTCTGACGACGCACCATCATCATCTTCTTCTTCTGCATCTTCTCGTCTTCTTGCAGTATTTATTATCTTAGTGCTATCCTACAACGGCTGTCCTGCTGCATGTCCGCCGTCTCAGGCCGTGGGTCGGTCTGAACGACGTCGACTCCACCAGTGACCACTCGGGTGCAGAGGACGTACAGTACAACCTAGGCATACAACCTAGGCACATATTTGTACAGCCCTCAGTTCAGCAGGATCAGGCTGGTAACACACCAGCATCCAGCAGAGACTGAGGAGAGGATTAATCATTCACAAGCCTTCAAGACCTCTATCATTGGACTCGGCCGTTGTCTGCCTGTGGGCCTCGGATCGCTTCCGCCTGCACCGCCGCATTCTCCGCGTTGACATCAGACCGCTGGCCAGCTTGTCCTCCCTTGTGGCTGTCGCTGTCGTGTGCAGCCCTCCCCCGCCATGGCCTAGGAGAACGGCACGAATTGATCGCCCTGCACTTCCTCGCGGTCATCCCGGATCCCTCCGGACGCTGAGATCTCGTTCCTCCTTCAACCCCATGATGCCTTCGCCATGCGTGGGCCAAAAACTGACGTATACCGCCGCCCTCCCGCGACGCCGAGGAAGGGACGGTATGCTGTTCGGCCGTTTTACCTGACCATCCTGGTCTTCACGGTCATCGTGGCGGCGAGCTGGACCCTCTGGCTGCTCGACATCAGCTGGATTGCTTGGTCGAGTCCTCTGGCCAGGAGGCAATGGACTGGAGAGGATGTGTTAACACGCATGCCGGAGGTAAATACTGAACCCCGGTCCCTCCAGGATAGATCTAGAGACTAATCAAGGGAACGGTTCTTCAGTGCCATCTCGTCCACAAGGCTAAGGACCAGTGCGCCTTCGTCCGCAACAATTGCCCCGACCATGAGGAGGGGCTCTTCTCCTACCTGCAGTTCTACTACTGCAGCCTCTCCCGCGCCAAACCGGTTGCCTTCGTCATCCTCGTCCTGTGGATGTCCATGCTCTTCAGCACCATTGGCATCGCGGCCAGCGACTTCCTGTGCATCAATCTGAGCACCCTCGCCAGCATTCTCGGGATGAGCGAGAGCTTGACCGGCGTGACGTTCCTCGCGTTCGGAAACGGCAGCCCTGATGTCTTCTCCACGTTTGCGGCGATGAAGTCGAACAGCGGCAGTTTGGCCGTCGGAGAGCTGATCGGGGCCGCGAGCTTCATCACGTCTGTCGTCGCGGGGTCGATGGCGCTGGTGCGGCCATTCCGCGTGGCGCGGAGGAGCTTCGTCCGCGACGTGGGCTTCTTCGTCGTCGCTGTGAGTTTTAGCATGCTGGTCCTTGCTGACGGAAAGCTGCGCGCGTGGGAATGCGCCGCGATGGTCGGACTGTACCTCTTCTACGTCGCCATGGTCGTGACGTGGCACTGGTATCTGGGGCGGCAGCGGAGGATGCGTGAGAGGGACATTGCAGCGCGGACGCATTTCCATATCCCGGAGAACCAGGAGCTGGACATACAGGAGACGGCGGAGGACGATGATCCTGGAGTGGTCGGGGAGACGAGGAGCCTTCTTCACGGCCCGTCGAGGGACGATTTCGACGCCCTCGAGAGGGCGGACTTCCCGGCCTGGAAGGAGGACCACGAGGACGACGAGACTCGGGCTCGATACCTGGCCGAAATCCGCGACAACATGCACGTCAGCCGGCTGGTGCCCACGAGACGACGGAACACATTGACCCCGATACGGCCGAGTTTGGTCGGCGCTCTCGAGTTCCAGTCTGTCCTGTCGTCCCTAAAGAAGTCCAGGAACATCCACCACATGCCTATCAACCTCCGCAGCTACTCTGAAGACCCGAGCGTCTCCCCTCGGCGGCAGCCGGATAACCGCTCGTCTTTCTCGAACCCGCCGGCCAGCTCGTCAGCGGCCCACTTATCTCCCGGCCATGAATCAGCTTCCACTCGGACCCGTGCAGTATCGGCCAACGACGCAGCAGGGCTACGCCTGGATACCAGCATTCTGGATCGCGGTCGTCAACGGCCGATCAACCTCACCGTGACTGTGCCTCCAAAAGAGCCCCGCGAGACTCCTGGCCGGGATACCGGTGCGCAGCCCGAATTCTCCCAGATCGACGAGTCTGCGATGTTGACGGTCTCCCCGACTTCGTCCGGATATCCTTCACGCAGTCACAGCCCAGTTTCGGAGGCACGAATCCCTTCGCCTGACCATCTTGCACCGCCCAGGCCAGAACTGCGGACTCCCGAATATCAGACGGACCCGACGATCCACCGGCTTTCCCCGGGGGGCGTGTCTCCGCGAGGCACGGTGCACATTCCCCAGATTTCCGTCAGCCCTGACCATGACGTTCAGAGTCCTGCAACAAGCCCGTTTCCGCCGTTCTCAGACGGCACCGCGTCGGTCTCGTCGAGAGCCCCCAGCGTTCGTCAGGACGTTTCTCCGGATTTGCTACGTCTGCATGACGATCTGATAGACGGATACGATCCCGAGGCCAAGCCGCTGAAGTGGTGGCCGTATCGGATTCTTCCGGCGCCCCAGCTGCTGGTGTCGACGCTGTTCCCGACTCTCTACAACTGGAAGGCCAAGAGCCTCTGGGAGAAGCTGTTGGGCATTGTCGCAGCACCCAGCGTGTTCCTGCTGACGATCACTCTTCCGGTCGTGGATCCGACGCAGACTGATCCGGTGTCGGACCCCGATCCAGTGCTGCTGCCCCCGGTGCCTGACGGAGACAATCACCCACCGCCGCTCATCCAATTGCCGGAAGACAGCCCTCGTCTCAGGCCCCAGAGCCGCGAGTCGACCACGTCCAAACACGCATCCTCGGCGCGACCGCGCTGGGACTCGGAGATGCCTGCCGCTCAACCGCCGTCGGACCGGTCCGCCTCGCAAAAGGAATGGCATCGATGGCTCGTCTCCGTGCAGCTGTTTACGGCCCCGTTGTTTGTCACCGTCATCGGGTGGACGAACATGGACTCGGAGATGAAGGCCCGCAACCTCCTGCTGCCGGTGCTGTGTTCTCTCCTCTTCTCTCTGCTCTGTCTCACCGGCCTCATGATCAGCATGAGACACCGGGACCCGTCGCGGCCATCAAAGGAGAGCCGGCCTCTTCTCGCGCTGCTCGGTTTCGTCGTGGCAATCGCCTGGATCGCGACGATCGCGACCGAGGTCGTCAGTCTCCTCAAGACCCTCGGGGTCATCCTCAACATCAGCGACTCGCTGCTCGGCCTGACCGTCTTCGCGGTCGGGAACTCGCTGGGCGACCTCGTAGCCGACATCACCGTCGCTCGCCTGGGGTACCCCGTCATGGCGCTCAGCGCGTGCTTCGGCGGTCCGATGCTGAACATCCTGCTCGGGATCGGGGTCGGCGGTCTGTACATGACCCTGCAGTCGCAGAAGAAGCCGCCCACATCGACACTGGTCGTCGACCCGTACCAGATCACCATCTCGAAGACGCTGGTCATCAGCGGCGCGACGCTGCTGGTCACGCTCGTGGGGCTGCTGGTCGTCGTCCCGCTGAACCGGTGGAGGATGGACCGCAAGATCGGCTGGGGCCTTGTCGCCCTCTGGAGCGTCAGTACCCTGGGCAACATCATTGCCGAGCTGACCACGTCAACGTAGTTGTTTGTAGTTAGTTTTGTCTCTTTTTTCTTTGCATGAGGGCAGATGCGATGCGACGCTGTTTGTGTGTTTGACATGAAATGAAATGAACTTCAGCCTTGCCGCATGCCTGATGGTTCGTCCTCGGTGTACATAGCACGCATGCATACCTACCTGTGTCCGTTTCAGAGTCTCTTACCTCGTTTGTTGCACAACTGGTCTAGCTGACTGGCTTGACTTCACTGACTTCACTGACTGACTGGCTGGCTGATGAAGATGACGATCTATCCATCCATCTATCAGGTATCTATCTATATCTATGCATGCATTTACCATTTACCATCTATCTATCTATCTATCTATCTATCTATCTATCTATCTAAGATGCTATCTGAATGCAAATTTTCCATTGATTGCATCCATGAAATGAAATGAAATGAAATGAAATGAAACCGATTACTGATTCTTACAATTCCTATTTAAATGCAAAAAAAGACCGACATAAGGGACCAAAAAATCCTCCATTAAAATAAGCAAATTTAAAAAGTTACAAATTAATTTCTAAAGTCGATAGATAGATAAAGATAGATAGAAGAAGCAATATATATCCTACGGCTACTAAAAAAAAAGAGGCTATAATAGCTATAGCTATAGAAAACGAACAGAACGGAACGGAAGCAACCAGAAAATCACAAAAAGGCAGCTTTGAGTGGTCAGTCGGGTCGGTCTCTGTTCTTGGTTTCCTTTTTCCTCCACCTTGATAGATAGGACAGAGAAATCCGCACTGTCTCACTCCAGCCGTCTTGAACTTGAAATGGGATCCAACCAACCGCCCGCGCAACAAAACTGCCAAGTACAATAAAGTAAGATATCAATTGCTAAACTATAGGTAGCTACATTCGACCCACAGGCGAGCATTGTCAAAGTGCGGATCTTGTTCAATCCAACACGCGGCCCGCGACAGCGGCGCCGCTCCGGTCCTTGGTCTCCACCTTCCTCAAGGTCTTGCCGGCCTGGATAGACATGAGCAGCGCGCTGCGGTCGGGCAATCCGGCCGGCGGCCCGCTTGGAGCGGAAGGAGGGGGCGGGGGCGGGGGCACTCCCGCTGGCCCTGGAGGAGGTGGAGGGGGTGGTGGTGGAGGTCCGCCTGCCGACGGAGCAGGAGGCGGTGGTGGAGGTGGCGGCGGTGGGGGCACTGCTGCAGACGCGCCGTTGGTCTCTGAGGTCTCTGCAGGTGCCGCTGGCGGTGCTGGGGGCGGAGGCGGAGGAGTAACTGGATTCTCCTGCACCGGCGTGGGCGACTTGGAAGGAGACTTGTTGTCGTCCATGGCGCTCAGAGGCCGAGGGGGCCCCATGGTGCCGAACAGGATGCTGGCCAGCTGCTTCGCACTGCCTGCGCCCGTGCGGTCATCGTCGTCGGACGACGAGTCGTCGTTGTCGGAGCCGTCGACGGACCAGCTGTCCTCTTCCGGACGAGCACGGGATTTGCGCTCGAGGGGCCCGGTCACCGGGAATGGAGACCTGGAGCTCTCCTGCTGTTGCTGTTTCTGCTGCTGCGCGAGGCGGTGGAAGGGGTTCGTGGACTGGAATTCCTCCTTGGGAGAGGTGACCGTCGTCTGCGGAACCGCCGAGGGGGAAGTAGCCGCTTGGTCTGCAGACTGGCTGAGCTTGCGGAAGTAGGGGTTCTTGGACTCCGAAGCCCCCGTCCGGCTGCTGGCGGGCGAGCTGACGGCCGGGCTGGCCTGCTTCTCCGGCTCCTGCGCGACAGCGGGCGCGGGGGTTGCCGGAGCCTCAGGCACAGGCGCGGGCGGAGGCGGAGGCGGAGGAGGCGGCGAGGCCGCGGTCGTCGGCAGCACCTGGCTCTGCGTTGGAGTGCTGTCCTGCGGGGTGATGTTGACCGGGCCCTCGTCGTCGGACGAGCTCTCCTCTGCAAGGCCTTCGAGTTCGCGCTGCAGCTGGCGCTCCCGCTCCCTGGCTGCCTCGAGTTCGGCGCGCTGGGCCGCCAGTCTGGCTTCCCTCTCCTTCGCCTCGCGCTCCGCGGCCGCCTTGCGACGTTTCTCTTCCTGCTTCTTGAGCTTGCCCTGTCTGACCTGCTCCTCGAGCTCGCGCAGACGGGCTTCCTGCGCCTCTTTCTCTCTCTGGAACTCTTCTTCCTGGCGTTTGGCCTCTTCCCTACTTGACGTTAGTGCATCCGGTGTATATATATATACTTTGAGGGCCGAACTCAAAACTTACTCTAGGCGTTTCCTTTCGGCCTCCTGGGCCTCCTGCTCTTCTCTGAGGGCTTGCTCTTTGGCCTCCTGCTCAGCCTTCGCCGCTTCGTCCGCATTCTTGGCCTCGGCCTGGCCGGAGCTGTCTGGTCTGCCCTTGCGAGATGGCGGCGCTGGTGGTGGAGGCTTCTTCCCTGCCGGCTTCGGGGCTGGAGGAGAGGGGGTCCGTTCGCTGGCCAGGCGGCGCTGTCTCTCCTCTTCACGCCTGGCATCTTCTTCCTCCGCTCGCCTAATCCTCTCCTCGCGCTCTCGCTTCTCTCGTTCCTGACGCTGCTGCAGAGTCTCTCCGGTATCGAAGTGAGGCTTGAGACCAGCGGCTGCCATACGCTCAGCGATACGCTTCTGAGCACGCTCCCTGGCGGCAGCCACACGCTCTTCGTGGGTGAGTCCAGTCAGCGAGCTCGAAGAGGTTGTCGACACCGGAGATGGCCGAGCTGCAATCTCGCCGTTGGCAGGGGTATCATATCTAGAAGCGCCCCTAGAGGACGAAGGTCTCGTTTGTCTGCAAATGTCAGTACGATCAATGAAGAGAAAGTTAAAAAAAAAAGGGGGGGGGGGGGGGGG
>Ga0207748_1000418_pt1 | contig 29436 bp, 19 predicted proteins | sample HigsolmetaGSP13D_FD_184841 | JGI IMG/M metagenome (GOLD analysis project Ga0207748, IMG submission 184841) | High solid enriched microbial communities from the Joint BioEnergy Institute, USA - SP1-3-D (SPAdes) | ecosystem: Engineered > Bioreactor > SSF (Solid state fermentation) > Aerobic >...
GGGGGAGGGACAGTCATCACCAGCGAATCCTGTCTGTTGTTGTGAGTTCCTTTTTTTTTTATTTTTGTGTGGATTCTTATTATTTTTCTTTTTATATCTGGGCAAATTGATTGATTGAGGTATGAGTGGTGTACGCAGAAGTGTCGTAAGACCACCAATGGAACAGTAGATTAGGTATCTAAGGTAGGATCCATGTATGCCATGTACTGTATGTAGACACTGAGAATCTAGATATGGAAATGCCCGGGTGGTATGTAAAGAATCCAACATTCATGAAGTCGCGTCCTGCTAGTTAATTCAGTCAAGTAAATCAACCGTCGCATAACTCGACGTTAGTTCCCGTTCTCATGCGCGTCCGTGTCCATGCCATGTCCACGTCCATGCTGCTTCGGCCATAACAGCCACTCCTGATATTCCCACCCAACGGCGGCTTCGACGGCGTCGATTATGCGCTCACACCACCCCGCAAGCCACCAGCAATCTCCAACGTGTCGAAGCAGAACCGCAAAATGCGCCAGGATGACCAGCGTGACCGGGTGTCGTTCAGAGACTAACTCCACGAATCGCTCCGACAGGGTGACGGGCCAGGTGAACAGCAACGCCAACTTGGATCTGCTCTCGGCGCCTGTTCCACTAGGACAGTCCTTTGTTTCCAGAAACACGGAATTCAACTGCTCAACTGCTTCTAGACAGCAGGCCTGAGAACCGTCGTCGTCGGCAGTATCGTCCCCGCGGCTCGTGCTCGTAACTGAGGTGATAATCAGGTCTCTCAATCGCATAATCTCCGGTTCTTTGCCGGAGACGCCCCGACGACACCCGTTCAGGAGGAGAGGCGCCACCTCGCTCGTCATCAGGGTCAACCAGTGCGGCTGCAGGACGGAGTTGACGCCCCGGACCAAACGGATGCAGTTCAGCAGAGCTGCTAGAGGATCGGGATCGTCATCGGGGGTCGGTTGTTCTTCCGTCTGTGCGACGGCGAAGTTGTACACGACGACAATGCAGGAGAAGACGAAGAGAGCGGTACAATTGTCTCTATTCACGTTATTCTCATATGTGTCGTCGAGGAGTTTGCGGAACTGGCCAAGAGCAACATTGATGTGAGCGGATGACGAGCGGACGAGGTGTTGACGTCCGACGCCAGGGTCGATGGTTGTCACTGCTAGATGAAGAGCAGCAATGGCCAGGATGCCATGAAGCAGGAATGGATGGCGGAAGCCAAGCTCGACGACCGTCTTCTGCCAGAGTGGGCGCTGGGCGACGGCCGTGTCGAGCGTTGAGTATGTGTCGGCGGTGTAGTGGTGCAGGAGTCTCATGTCCTCGACCGTATGTAGCTGCTGCTGCTGCTGCTGTTGCTGCTGCCCCGAATTTTGCACGGTGTTGCTCGCCCCATTATTACTCTTGTTGCTATTATCCGCGGTGGTAATATAACTGTTCAGACCTCCAGCGACAAATGCCACTGAATCGCCAATTATTGCTGCGTTAGGAGGAGACGTGTTGCTTGTGGTGGATGAGCTGGACGTGGACGTGCCTGTGACTATGCCCGTGGGCCAGACGCACTCTACCACGCTCCGCCTGCAATTCGAGCATTGGGGCTTCTTTTCGTCGCACTAACCATAAAACCAGCGATCAATCAACCATTAGGTTAGCAAGTAGGTAATTACTTAATGATTAGACGGAAGTAAGTGAGGGGATTGGAGAGAAAAAAAATTAGGTATGTATGCTCACCTTCTTATGCCGTCTCTTACATTCGTGACACCCTCTTCTGGATTTTGTGTGTGACTTTCTGGTTGCCTTTCTGATAGCGGGCATGGCGCCGGGCGTATTCCAAGTCGTATCCCGCTACCAGCGACGCGCGAGCACCGGGCCGGCTCACGGTCACTTATGTACAGCGACTACTTTGGCAGACTAAAACTCATCCCAGGTGCTTGAAAAGAGTGGAGGAACTAGGCCTAGCCTTCTTCATCTAGAGGCTTTGCCTTGTCACGTGCTGATACGCCCGTGAAGGGCACGTTGCTATATGTAAGTTGACGCGTGGGTCTGGAATCATTACCTAGAGATTTAGAGTGGCTATTTTTAGCGCGTTGTATTCATTCAGATGTTACTGAGTACTCCTGTATCTCGGAGTCAGGGTCTAATATGCCCTCAGCGATGCCAAGAGTCTAGGTAACTCTCTCTTACCAGCTTCTCTCACAGTATTGTAATTATTTTGAATTTTAGATCAGGATCTAGCTCCACAAGCTCCTCTGGCGCCGGGCTATGCAAGGAACCTTAGTAGGAAGAGCGGCTGCGCAGCGGCTGTGACTCTCTCAATACCCACTTGCCGAGAAGTGGAGTACGTACTGTAGGGGCGCGGACCTGAACACGCCAGATACGACGAATACGCTGAATACGACAGGTGCGTCCTATACGTCGCCTTCAGCCAATCAGGATGGTGACACTTCTCTGCTAGGTAGTCGGAACTATATCTCACGTGTCTCACGTGGGGAAGGGAGAGGAAGAACGCACTGCCTCTTTTAATGCCTACGAGACCATAAAATGCGAGTTTTCCAGTATGGATGAAAGAGAGTGTGTATACAGTATTCTGCAATTTATCTTCTTTTCCCAAGGTTTTATCTCATTTCTATCAGAATATCCCTTGGTTGTTTCTCTTTCCATCTCAAGACCATGTCTACCAGTACATCAACGTACCATCCAAGTCTCGATGACCCTAATGTGTTTGTGCTGTACCGCTATCATCCTACCCGAGTCGGCGCCGTGATATTCATCTCTGCTTTCTCCTTGACAAGTGCGCTGCATGGATACCAGATCATCTCTCGCCGGACCTGGTATTTTCTGCCTCTTCTTGTCGGTGGGATCTGTAAGTCTTATTGCCCTATCTGCTTTCTTGCAGAGCATTCAAACTAACAAGGGACGGAAACGTAATATACAGTCGAGATCCTCGGTTACGTCGGCCGCCTCTTGTCATCCAAAGACCAATGGGCATTGGGTCCCTATATCATGCAATCCTTGCTCCTGCTGGTGGCCCCCGCATTGTTCGCTGCGTCTGTGTACATGATACTCGGCCGGATAATAGCGCTCGTCAATGGAGAGGATCTGGCGCTTGTCCCGAGGCGGTGGCTAACGAAGGTCTTTGTCACGGGGGACATTCTCTCGTTTTGTTTGCAGGGTGCAGGTTAGTTTTTGGACTCAATTCTTTTGGGCGCTGCTTGATGCTTTTTGAAGATACCTACTGCCTACTGCGGTGGAATGTATGCTGACTATAGGACGGAATAAAAAAAAAAGGTGGAGGCATTCAAGCCATAGGCACTCTCAGCGCCCTTCACATAGGCGAAAAAATCATTATCGTCGGCCTATTTGTACAGATTGTCTTCTTTGGCATTTTCATTGTTGTAGCTGGATCCTTCCATCTATGTCTTATCCGTCACAACAAGCAAAAGCAAATAACACCAAGGACCACCGTGGTGCATTGGAGGAAGCATCTGTACGTGCTATATGCCGCATCAGGGCTGATCATGGTGCGCTCAATCTTCCGTGTCGTCGAGTACCTCATGGGCAACGACGGCTACCTGCTGCGGCATGAGTACTATCTTTACGTGTTCGACGCCACGCTCATGGTCGCGGTCATGGTGTTATTTAATGTTGTGCACCCGAGCGAGTTGACAAGGGTTTATAATGATGGCAATGGCGTTGTCCTGCTCGGGGAGATGTCCACTGCGAGGAATTCTTCCTTTTCATCAGGACAGTCAGTCCGGAGTTTGGCGTAGGGCAAAGCACTAATGAATCAGCCCACTACTACTGTACAAGTGTTTGAGTTGGGATAGATACATACCGACGAGTTCTAACTGCTGATGGCCATTTCTTTTGATGCTAGGACGAGACAACCACTGTAAATACTTTTCTTTCTCTAGAGATTTTTGTAAGATTGGTAGTCTTAGACCACTCATCTACCTTCTCCTGCATAGATCTGCTGCAGGATTCTACATGCCTGAATCTGGCCCAGTCTGAGACAACATATATGACTCTGTCAAAGAAATATACTGTTCTGTCAACAAGGTATACTGATTTCTTTATAGATATGTTTTAGGAGATAGGACAGTGGTGAAATTTCTAATAATAAAGCTTATACAATCAGCAAGGATTTCTAGAATTGTTATACTGAAGAAGAAATTTTAGCAAAAAAACGTTGCTCTGAAGCCTTCTCTGAAGCTTCTATTCTTTACTTTTTTTATTATTTTATTATAGATGACTAAATATCCTCAAGTCATTCTGTTTCTCTCTCCGGGCCGGGGCTTCGCCTCCCGGCGATGCCTCCTCCGCCAAGAGAGCCTTTGCTCTCTTGGCGGAGGGGGGTGCGAAGCCCTGACGGGGGGGGGGGGGGAGGGGAGGGGTTTATTGATATAATTCTTCAAGAAGTCAACAGTGTCACAATTTCTGTATCTCTGGGGTAATCCAACTAAGGCTTCTCTAAGTTTATCGTGTTCGCAATCAACTTTTCCAGTGTGGTTTGATGGCTGGTAATCTTGCAGCTACCCAAGGCTTATTGAATAAATAAAGGTCATAGACTCTAGGATGTCGTTGAGTCATCATTAGTAAAATAAGAATCAAAACATATAAAAACATATATCATTTTGTGAAAGCAGCCCAATGTAATTGACCTCTGTCTGGCAACTGTTCTAATTGGTAGAGTAAATCGCAGCGTCCAATACACCCCTTTCTATCTTTTCTTGAGATACGTTACTGTCTTCTTAAGGTTTCCCAGATTTTTGATTTTTTTTTCGATCTGGGGTTTCTCAGTTTACATTTGTGGTATTTTCAAAGCTTGTCTTGGACGTTAAGCCTTTCTGATTTCATATAAAGCCATTTCATGAATAGCTGGATCAAATGAGTTCAAATTCTATCCCGTTCTTCAGCGTGCCTCGGAATAATGTATTTTATAATTTTTTGAGTTACATATCAGTATTTTCAAATCCCCAGAGGTTTTGTGAGTCTCGTTGCAAATCTGAACATCTCTGCAAGTTTGACAGATTCTTTCCAATGTTCAGAGCGTGGTCCCGAGGACAATGAAAGCTAGCGATCGCACATAGATCCTCTTGATTGTGGATCCACATTCATCTGTCTCCAGGTAAGCTGAATAGGAGAAGCTGAATAGGAGAAGCCCCGGAGTGTAATTGTGATGCGATTCCCTTGCGATACCAGGTATCAAGACACTCCTCTCAGCATTTGGACTACACATCAGGATCACTCTCAAGTTAGAACCTTCAATGAGATATGGACGGAATCTGGATAGAACTTTGGATTCTTCAGGATTCCAATGTCTTGTGGCGCTAGTATATATAGGTAACATTGTTTTTGATTTCGTACACCAATTTCTGAGACCTGATGGGAGTGCTGTGATGTTTTCCGGATATCGTTCTCATTATCGCTTTTGCTGACTGGACAATAATTTTGAACAATTCCGACGAGTGCTGTGAGAGAGCCAAAAGGAGAGATCAATGGCATTGCTTGACCTGATTCCTTCTTCCGTCCGACCACTCCCGAATTTGCTCATCCATTGAATCGAGACAGCTGATGCAGTAGCGCTGCCTTTTGGAAACGTCCAGTCGGAATCCCTGGAACAGAGGTGGAACAATGTTAAGGCCAGTGGTCGCAAACTCCTGATCACCAAAGAACTCTTGGAGCACTGTTCGTGGGAGCGACTGGAATGCTCGACACATGACTGTTTCAAGGATGTTGCTGAGTAGAATTCTGGATTGCCCATCGTTGATACAATCGCCATTTGGCAAGCTCCAGAGTCGAATAACATTCATTGACCGGTGCCCCCTCCCTTTTGAGGCAATGAAGTAATGAAGAGGCTGATTTTTGGCGCGCTTAAAGGCTTCAAAATGCTTGTTGATCCGTTTAGCAGGGTTCGATGTCTGGCCCACATAAGGACGCCAGTAATCTTTGTTCCGATCATCCTTAATGTAATCCAGGTATCCACTGTACGCTGGCCAACTCGAGCCTATATCACGCGATTGCCTCATTCGGATTCTATCTAGCCTTTAATCAGTTAACCAGATACGCTACCAGAGGATTCCCAAGGAAATAATATCTGTTGATCATTATTAATGAAGCATTGGAGTCTTTGCAAGAAACAATCAGAGTATTGTAGACTCACTCATCTACTGTGACTGGCTTGCCCTCCAGCGCCCTAATATCACCGGCAATGCTATCCAAAACAGTTCTAAGAACCGCATCTTTGCCGCCGTACATAGTGATCATGCTACAATAGGGAAGGGACTTCAAGTCTTTCCAAGTCTCATTATAGAGTCCGTCGATCAAAGAAGTTGTGATTTCATCAAGTTTGGGAAAGACAATAGAGTGTAGGACCGTATAAGATGCCTGTATCTATTAGAGACACTCATTCAAGCAAATAATCAAATACAGGTACTCACATCATCGGCTTCTTGGCGTTTCTCTTCATGTCGAGACAAATTATCCACTTGGGAGGGCTTGATTGCAGTGTGGAATCCACGAACAGGAACAAAAGAACGTCCAGGAATTCTGGACAAGGGCTGGCTTGCAGAAGACCTGTACCCGTTAGACTATACTCCGAGCAGATTACCAAAACAAAGAGATGTACATCCTCAGTCCCTTGTTCTTCATGCTGAGATACTCATGGCTGCTTTGGCGGGTTTGAGGGTCTCGTGATGGGAATTTCATCCAAGTATTTAAGTCAATTGAACCTGCAATTCTATGTTGTATGCCCAATTGCATGACACTGTTCACATGGACGAGCTTGGGGACATTTTCCGGCCATATGACCCTTTTTGTGGCAATTGTAACAGATAATATTAGAGCATTGATGATATCCATTGCCCTGATCACCACAGTTGTTGCAGCAATTTTAGGGACATTCTCTTATTTTTGGTTGCAGAGAAACAGGCTAGTTTCAATGGCACTCTTCACCTTTTTTTTGTTTGTGATCAGTGCTTTCTGTATCTTAGATAGGGCACCTATTTGCGACAGGATGATGCAACGCTGATCTAATAATACAGCTTTCTGATAGGCGGAGGAATCTAAGCAATCGGAACCCTCGGAGCTCTTCATACGGGTGGCCTATTCATCCAGATAGTCTTCTTTGGATTCTTTATTGTTGTCTCTGCGTCCTTCCATCTACATCTTATCATCCAATACCATGACAAACAAAAGGAAACAATATCACCAAGGACCAGCGCAGTGGCATCTTGGAGAAAGCATCTTTACACACTGTACGCCATGTCCACAATGATCATGATGATGGTCACCACGAGAAATTCTAACTTTTCAGGACAGTCGGTTCGGAGCTTGGTGCACCGGTAAGCTCACAGATCAGCCTACCCACAGATGGTTGAGGATACATACATACCTGCGACTTCTCTAACTGCTGATTTTATTTTCGCCAAGACAATTGCTGTATGCCTTGTCTTTTGACTTCTGCATTTGATTTGTTACCTAAGTACATGCACCTAGATAGCTATGTAGGTATATAAATTGTCTGGAGCTTGGGATACGGTACAGTCCTTACACAGGCATTTATAATTGAAGCGCTTGGTTTAGTAACTTTTACTTACTTACCTCCTTCCTGCCTTTCTTTTCTTTTCTCTCTAATCTCCCCCGACTGCAGCTTGTACAGTCCATGGCCGGCTATCTGTTCGTGCAGTACCTTATAAACAATGGTAATCCCGACTTGCCACCCAAGCACCCGACACACGCGTCTCGCGAGGTGGTTAGACCTATGGAGTACACTGTGCAATAAATTTAGCCAAGGACGGCCATCAGCCTAACGATGTCGACCTTTTCTACCAGTCCAGTTACGGCCAATTCTTGATGTGGACAACAATCAGAGGTATTGCCCGCTGTCAGAAGGGGAATCTCAGCAAGTAGACCATTCTTGAGTGTGGTTTTCTCGTCGAACCGGGATAACGGCGTCCTGGACTTCCTGCTCCAGACGCATACTGACCTCAGCCTTAGTCCTGGGACCAGCACTGGGTTGAACTGGAGATCGAGCTTGTCGTTGCAAAATGTTTCCATGGCTCTAGATTCAGATGTGATGTAGTGCATCGATAATGTAGATGTGCGACCTGAACGCCGAGCCTCATGTTCGGCCAGCAACGCGGGGTAAAGTTTCCAGGGTTTCGGAACAGGTTTGCTCCACAGTTTTCTTTCTTTTCATATCTAACGGAGTAGAAGTAGTCATAAATTTAGTCAACGGATGACTCAGGAGTATTGTTGAAGTGTGCTTAAGAAGCTTACTCAAGCATGCGTGGATGAAAGCTTGAGTGAGCCTTGAGGAAAGCTTGACCGGTCGGAAGCGCTTCCGGACCGTGCCAAGCCAAGCCTGCAGCCCCAGAGGACCTGGAAGAACCCGGGGCCCCGCGCCGTCTTTTCAAAAGCGGTAAAGCCTCGCCACTGCCCTGGGGTTGTCACTCCATACCGGGCCACGGCTCATGGACTCCTCTTCAAAGAAGCGCCGTAGTGGGACTTATCGAAGTAATTATGGCTTCGACTGCGATGATATCTCAGACCCCGAACATGCATCTCTGCAACAGCGATAGGCTGTCTGATGAGGTTCCAGCTGGTGTTTTCCAATATCTCGTTTGATTTAAGTATATCAAAGCTTTTTGAGACCCGGCCTTTCTTCCGCTGCTTGTTCACTTGGGAATGAAGTACTCCAGTGGCGAACTATCTCTCTCTCTCTCTTTACTAACCACTACCAGGGATGTTACATACCAGGCACTTCTGTAGGTCATGTAAGGTTAGGTTAGGTTCCTATCTTGCAGAATTGTTAATGGAAAAGAAGCAGCGAAGAAAAAAAAGGGGGAGGGGGGGGGGCAGCATGTCACTGTCAAACTCATACAATGTTCGTGTCATTAACCGGAAATGGAAGTCGAAGTATGAAGTAGCAAGGTAGATAATGTACAGTAGATCCATCGAGTCTTGGGTGGTGAGACTGTCCATCTGTCTGCCTATCTGGAAACTCTGAATGATAACCTTGCAGTAGATAAGGCTCAGGACAGGCCAGGGATGTTGTTTCCATTCTAGGCAGATTTCCATCCCCTTCCGATCTAAGTCTCAATTGATAGAGCACATGATTTTTTTTCCCCATTCGTTCCAACTTTCTTTTCCTACCCAGTAGTGTACCAGTACTATACACAAATGGGCAACAAACAATTAGTATGTATACAATGTAATCTCCACTTTTGCGCTCAGACACTCATTGCATGCCTCCAAGCATGTCCTGAATGTCTCTATACATGTGACCTAGGTGATGCCAAACACAACTGGAGGTGAAAGCTCCCGCGAGTCTATCGCTCTGATTATATTTCTTTTCGAGTCTAGATCATGTGAATGCCGTACTTCCCAGTTTTACAATTCCAGATGCCAATATTCACACGAGCCCGTTGCAATATCCAAAATACTGGCTCCATAATTCCGTCTGCTATACAGGATATGATCTGAGAGTGGGGACATGAATGTGGTAATGAAATGGCGTACCGCGTCTGATTTCGTTGGAGGTCGTGTCTCATGTCGATGACATTTCTCGTCTTTCGTTTCGTAATATATACGTCGAATCCAGGTACGCCCGGCTCCTGAAAAGAAAGGATGGCCCACAGCTCCAGCCAGTTCACAGCTTCGGCTGCTGAGGCTTCCATCCTGCCGCCTCGGCGATCAGCTCGGCCGCACGCTCGCCGATGCCCAGCACCGTCAGCATGGGGTTGATGGTGGTCATCTCGGGGAAGACACCAGCGTCCGCAATGCGGAGGTTCTTCAGACCGCGGACCTTGAGCTCGGGGTCCACGACCGCGAGCGGGTCCTTGGTGACATCTCCCATCTTGGTCGTGCCGGCCGGGTGGTACACCGTGTGGTGGACGCGGCGGCCGTACTCGGACAGCTCCTCGTCGGTGTTGACGTTGGGGCCCGGGGCGACCTCGCGCTTGATCCAGCTCTTGAAGGGTTCCTGCTGGGCGATCTCTCGGGCCTTCTTGAGACCCCAGACGATGGTGGCCGCATCGTAGCCCTCGGGATCGGTGAAGTAGCGGAAGTCAAGAGCGGGCTTCACGTTGGGGTCAGCAGAGGTCAGGTAGAGACGGCCGCGGGAGCGAGGACGAGGGATATTAGGAGTCATGCAGAACGCGTCCTTGGGAGTGTCATAGCCCAGACGAGCCGTGTTGACGCAGAAGGGGATCTGGTAGCAGTGCATCATGACGTCCGCGGCGTCACCGTCGTCGCCGGCGGCGTTGGGGGGCTCGCGGCGCAGGAAAATTCCCGCATCTGAGTCCATAGTCGTCTGGTTTGGCGGGACCGGCTGGTTGAGCTCCCAGATGATAATGGTCTCAGGGTGGTCGAGAAGGTTCTCACCCACACCGGGCAAGTCCTTCACCACGGGGATTCCGAGGGAGGTGAGCTGCTCACGGGGACCCAGTCCGGACAGCAGCATCAGTCTCGGGGTGTCGATGGCTCCGGCGCAGAGGATAGTCTCCCTCTTGGCGCGGAGGGTGCGCTTTTCTCCCGACTGCAGGGTCAGGTCGACACCGGTGACGGTGTCTCCGCTCACGTTGATGCGGGACACCCACGCGTTGGTGAGGATGGTCAGGTTGGGTCTCTTCTCCTCGCCGCGCAGGATGGGGTGGATGTAGGCCACACTGGCGCTGCTGCGACGGCCATCATCCGGATTGTACGCGACGGAGAAGAAGCCCACGCCCTGCGTCAGCTTGCCCTTGGAGCGGATCTCCTTGTTGAAGTCGGGAATGACGGGGATGTTCATGGCGGTGGAGCACGCCTCGACCCAATCCTTGCACAGCTGGTTGCGGTGGCGGCTGTGCACGGGCTGGATCGTGTTGCGCAGGTTGTCGAGCACGCGTGTGAAGGTGTCGAACCCCCAGCCCTTGCAGCCCAGCTTCTCCCACCGCCGGCAGTCATACTCGAAGGGGCGGAAGGAGATGAGGGTGTTGTGGCTGGAGCATCCGCCCAGCACCTTGGCGCGCGAGTGGCGGATATGGCTGTTTCCTGCAGATCAACGCATTGTAAGTCAAAGGTGCTTTGGGGAGACGGGACAGGAAATTCAGGAAAGGAGAGGAAGGTGTTGCTCCGGCTCAAGTCGCATGGGTGCACTGGACGAAAGCTGGCAGTCCTCGGGACAGGCGCTCTGCGTCCATCCGATCATTGAGTCGAGAAGCTGGCGCAAACCTGTGCCACAGTTTCAACGGTCAATCCACATACCCATGGGCTGCTCCGTGGTGGGATAGTCGTAGTCGAGGTCACCACCCAGCAGGCTGAGCCAGTCCTTGAGCTTCAGGACGCGGTCGTCCATGAAGTCACTGGGGCCGGCCTCGATGAGGAGGATGCGCTTGTTGGGCAGGTACTGCGCCAGACGGCTGGCGACGACACAGCCCGCGGTGCCTCCTCCCACAATGAGATAGTCATAGTTGTTGACGTCGCTGACGGGGAGGTCAGTGGTGGTGGCCATGTTGTCTAGTTTCGTGTTGAACGAAAGATGAGATGCTGCAGAGAAGGTGAGTTTCTTCGTGAGAAGGAAAAGCAGACCCTCGAGTGGAAAGGGATCTGCAGGGAGAGACTTGAAGTTAGTATTTTATATACACTGCTGAGGAGGAGTGAGGAAGGAGAAAAATTTCTCTCCGCAATATAAAGAAGCCGTTGTCTGTCGCGGACAGAGGTAATCCTGGTGCTGGAGCGCGGGCTCACGGATCCCTCGCGCACCGAGGTGGGACCTTATCGGCCGCGCGCCGGCCAATGACGAGCTGGGCAAGGCACACCGATCCGCGCCGTCGAGCACCGCCTACGTCACGGTCCCTGGCCCTGCGCCACGGGCAACTCTTGCCGAAAGGAGGCACGCCAGCCCCGGGGGTCGACTTGCCTGCCCGGGCATCGGGACCCGCACACGGAGCCTCGCCGTCCGCCACTCACGCCACCGCGCACCGCCAGACGGCGGCATGTACCCGGGCCGTGGCTTGCCCGTCGCCGAGTCGGCTGGCGGGCCTCGGGACTCTTCGGCCCTGTTACGTCGGCCCTCATCCTCTCCATCTTCTTCACAACCCCGCGGAACATCGAGCTCCTCCATCATGTCCGGCCTGCCCTACCCCCCGCGCCAGCTCTACTACGACGGCAAGGTCCAGCCCGCCACCTCGGGCAAGACCTTTGTCACCGTCGACCCGGCCACCGCAACCCCGCTGGCTGAGATCCACGCCGCCTCGCACGCAGACGTCGACGCAGCCATCGCGTCCGCCGAGCGCGCCTTTCCCTCGTGGTCCCAGACGCCGCCCGCTGTGCGCGCGCGCATCTTGCAGAAGGCCGCACTGATACTGCGCCAGCGCAACGACGAGATCGCCCGCTTCGAGACCCTCGACACCGGCAAGGCCTTCTCCGAGACCAGCGCCGTCGACGTCGTCACCGGCGCCGACGTCCTCGAGTACTATGCCAACCTGGTGGGAAGCGGTGGCCTCAACGGTGAGACTACCCATCTGCGCGAGGATGCCTGGGTCTACACCAAGAAGGCGCCCCTGGGTGTCTGCGCAGGCATCGGGGCCTGGAACTACCCTATTCAGATGTAAGACCTAATCCTCGTTAGCATGTTCCTTAACATCAAGATCCGCCCTGGCTAACGAAGACAGCGCTCTCTGGAAGTCCGCACCTTGCCTCGCTGCAGGAAACACCATGGTCTACAAGCCCAGCGAGTTCACCCCGCTCCACGGCCAGACTCTCGCTGAGATCTACACGGAAGCCGGTCTTCCACCCGGTGTCTTCAACGTCGTCAACGGCGCCGGCGACGTGGGCGCGTACCTGACCTCGCATCCCTCGATCGCCAAGGTCTCCTTCACCGGCCAGGTCTCGACGGGCAAGAAGGTCGCGGCCGCGGCCGCCGGGGAGATGAAGTACGTGACCATGGAGCTGGGCGGCAAGAGTCCGCTGCTCATCCTGCCCGACGCTGACCTTGAGAACGCTGTCGATGGCGCCATGATGGCCAACTTCTTCAGCACGGGCCAGGTTTGCACGAACGGCACCCGTGTCTTCGTTCCTGCCAGCATGAAGGCCGCGTTTGAGAAGCGGCTCGTCGAGAAGATGCAGTACGTCCGTCCTGGACCTGTCTTCGACCCTAAGACCAATTTCGGCCCGCTCGTGTCCGACGTACACTACGCCAAGGTCACCAGCTATATCCGACACGGCATTGAGGTGGACAAGGCGAGGTTGCTCTACGGCGGGCTCGAGAAGCCGCAGGGCCTGCCTAAGGACCTGGAGAAGGGCTTCTGGGTGCAGCCGACCATCTTCACGGACTGCACGGACGACATGAAGATCGTGAAGGATGAGATCTTCGGTCCCGTCATGTCTATCCTCTCGTACGAGACCATCGACGAGGTCGTCCGGCGCGCCAACGCCACCGAGCTGGGTCTCGCCGCCGGCGTCTTCACCAAGGACCTCAACCTCGCGCACAAGATCATCGACAAACTCGAGGCCGGCATCACCTGGATCAACTCGTGGGGCGAAAGTCCCGCGGAGATGGCCGTCGGCGGGTGGAAGCAGAGCGGCGTTGGCGTCGAGAACGGCCGGCGGGGCATCGAGGCCTGGGTGCGGAACAAGAGCACCCTGGTCGACATGAGCGGCTCGGTTGCGACGGTGTTTTCGAAGCTGTGAGTTTGGTATGAATCATGATGTCAAAGGATGAAGAACAAAAAAATAAGTGGCAAGAGAAGTTCTGTTGTGTGACTTGACAGGGATTTATCGGGACGTCAGTGCTTGTCGACAGCACTGGTCTCATGACCTGACCCGTGACCAAGCTAGTCTAGAGGTATTATTGCTAAGACACCCATTGGATACGTCACCCATTCAGGAATGGGAAATAAACACAAAATGAAATGTAAAAGTCAACAAAGTGTGAAATAAAACAATGCATATAGCTAAACTATCATTTAGAGGTATCTAACATACATAACACAATACGGTACATACAAATATTAAACCCATCCATCATCCATAACGAACGTCTACTTGGCCTGCCGAAGAAAAAATCTAAAGCATAGTGTTACACACTCTCGCCCCCACAATACTTTTCCTACGGCTGCTGGTCTATCTATCAAATTAATCAATCCACCTAGGAATTCAGAACAAAAAATAAAAAAGGGCCAATCGGTCGTACAGATTGCTCGTGTATGAAAAGAGAAAAGAAATAGAAAAGCCCGAAACTAGAGGAAAGGGAGATGAGATGACTGTTCTGCAGGGGGTTTTTTTCCAAATTCTTTTTTTGGTTCGTTTTTTCTCCCGTTCCGTTTCATAGCGCGATATAGAACCTGCAGCAGTCTTTGGAAAACAAGATGCGTTGCTGAGGGGAAAGAAATTCCAGCTCAATCCATGAGTCGTGACGTGAGATATCCCGGAACGATGTTTGAAGAACAAGGTAAAAAGGAAGAAAGAAACGAGAAAGGGATCACTGCGGAACTTGCAATCTGTAAAATTCTCGCAGAATCCAGATAACCTCGTTACCTATCACCTGGCACAGGCATAGACAGAGAGAGGAATAGACGCTGTCATGTCGTCATTTTCTCAGCCTCATAGGTCAAAATGAGGCTCAATTCATTTAGCAAGGGCTCGCGATCCTCGAGCTCATCCGGTCGAAGATGAGATCGTCCTTGAGCGCAGAGTCCAGGCCGCCCACGGCCGAGTCGACCATGCGCGAGGACATGCTGTCCGGGGTCAGCTCGTCGTCGTCATCGAGCGAGCGATGGAGCTCCGTGTCGATCTTGAGGTCCTTGGGCGGAACCTTCTGCGGAGTCGGGGTCGGGGTCGGCTGCTGCAGGTACGGCTGTCCGATGTGCAGCGGAGCAGGGACGTAAACCCGGGGCCGATAGACGAGCGGCGGGCCCTGGGTGCGCGCGTCCGTGCCGGCCTGCTCGATCGACTCGAAGTACTTGACCGTCTTGACCTTGAGCTCTAGGGTGGCGTCGCGGTCCGCCACGATGAGCGGGTGCGGGTGCAGCTGCAGCGCGGACAGCGTCCACATGTGGTTGACGCCGCCCTCGAGGCCCTTCTGCAGCGCCAGCGCCTTGTGCGCGCCCGTCACGACGATCACGACCTCGCGCGCGTCCATGATCGTCTGGATGCCCACGGTCAGGGCCATCCGAGGGACTTTGTTGACGTCATTGTCGAAGAAGCGCGAGTTGGCCAGGATCGTGTCGTAGGCCAGCGTCTTGACGCGCGTGCGGCTGCTCAGCGACGAGCCTGGCTCGTTGAAGGCGATGTGGCCGTCCGGGCCGACGCCGCCGAGGAAGAGCTCGATGCCTCCATAGCGCGCGATCTTGGCCTCGTAAGCGGCGCATTCGGCTGCGAGGTCCGGGGCGTTGCCGTTGAGGATGTTGATGTTGGCCGGGGGGATGTCGACGTGGCTGAAGAAATGCTTGTACATGAAGCTGTGGTAGGATTCCGGGTGGTCGCGTGGGAGACCCACGTATTCATCCTGCGTAGTTTCTATGTAAGCATGTCGTCCTTTATCTAGGTACTTTCCTTTTCCTCCTTCTCATTGGGTCTGGTTTCATGCGGGTGAGGGAGATCTACCATGTTGAAAGTTACGACATTGCGGAACGAGATCTCACCCGCCTTGTACTTCTGCACAAGGATCTTGTAGATGATCTCAGGGCTGCTGCCAGTGGGCAGGCCCAGCACAAACGGCTTGTCCTCAGTGGGAGCGAAAGCCTTGATACGGCCTACATGGATAAAACAGACGCGTTAAAACAGGTCTCTCCCAGTTTGTGTTTATGGACATGAAGACGCAGATGACGCGACAACAGCAGGACAACAGGATGACAGATATATAAACATGATTTTATACGCAGGTACTCAGGGTATATATATATGGTGCAACATCAATGGACGTGGCAGCAGACAGGCTAGACGTACTGATTATGTACTCTGCAATGTATTCAGAGACCTCTTGAGGGTTTTCCCTGATGATGACCCTCCTGCAGAGAGAAGCACATACAATGTTAGCTACCATATACAGAGCTTATAGACATTTTGGAGTATAGTAGAAGGTGATGGAGGATATGCCTTACATGTTGACTGAGGATCGACGACGTCACTGGTCAGAGATTGGAAGGTTGAGAGAACAGATATGTAATGGTTGTGTGCGAGTCAAATAACAGAAGCGATGGTGCTTTTGTCAGAAGACACAAGGTTTGTGCAACAGCAGTCGATGTCAAAAGGCACAGCTGATAGGTTGTCTGTGAAAGAAAATAGGTGAGAAGGTGAGAAGATGTGAGGGCAGAGAGATAATGGGCCATCAAGATAAAAGAGCTGGTAGCCAGCAATCGTCATCCCGCCGGCGCCATCCATGGATCTGTCACGGCGGACGGGCCCCTCAGTTGAGCTTAGTGAGGAAGGTGAATGCCCTATGGGGCATGGCAGCAGGCTGGAGATATCCATCTTTCTCATCATGTCTGGATCATGGACGCTGGGTTCAGTTGTCCTCCCCACTGGTTCGAGACATCGAATAGATGCAACAGCCATTGACACGCATCTGTGTTGGCGGGTTGATTTGCCCAGGATAGACTCTGTCACTGTAGATCACTGCATGACAGGCTCATGCTACTTCTGCTACTCCTATCAGACAGCGAGGGGAGGATGGCGCTCCGACAAGCGTCCTGGCAGTAGTTCTCGTGTAATTTTAACGGCCTGGATTGGCCGGTTCCACGTGGAGCATGATACTCGATAAATTTTCTGGTTGGGCACAGATTTGTCATCTGTCGGGTCTTCGTGATAGGGTTTCATCATCTCAAAGCCAGTGTTACAGAAGGTGGCAGCTTCTCGACTCGATGAGCCTGATGGGCCGTATCAATAGATACAGGGCGTATCGATACGGGCGGGTCTTGCCTGTACCACGCCTGTAGATCGATCGCAGTGGGCCGTTGCGGCGCCAAGAGTTGGCATCGAGGCAGCCTCCAAGGTGACAGTGACGGTGCCTGCAACGTCGCATCCCTAGTGGCGCCTGTGGGCATGTATCGGAGACAGCAGCCGGTACGGTACCTTACTTCGCGGTGCTGTCCGGTATCGTCCTGCCAGTAGCCCTATCCGGCCTCTCCTTATCGCCGGCACGTGAGGCCCTGTGCGGAGCACCAGCGCTAGGGCATAGAGCGGCCCCGGCGTGCACACCGATCCAACTCCCCCACTCCTGCTCCAGACATGCAACGACGCGACCGGTTGCAACTCTCCTCTGACCACTGACCGGCTTGCTTGTCCCTGGAGTATTGCTGCTGCTGCTGTTGGCTGCCCCATGCTGTCGGCTCTGCCGCGCAGGGACCGGTAGCTTACTCGCTGTGGAGCCGCTCCGGAGCTCTCGTCTGGGTTTGGTCGCGTTGCGCAGACCCTGAGCAGAGCAGCTCAGGTCAAGAGCTATCCCTCTGGCGCGAGAGCTACCGTGTCCTTTCGCTCCCTGCCGTTTGCAGCATCGGGCGAGCTTCTTCCTGGCTGTCTGACACCTCTGCCCTCTCGAGCACACTGAGACATCACGCCGTGCCGCGACTGTTGGCATTCCGCATCGGGCCGTCATGGCCCCCAAGGAGGATGCGTTGCCCCCCGGCTGGGACGATCTAGACAGGTAGGGCCCAATGTCTTGGCGCGATGTCGTGCTTCGTCTTCGGTCTTGTCTCGTTCCTCGACAATGCTTTGCATGCTGTCTGACTTGACCGTGTCCTGTCTGTTGTTCTATTTGTTTGATGTTCCATTGTAGGATATCATCGCTGACTCTGCACGCTATTCCCGTCGTGCTCCTGCAGGCAGATGGGCCAGCTGTTTATGATGGGCTTCGATGGCACCACCGTCGACTCTCAGATCCGCTCGCTCATCGAGGACTACCACCTGGGCAACATTTTGTTGACCGCTAAGAACCTCAAATGTATTGCTCCGTTTCCTTTTCAAGTCACTCTCCAATATCCCCTTATATCTAGAGTATCTCCAGAAATGGTTCCAGACTGATTGAAACAGCTGCGGAGGATGCCACACGACTTGTCCTCGAGTTGCAGACCATCGCCCGAGATGCTGGCCATCCGGTGCCTCTTGCCATTGCGCTCGACCAAGAGAATGGTGGTGTCAACAGCCTCTTTGACGAGATCTACATCCGGCAGTTCCCCAGCGCCATGGGCATTGCCGCCACGGGATCGAAGCAGCTGGCCCGAGAGGTAGCCAAGGCCACTGCCCAGGAGCTCAAGGCCGTTGGCGTCAACTGGATCATGGGCCCTGTCCTGGATGTCTTGACCAACGTACGCAACCAGCCGCTGGGGGTTCGCACCACAGGCGATGACCCGCAGGAGGTCTCGCAGTACGGCGTGGAGTTCATGAAGGGCTACCAGGAGGCCGGCCTGGCGACCTGCGGCAAGCATTTTCCGTCGTACGGCAATCTGGAATTTCTCGGTTCCCAGACCGAGGTGCCCGTCATCACCGATTCGCTCGAGCAGCTCAGCCTGAGTGCCCTGGTTCCCTTCCGGAATGCGATTGCTCAGGGTTTGGACGCCATGATGGTTGGCGGGGTTGCCATGTCCTCTGCCGGGGTCAACGTGATGCATGCCTGCCTGTCCGAGCAGGTCGTTGACGATCTGCTGCGCAAGGATCTCAAGTTCGACGGCGTCGTGGTTTCTGAGTGTCTTGAAATGGAGGCACTGACCCATAACATCGGTGTCGGGGGTGGAACGGTGATGGCAATGAAGGCGGGCTGTGATGTTATCCTTCTTTGCCGGTCATTTTCCGTTCAGCAAGAAGCCATAAACGGGTTAAAGCTCGGGGTCGAGAACGGGATCATCAGTCGAGACCGGATAGAGCAATCGCTGCGTCGAGTCCTCGAGATGAAGTCGCGTTGCACGTCATGGGAGCAGGCATTGAATCCTGCTGGAATCTCTGCCTTGTCGCAGATGCAGCCTTCGCACACTAGCCTTTCAACCAGAGCGTACAACAGTTCCATCACCGTCGTCCGAGACAAGAACAACCTGCTCCCGCTGACCAGCATCCTCGAGCCCGACGAGGAGCTGCTCCTCCTCACCCCTCTCGTGAAACCCCTTCCTGCCTCCGCCGTATCTCGCTCCGTGGCTGACAACCTCAACTCGTCACCTGATCCGATGGCGTGGGAGAGAAGCGCTTCCGTCATGAGTGGCGAGAGTGTTTTCAGGGAGTTTGGAAGATCGCTTGCACGGCAGAGAAGGGGACGGGTGCTCCATACATCCTACACGGCGAATGGCGTTCGTCCCGTCCATGAGAATCTGATTGACCGGGCCAACGCGGTAATCGTTATCACTGCTGATGCAAACAGGAACCTCTACCAGTATGGCTTCACCAAACACGTGTCTTTGATATGCAAATCGCAGTTCTCTCAGGCAGGCGAACGGCGTGAGAAGCCTCTCATAGTGGTCTCAGTCAGCTCACCGTACGACTTTGCGATGGATCCTTCGATAGGCACGTACATTTGCACCTACGATTTTACCGAGACTGCTCTTCAGGCGCTGGTCAAGGTTCTGTACGGAGAATTGACGCCAACCGGATCGCTGCCCGGCACCATTAGCCATAGCCAAAAACTCCACCAGTCGAGACAGCACTGGCTCGTTGAGACGTGGAATGAGGAGAGGGACGCCGAAGCGCTGGACGCCCTGCTGCAAGCGGTCAGGGAGGACTGTTCACAGGGTCAACGATCCGAATTGTCCGGCGTGACGTCCAACAGCTTTCTGCTGCGAAACGACGACGTCGAGGAAGCGCATTTTGTCGTACGGAACAGCAGCACTCGTGCTTTGTACGGATTCTGTTCAACTTATTTCTTCAGATCCACAGGCACTGGCGTAATCGGTTCACTGATTGTCGATCCTGCGAGACGGAAGCTGTCCATCGGACATTCATTGCACAATCGGGCCATCCGGACGCTGCTGCAACGGAAGGGTTTGAAGAGATTCCAGCTCGGCTCCCGCCTGCCGGGCATTTACCTGGGTATCCCAACCGCTAATCCAGTTGAGCGCAAGAGGCTGCGGCAGTGGTTTGCAAACCTGGGGTGGAATACAGCACTCTCACGACCGGTGTGTAGCGTCGTGCTGCGCAACCTCTCAACCTGGTCGCCGCCGGAAGGGCTCGCCAAGAGCCTGCAGAGCGCCGACGTGAGCTACGACCTTGTATATGGGTGGGACTACGCGGAGTCGATCCTCGACCACATCAAGACGAATTCGAGACAAGGAGTGATGGAGATCTACAAGTTGGCCCTGAACGGCGCGCCAGACTGTGGGATCATCAGGGCGAAGCGCCCGGATGACGGAGCAATCCTGGGCAGTGTCGTCGTGTACAACGACCAGTCGGCTCTGGCCGAGTACATGCCCGCCCTGAAGGAGACGCACACCGCGGTGGGCGGCATCTCATCGCCAGTGATTTCGCCGTCGGTGGGCGAGTATGCGACCCTGATGCAGGGGCTGATCCTGTTGGGAATCAAGCAGATCCGCAAACAGGGTGCCGACGCCGTTGTACTGGATTGTGTAAGCCAGAGTCCCATCTACCTGTTGACGGAATAATGTCTAGAAGATTTCTAACGTGGCATCCTGCAGGTCGACGGCGACGGGAACTTTGACAGTCTATCCGGGATGGGCTTCAGCGTGCTACACAGCTTTGAGGAGGTGACATGCGATGCGGCAACCTGGACGATGATGCCGCCGTCGTAGGGTGATCTGCAGACATCCGACGCGACGGCCCAGGGATATGTTCCTTGAATAATCTCACCTACTATTTTCGGATTCCCCTACGCAGCTCGTTATGGGTGGTCATGATGCGGTTGTTGTTCTGCGATTTTGTGGGTTTTTTTAATTCAGTACTGATACCTCGATATTCGTCTTGCATTATACAGTCCTGCATTTTCATTGTTTTCGAGAGGTTGGTTTCCAGAATTGCAGCTGCCAAGTGGGGCTTTAAAGCTAAGGCTGCACGTGCAGTCTTATGATCTCCAGTTTGTCAGATAAGGGGAGGAGAACGATAGGCGGAACGAGGCTGCCAGGCGGAAACGCGGTTATCCCGGTTAGCGTCGACGATTGGACAGCGGCGCGCATGAGGGAAGGAGAGAAGTGAGTCCCAGGGGCAGCTGTGGAGATTGCAGTCTGGCGTTTGGCGGCGTATGAGCACGGCAAGGCGTACTCACGAATGATGATGTTGTACTGCTTGGTAGCTATGGCGATAGAGAAGACATGAGACCATACGATAACGTTGTACCACGACTGTATACAGATTCCCGGACGGGAGCAGGGTCGAGTAGTGCCAGCCAGTCGGTCGAGATGATCGTCGGCGCAAAAGAAAAAAAAGAAACGAGGGTAGTACGTCAGTCAGGACTGGACTTGAAGCCTTTGTGTGTTCGCCGGACAACAGCGGACACCTGCAGGAGGGCCATAAGCAGATGGAGTCGCGGACTACTCCGTAACTCGACGTGACCTCCACCTCGGAGCACGGCTCCACAGTTGGCCCCGAGACGTGCAAGTCGGACGTTAGAGATGATGCGACACACCGTTTCCTGCGTGATAATGTACGTATGTACTGTGCTGTTCATCGACCAAACAGATGATAACCAGATAACCAAGGACCTCCCTGTCAACCGGGATGTCCCTGACGCTGAAGCTTTTCTGGAAAAGCGCCACTACTTGCAGGCTTTTCTCTCTTCTCTGCACGTCGGAGCCCCCTCGCCCCCTTTTTCATCTTTCCTTTTTTTTTTCTTCTTCACATGGGATAATAATGAACTCGAGCACATGCATTAGATGCATTAGTAGGTCAGGTAGGTATCCTGCATGCCATGCCGCTCGCACAGGTGCGCCCCATGCCATGGTAGGTCAGGTCAGGTCTGGTGAAGGCTTCTTTGGTTTTATCATGGATCATGGATCATCCACGGCCGCCTATGATTAGATCAGTTACAGGGCAAGATTCGATATCGACGTGGGGTAGATACGTACCTACTGATACCTAGGTTGGTATCAGCCGTGTAGATAAAGTAAGTACCTCTAATCATGCATGGAGAGGACGGAGTAATAGTGTACTGTACAGTACATAGCGGGACTTGTATAATCCCTGCGCATTATTATTTTGTTTCAGACGAAGACTGCATGCAGGTTAAGGTACTGCAGTACAGTACAGTACCGAGGTATGTACATCTACTTACTACTGGCCGCAGAAGTAACTACAACTCCGTAAGTCGAGCCGAACGGATTTGTGCATGGTATATATGCAATGTGGTACTCCTGTGCGACATTATTATTATTATTATTATTATTATTAGGTACAGTACAGTACAGTACTTGAGGCGACTCTCTCTGATTCGGGGTTTAAATAGGTACTGTACATAACTTGTACCCACTCTGTGTGTACAGTACATATACATGTGCCTAGGTATCTACATTAGGGATGGGATAGGATGCCGCGTGCCGCGGTGCAGTTTGCTAGTGTCCCTACGCGTAGCGCGGATGGCATTATTATCCACCGACCTACTTCCTAGACGGGTATGTGGAGTATGTCATTGTCATATCAAGTTCAGATTCAGCGTCTACCAGTCCAGTCAAAGGATCAATTTATGGATTGATCAATCAACGGGGATGGATCAACTGAATTAGCTTGGAGAGCAAGCAAAAAAAATCAGTGTAGATGTAGTAAGTAAAATACGGCATACATTCTGTTTTCTGTCTTGCGATTCCCTTTCCCCTCCATTCCATTTGTGCTACCTACTTCGGATTGTATACACTTTACTCGGCTCCGTTGAATAGAATAGATCAACAGTAGATCAACAGTGATCACGGCATGACTTACCGTAGGTAAATATACTCCCGGTGAGGAGATCCCCGCTGATTATTACTGCGTACGATTGGTTGTATTATATATTAATTAATGATATTAGCATATTAACATCGCTTGACGATCCCGCGCTCTGAGCCTAAGCCTGGGGCTGAGCTTGAGCCTGAGCATGAGTCTGATCCTCTTGATTGAGGCTTTTTGAGTTTGCGCGCAGTTATTTAGATTAGTAAGTACCCCTTTCTATACTCCGTAGAGGGAAAAAGGCTTCTTATTGCAAGGTACTGGACCTGACAGACCCCGGGTCTATGGCTCTGTCGCTTATGGAGCTAAATAATTTAGTTAAACTATGTACCTAGGTACCTGCCTAGGTAGGTAAGTGGGTAGGTCACTTACCTAAGGTAAAGAAGCACTGCATCAGTTCCAAGGTACCTCAGTAATCATATGCCGTTACTACTGTCAGCCCGTGGCGTCCACCGTCCGCGGTCCGCCATCTGCCGTTCAAACGTCCCCGACGGCAGTCGACCGACGACGGTCTTGGTCCCTTGGTCCTTGGATCCCTCCAGGTCTTGAGCATCGTGATCCTTGGGATTTGGAAATGAGGTAGGTAGGTAGGTACCTAGGTATTATTATTTAGGGATTTAGGTTCCAAGGTTAGGTAAGGTACCTATCTACCTTAGTCTAGCTAGGATTTGGGGGCGGATGAGCCGCGGGCGAGGGCAACGCCCGGACCTATCAGGGAGGTGGGTTTGGATTTTGGCAAAGTTAGGATCCGGCGAGTCTCCGAGACGAGTCCGAGTCCGAGCTTGACCGATGACTGCTTGAGGCTTGAAGGCTCGGGCCAGTGGAGGGGAGGGGGACTGAGGGAGGGGGTGGAGAGGGGAGGGAGGAGAGGGACTCGGTTAAGTTACCTAGGTAGGTACGTGCCTAACTAATAACGTGCTTACGGAGTGAGGTAAGTACCTACTTCAACTTGGTCTCTAGCGTCCGGGGTTTGGATGGGTCGATGCTGTGCATCGTGCAGGAAGGACTACCTCAGTATACCTAATAATGTGGCGTTCTCAGATGAATTGCGGAGTACTTACTCCGTACTCCGTACAGAATAGGTAACTCTTCGGGCTTTCACGTGCGTCATTTCTGTTTCTGGTTTCCGGTGCTGCACGTTGTCCGTAGTTAGATAGGTGCCAGTGGGAGATGGCCAATCTCCCACGTGATAGGAAAGTTTAGGACAGAATTATGGATCGCAGCGGAGGTCCCCGTCGTCTCGTCAGGCACAAGGCGTGTCCTGTACCTGGAATCGTTATCCATGGCTTCGCCGCTTCCGAGGCACTGAGGCAGAAGGTTTAGGTTTGGGTTCAACCGTTCAGGTTCCGGTCCAGGTTCCAGACCGTTGTGGTTGGAATTGGAAAAACCCCTGCGCGGAACCCGCGGGCCGTGTGCTCTTGCAAGGCACGGACGTATAGAAGAATAATGCTATGATGATGAGAGATGGCGATTCGCAGGATTACTATTAAAGCGGTCTCAAGGGTCAGGGTCAGGGCAAGGGCCAGGGTTGGAGACTCGTGGGAAATCGGATGATTGATTGCTGAATAATTTTTGCGACCAGGGTAGGGGAAAAATTGTGGGGTTGGGGGATGGGGTCCGTGGACGAACCGCAGACAGGACCGGGCGTTGTGGCGACGGTTAGTTCGGCAGTCCCGATGAAGGGGACAACAGTGGGAATGATTATTCGCAGCAGTAGCTAGACATCAGCCCTATGTCTCGTAGAGGTAGGCATCACGAATTGCCTTCCCGGGTACGAGATCTACCTGGCAGGACCAGGCGCCCGGCAGGTCTCGCGCGTCGTTGGCCATGCAATCTGGCCTCTTTCGTGTCCGCCCAACCCAGGGAGCCGCGGGGTGCGAGCGACACTCCGCGCAGCACGAGCCTCGGCCAGTCAGCGTGCGCGGCGGGGCCGGGTCGGCAGGCCAGTGGCGCGCAGCCGCGCTAGGCCGCAAACGGCAACTCCACGTCGGGCCCAGCCCGCCGGGGCTCCCGCGGGGTCCGCGGGCGTGTGCGCGCGACGGGGCCTCTTGGGAGCCGGGGATTTTTTTATCATTTCCTTTTTTTTCCTGAATTTGGGTTTGGCCCCCGATAGCACACGCGCACGTTTGGGCATCTCTACGGAGTCTATGGACCCTGGAGTCTGGCTGGATGGATCATGTGCCAGAGCCCTTGGAGGGTGAGCTGGAGGCTCATAGTGGGGATGGGGATATAGCAACTACGGAGCAACGGAGAGGCCGACCGTCGATGTGCTGAACAGGGTTGAACCACGCCGTAGATGCTGACAGCGGGGAGCCAACGGTGGCGCGGGAACGCCTCACCTAGCATGATACGGGCAAAAGCGCCGTGCCTCTGCAGGTGATGCTCTTTTCTCCCGGGGGTTCTAGAAAAGAAAAGGACTCAAGCGATGCCGTCTGCCTCGACGCAGCACTCCGTACCCTGGTCGCCTGCTGAGGAAGTTGGTTTTTATCGTGCTCGGTTCGTGTGCTTGCTCGACCCTCCACCGGGCTAGCCGCGGACGGCCTAGCGCTGGTTCGGGCGTCCGGTCAGGTCTGCATCGAGCTGATAAAGATAACCGCAACACGCGGAGCGGGCAGAAGGAGAGACGAAGAGAAGGGGCACAAGAAAACAAGAATATATACAAGAATATATACAAGCGAGGTATATGAGAGCCCCTGGTCATCCTCTGAGCCTCGAGGAACAACTTCCTGCGTCCTGCGCACATCTTGACAGCTGCTCTCTCTCCGCGGCACGAGCCTCCGACCGGGGTGTCTCCGCAGCGAGCAGGCCAGAGATCCACCGCCGCAGCCTGCCATATCCACCTCCTCCACTTCCTCTCGCCTCCTCCTCGCCCACCTCCTCCCCCGGGCCCAGCGTCCTCCCGCGTCAGGAGTCCTCTGATATCTATCCTGCCCGGCGCTCCTCCATCCTCTCCTCTCGCGCCTGGCCCTCCCTCTCCTTCTACTGCATATATGCGGTCTGGCGCGCCTCCGTCCCCTCCTTAGATCTCCCAGCTCCCCGCGCGTCTCGCGACTCCGTTCAGATCGCCTCTCTCGGCCTCTCTCAACTTCCCGCTTGCCTCTCCGTTTGCGATCACCTCATTTATCACTGTCCGGGCTGCCCACGGCCCATGCCCTCACACCATGGAGGGCTTCGACACCATGACCATGTCCTACCTGGCCAGCCCGCTGTCGCTGGGCAATATGCAGGGCACGGAGTATCTCAGTGCCATGTCCGCCATGGAACTGCCGGACCAGCGCTCCAACTTTGACTCTGAGACCTTTGTCAGGTGTGTTTGCGTTGATCGTTGACGTCTCGTTTTTGTCTGATCTTGCGGCCGTGTTCCCAGGCCGCTTTGGCTGATCCGCCTGTGTTATCACGGAGCAGACACGCTGACTGTCCACACAGCGGGGACGACATGACCTTCCCCCAGCCCGGCATGCCGACGTTAAAGCGCTTCCCGCCCGGCTTTGAGGACCCGTTTCCCGACATGATGCCTCCGTTCGAGCCGGCCCCGCCCGAGCAGCCGCCCGACTCGTCCATCGACCACAACCACAAGCTGCTGAGCTTTTCGACGCCCACCTACAACTTCACCTTGCTCGACTATTCACTGCGGAGGACGACCCTGTCTCTGTCCGCGCAGCTGAACGGCATGTTCTTCCTCGCAGAGTCGCAGTGGACCACCTCGCCCACCGAGGGCGGACCCCCGCCTGTCGCGGAGCTGACCTGTTACCGCCGTAACCTGTTCCAGATCACCGGATCGATCACGCTGCCACGCACCCTGCGCTATATCATGACCGATCAGGGTGACCGCATCCCCATCCTGGCGCAGGAGCTCACCGTGTCTGCAACCGAGTCGGTGGAGGGGAACCCGGTCAAGATCATCGCCGTGCCATGGAAGACTCCCGCTGCCAACGCGAATGGTCAGCCGGAGGAGAAGGTGGAAAAAGAACCCCCGGCGATCCCACTGGATACCATGGCGGGCCAGGACATGGATTCGGACTATGCGACGTTTCCCATCGCCTGGAAGCGCCTCCAGTTCCGTATCGCCACGGCAAACAACGGACGCAGAAAGGAGCTCCAGCAGCACTTTGTCGTCCGCCTCAAGGTGGTCGCGACTCTGTCGACCGGGGCGAAGATTCCCATCTGCGAGGCTCACTCGGGCCCGGTGATCGTCCGTGGACGCAGCCCTCGCAACTTCCAGTCGCGCAAGGACCTGCCCCTGAGCGGGAGCGCAGCCGCGTCGAGGAAGAACACGCATGTCTCCGTGAACCGGGCACCCACCAGTGATCCTGCACAACCACAACCACCACAGCACAGCAACCAGCCGTCCACTCAGACGGCCGTCCAAGCTCCGTCGCAGGCCAAGATGCCGGCCAAGAGCAATACGTCGCCGAAAATGGCCCAGACGCTCCCGTTCGAGGAGGTACCACTTCCGCAGGCGACCACAGCGCCGCAGCAGCAGTCCTCTCCAACCTACACAGACTGGACCCAAGTCCCTGCTCCAGATTCTGTCACTGTTCCCACTCCCACTTTCACCAACGCGGCTGCCACCTATCCTCAGTCGAGCCCGGGACTGTCCCGAATGACACTGGCCAACAACAACAACATCAACATCAACATCAACAACAAGCGTCGTGCCAGCGTTGCGGTCCCGCCGCCTATTAGCCTTTCTCTTCTGGATGACGACTTCAGCCCTTCTAAATCGGCTGATTCGACCAAGTCGCGCTCCCCCAAGGGCAGCGGTACTTCTGCTTCGGCCACTGTCCCTCAGAAGAACCCGAGTCCCGACACCGACACCGCTCCGCCCGCGAAGATGCAGAAGACCTCGCGCAACTTCTCACGACCGCAGACGAGCCGGTCCGCGTCTGCATCCTTCCCCATCCTTGGCACCACGACCGCCAACCTGCAGCCGTCATACCAGCCAGCTGCACCGTCGCTCACCTCGTCTCTTCCCAACTCGATCGACAGTGCCGATCTGCTGTACGAGTACTTCCCGCTGGGATTGGATGATTGGCAGGCACCGGTCGATGCCGTGTACCGGCCGCACGTCGTCCACCACACCAACACGCCGTCGGAATCCAAGTTCCTCGCGGCCCGGAGCCGAAGCAAGCGGTATTTCGCCGCGGAAGATGTGTGTTAACGCGATGCGATACGATTGAACGACCTCTCCATGCATTCCCCACTCACCACAAATACGCATGGAAACGATAATCGATTTGATTCGATGCACTTTTGTCACGCAATGAGCGAGTAACACCACCCATACAAGCATTCAGGGTCTGCTTTGGGATGTCTTTCAGGGCGTTTATGTTTGAGGCAATCTTTTTTGTACGAGTTGTTCTGGTCGGGATACCATGGATCTGTACGTGAAAATCTGATCTGTTAGGGTCTGTTTCTGTTGGGATTTGATTTTATTCGAAACCGGCAACGGCAATGTTAAGGGTACAAGCTAAGTAGGTCATCATGGAAAATGGGCTACGACGAAACGGCGTGTTGGAGTGTTTGTCATGTTTTCGTCCTCTTTTTTTTCCCCCTTATATCTCTTATTTCCTTATATCTCTTACAGATTATATCCATTATATCCCCCATATCGTTTTATTCATCGTCGATACCTCTTGTCTTGTCTTCTCATGAGGACCATGTGACATCATGGGTGGAAGGCGCAGGAAAGGAAACGGTTGGTTGGATGGATGGAGGAATGGAGGAAAGGGATGGAATTGGCAGGTTCTAAAGTGTCTGTGTATGGTATTTTTTTTTCCCCCTCTCGAAGAAGAGGCACGTCGTCCGACGGTGGTTGGGCCATCGATCAATGCATGATCTTGTCGTTTTGAAATTTGAAGTTCTTTCTTTTTCTGCCTCGTAAGGTAATCCGGTAGGTGTCGCTCGCTGTTCCGTTGCAACAGCATCGCAAAAGTAGGTAGAAGAGATATCTTCCTTTCTTCCTTTTTTCTTCGGAAGGGAAATTTTGCCCGAATATAATATAATATGATATTATATTCATTCCTATCTGGGTAATAACTTGGTTGTCCTACTAGATCTCTCCCTCTCCCTCTCTCCAATTGGAAGGGATCCTGCGATGACATTGGTCGAACCAATATTATATTATTATTATTATTATTTATCGGACGTCGTACATTATTATACACCCAACACATCCTAGATACCGACTCAGCCCATCCATCCATGGTTTTGGGGGGACTGTCTCTTAGGAACTTCGATTGAATTGGATTGAATTGAATTAGGGTTTCCCGTCTCCCGCGCGGACGGGGGCGGGCCGTGGTGCGGGCCGGACCGTTAACAGATCCTGATCCAAGAGATCCGAACTGAATCCGAAGCTGAACTCAAAATACGAGCGAGAGAGAGAAGAAGAAGAAGAACACGAACTCGAGACCAACGACACGGAAAACAGAACGCGAATGCGAATACGATCCCAGGACCGGGGTTTTTTGGCTGACGGCTGACAGCCCCAAGCAGGGTTGTTTACTAAAAACCAAACGGGCATAGCCGAATTATATATTAGGGTAGGTCATTTTCGACGGTGTGTTCTTTTTCCTTTCTTTCTCTCCTCTCTTTTTCCTCCCCCCCCCCCCC
>Ga0207748_1000421_pt1 | contig 29402 bp, 23 predicted proteins | sample HigsolmetaGSP13D_FD_184841 | JGI IMG/M metagenome (GOLD analysis project Ga0207748, IMG submission 184841) | High solid enriched microbial communities from the Joint BioEnergy Institute, USA - SP1-3-D (SPAdes) | ecosystem: Engineered > Bioreactor > SSF (Solid state fermentation) > Aerobic >...
ACAAAGAAGTATTCGGAAGGTCTTAACCCCTAAGTCCATAAATAGTGGTCAGATAGTTAGGTAGATTGGAATGATCAGAGCTTTTCATCATGATATCTTCGGATTACTAGGTTCGCGCAGTCCGACATTAAGCTTAAGGAGCAGGGATCCTCCTACTGCATCTTGGATCTACTCGTGATTGTATTTTGGACTCGCGGAAATACTGTAGATACAGTGACGGTTTAGGGCATCAAATTCCTAAAATAGGAAAACCCCTTTCACCTACCACTCGAACCTTCAACCTGCAACAATTGCTTTTTTGCAAGAAGCAGCAAAATTCTCCGGCGTCTGCATACATGCTATATTTGATATCACTAAACCTTTGCCTGGCTCTATCTAAACCAGACTCTTGGCTGAGTACAGACAGTAGTGTGGCGTCACTGGTGGGCCGTATTCGTATTAGTTTCCATAAATGGCAGTAGCTTATTTGCACCTCGGCACGGTCCGTTGCATCATTGGGGACTTGCTCAGCCTCCTTAAGGTCCAGACACTTTGTACTCCATACTCTGCATTATGATCATTTTAGGACCGTGGACGCGTGTCCCTCGTACTTCTTTCCCATTAGTGGTGGTCGGAAATTCAATAATAATGGACGAACGGTCGAGTCGATTAAGAGATGGAAGCCAAGAGAAACATGATAAAAAAGAGGAATCGCGATTGGGAATGTCAAACGTAGGACGTTAGAACAAATCAGTCGTAACTGGATTGCTCATCCCAGGAGTTGTCTTGGCCACGTTGCTAAGAAACACGGACGTGTCGCATTTCTTACGGCTCTGGGTTAATGTGATTGCCAGCAACGGATAAGGCTTCAGAGAGTTCCCCAGACACTATCAATTGACTGGGCCCAGTAGGAATGGATTCTATTATAGATTTTGCTGAAAATTAAGACATGCCCATGCGGAAATCAAGCTTAGAAAAGCTCCAACTATTGCCCATTGGTAGTTTGGCTGGTGCGCAGGGAACCCACCTGCAGGGCTTATGTCTTCATATACCAGCCCATGCGCTAGTGCATGGGGGACGGGATAATCTTCGTCCTCTTGTCAATCGTCTTCTCTTTCCATCCTTTACTATGCTTTACTTTGGCGTATGTTGATTTCTCAGGTTATATATATTGCTTAGGCTGAATAGATACTGACTGCGTGCTACTTCTCCGATTCCTAACTGGGTCAGCATCACGAGGTCTCCTGTCTCCGATCCTTGACATTCGTGTCACGAAATGTCCAAATACGATGAGGCCTTCAGCTCGCACGGCGATGAATCTGAAACTCCCCCGCCACCGTACACGGAGTTTGCACCGGAGCATTTGCAGGTAGAGGGCAGTATAGATTTCAGAGCAGGTAAGGAACATGTGATCTATCAATACATATTCACAAGTCGCAGAAAAAACACTTTCTCACCAAAGTCAGAGGACGGCCGTGTCGAGATCGACTTGAACTCCAGGATCTGCAAAACGCTTTCGAAACTCTTCCCACCACCAAGCGAACCTTTCCCAGAGCCACCTTCCATACCACCCCCTAGACAAGAAAACAACTTCAAGGCATGGAGCATCAAGCTCAACGTCGTGATCCACGTCGTTGGGAGCCGCGGTGACGTGCAGCCGTTTATTGCTCTCGGCAACGAACTCCAGAGGCATGGCCACCGTGTGCGGCTAGCGACGCACAATGTCTTCGACAAACTTGTCAGAGACTCAGGGTTGGAGTTCTACCCGATTGGCGGCGATCCCGCAGAACTGATGTCCTATATGGTCAAGAACCCCGGCTTGATACCGAGCATGAAGACGCTACGAGCCGGTGACATTCAACGAAAGCGCGCGATGATCGCTGAGATGCTTGGCGGGTTCTGGAATTCATGCGTCGAGCCTGACCCTGCGACGAACGTGCCTTTTGTGGCTGACGCCATCATCGCGAATCCGCCGAGTTTTGCACATGTCCATTGTGCAGAGGCGCTGGGCGTGCCGCTGCATTTGATGTTCACGATGCCATGGACCAGCACCAGGGCCTTTCCGCATCCTCTGTCCAACCTCAAGTATTCTGGGCCCGATGCGAAATTGGCGAACTGGGTCTCGTATAATGTTGTCGATTGGCTATCGTGGCAGGGGTAAGTAGGTTGTCTGAACCATCACAGGCATGTTCCATACGGCTTACTGCCAGCCAGGTTGGGCGACATCATCAACACCTGGAGACACACACTTGATTTGGAGCCCGTATCTGGGATGGAAGGACCGTTTCTTGCAGAGACATTGAAAATCCCTTTCACATACTGCTGGTCTCCAGCTCTTGTGCCGAAGCCAGAGGATTGGCCATCGCATATCGGTAGGTTTGAGGATGCATTGCCATTCCTGTTATTGGCCTTTTGTTCTCACCAGGACAGATGTATGCGGCTTCTTCTTCCGTGATTCTCCAGCTTATACACCCCCGCCGGACCTTGTAGCTTTTCTTCTGGCTGGACCACCCCCTGTTTATATCGGGTTCGGCAGCATTGTCATTGACAACCCTGAAGCGATGACTACAACGATCCTGGAAGCTGTTCGTGCAAGCGGAGTACGTGCCATTATTTCGCGAGGATGGAGTAATCTCGGTGGCCCAGAGTTGCCGAACGTCTTCTATCTTGGAGATTGTCCACACGAATGGCTGTTTCCGCACGTCGCTGCTGTGGTGCACCACGGCGGTGCAGGGACAACGGCTTGTGGACTGCTCCATGGGAAGCCCACGGTCATCGTACCATTCTTTGGAGAGTAAGTGGCCCTAAACGAAATATATCCATGGAAACTAACATCAATTATTATCTAGTCAACCGTTCTGGGGTAAGATGGTAGCCACCGCAGGTGCTGGACCCGAACCAATCCCCCACCGCCAGCTTAATAGCCGCAATCTCTCTCAAGCAATCAAGTTTTGTCTGTCGCCACGGGCAATTGCCTCCGCTCAGGCGATCGCGGCAAAAATACGGGCAGAGAATGGTGTGAAAGCAGCTGTCGCTTCCTTTCATAGGAATCTTCCGCTGGAAACGTTGCAGTGTGATATCCTGAAAGACCAGCCGGCTACTTGGCTCTACAAGAGCGGAAGGAAGAAGGTGAAACTGTCGAAGAAGGCAGCTGAGATATTAATCGACCATCTAAAAATAACACCGAAGAAACTGGAACTGTGAGCACCACCTCTATAGCTTGGCTAGGCGGCTCGATTGTACTGTACTATCAGAGATACCAACTAATACTTCGATATCCTCGCAGATACAAGACAAAGCCCATTCTCATAGAGAACAGACGGTGGGACCCAGCGACGGGCACATTATCCGCAGCCCTGGACGTCTCAGTGAACGTGATGAAAGCAACAGGCGATATTTTCATAAAGCCGTACGAGGAATACAAGCACGCCCAGTCTGAGAAAAGGCGCCAATCCTCCTCCCATTCACGTGTCGGAAGCACCTCTTCTTCGACGAATGCTCTGACTCGCGCCCGCTCGAGCACTAATCTGTCCGAGCGCTCAAACGGCAGCAACAGCAGCAGCAGTAGTAGAAACGGCCTGCAAACTGCCGGCCTGATGGCCACCGCGTCGGCGAAGGCGTACGGCAAATTCATGGGGTACTACTTCAAGGGCCTGATAGTGGATATCCCCCTCGCGGCCGCGGAGGGGATGCGTGTTTTGCCGAAGCTGTACGGAGAGGAGGTCCAGGACCATGGCCAGGTCAGGGACTGGGAAAGCGGCGCTATCGTGGGCGCAAAGTCCTTTGTGCACGGTCTTGCAGGCGGGTTGGCGGACTTCGTCGTCCAGCCGTACAAGGGGGCGAAGGAGGGCGGCGCGCTCGGTGCCGCGAAGGGGTTCGCCAAGGGGACGATAAGTATGGCGGCAAAAACAACTCATGGTAAGTTGTCGCCTGTAATTCATTTCCCCTTACTGAAATATATTACGATGGATCCAACTGACGACGATGTGTGTCCCCTAGCGGCACTGGGTCTTGTCGCCTATCCCGGGCAGGGAATCTGCCGGAGTCTGCGAGCCGCCGTGAAGACGAACATCCGGAATCACATCATGACGGCCCGGCATGTCGAGGGCCAGTACCTGCTCAGCTCGGGGGACATTCACGACAATGAGGATGAGAAAGTCATGAAAGCGTTTGATGTACTAAGGAAGAAGGGACCGTCTGAGATTTGATTTAAATCGGAAACCACTGCTTCCTGTGTGTGGATTGTGGAGATGGACAGATTCATTGGCATATTCTTCCTTTTTATCTATTATTATTATAATTTGCCACAAGAGAAACAGTTTGTCATTGACGACCCTACCCGATCCATTTTAGGGAGAATGTGTTTTTCTAGACAAGTTTATTAATTTTGTCAAAGATCATACGGCACTTGCCTTAGCACCGCAGATAGATAGTATAGTCTCGAGAAATATACAGTATGTACAATTTCATTCTCCCATCCTGTTTCGAAATGTTTTTTCCCCTAGAACCATTCAATTACTAGTAGAAAACTAGAAAAGTAGGAACGGACTTCTCTGTTGTCAGCCGAATATTACGACTATAACCTATCGGTATGCCAAGAATCCTATCAACCTAGTCAGCACACGCCGATCCGGACCCTTGAAGTTCAGAATCCCTGCAGTAAAGGAATCATACTGCCTATTCCCATAGTCGCCTATTTTTCTTTGTTATAACTCTTGATATATCATATTTTTGGGTTTCCATATTCAGAAGGTCATAGGCCCCTAATTCATGAGATAAATAACTAGTCGGATAGGTAGATTGAGAAAATCAGAGCTTCATCATTCATACCTTTAGATTACTAGGTTCACTCAGTCCGACATCTGTTGATTTAACGCTTTATCTACACCTTTTGTAAAAAAAAGATCAAGGAATGCATGATAGGTTCATAAAGTATGTTCGCAGGCGAGGCGAGACTGTGTCAAAAGGCATCAACTGTCTAACAGTTGAACTGTTATTCTTAAAGTGAGATATTTGATAGGAGTCAAGGAACTAGAGACAAGTAAACCAGTTGAATATCTAGATCCTAAGATCTGTATGAGAATAAGACGCGATAAGGAGAAGTAGCTCCATGCCAGGGAAAGAACGTCCTTATATCCTCCTCCATGGTAGTTGTCCGTTGGTATATCTTCCTTTCATTCTTCCAGGCTAGTACAGTCCCTTGGAAGTTGGACTGACCGTATTCCCTTTTTCCCATCTACCATATACCACTTCCAGTCACGTGCTCTGCACTCTCCTTTGTCCCCATATCTAGTTTCCTCATTACCCCTCATTGGACTCTGTGTCACCCCATGTCTCCTCCAGGGCTTCATTCTTCTGACAGACTGCCACAGGGGTCAATGCAACTAATATAGAACATAAGAAAAGGAATTCATAGGTGAAGAAAAAAAATATTAGATCTCCTGATCAGGTACGTACCGATATATACTGTACAGATGGCGGATAGAGAGATCTGGTACGGTTTCGTTCCTGACTTGTCAAAAAAAAAGATATAGTGAGTGTTCTATCATTCCGTGTCAGTATACTCCGTATGTACAGTAGATACTGTACAGGACACTCTGATTTCCAAATCATCAAGGTGTCTTGCATCATTGCAGCTGGATGGAAGTCCCCTGACAGCATACACATTATACAGTCACCAAGCAACCATAAAAGCTAGCTAGTTCATTCGTCAGCGAGATACTCCGTACAGCACCTACAACCATGTATGTAGGGTGTGGGAAATAGGACTTTCCGTCCGCTCACAACCGTATTGTACTTAAGCCCACACTAATAAATAAGCGCGTGTCAATTGGCAGTAGGGTACCGCCTGAATTCATTGATGCTGAAAGTGTAGCAAGTAATAATGGGTGAGCAAGGTGATGTGCTGGAAACATGAGGGTAAGCAGGCCGAGAGTTGCGGAGTGAGCAAGGTGATTTTGATTTAGGGTCAGGGCTGCAGGCCCTGTGACTGAGAACACAAGATCAAAGGGCATGTGCCTGCTTAACTATTCTTTTTTCTTGTTCCTTTTTCTCCCTCCTGTTGTTTCCAGAGTGTACGACCTCGATGGGCTTGCATATTACAATGACACATTTAGTCACATGATCATAATCATGTCTGACAGGGAGGAGCAGAGAGAGGCGGCAAAAAGCTGAGGAGTCACAGAAACTTGCTGAATCCTGTGGATTCACCGCAGGTTATCAAGAAGAAGAAGAAAAGCGAGAATGCGGTATCTATCTCGGCCAAAACAGTCACTGGCGACCGATGTGTCACCTATGATAGGGCCGTTGGAAATCAGTACTTGCGAGTGACGAAGTTACATGATTTTGGAGTGATCACAGTACTGTACTAATAGCGACAAAGATAGAGAATTTCAAGGGGAGAGGAACCACATGAGAAGAGCTTTGTAAAGGTGGAGGAGCTAGACCCATCTATGTAGATGCTGAAGCTCTTCGCAGAGGTCTATATAGTAACTTGAAAGGAGTATCTTTCCCAGACATCAGGTGCTACTCACCCTTATGTGTTTCATTATTGCTAAATGGGAAGTAAAGACCAGAAGAAAGGTCCCAGCTGACCTGAAAAGCAATATACATATATGTGAAAATATGACCTCAGAACAGAACAACCGAGAGAGAGACATCTGGTTACCAAAAGGATCTTGATTGTCTATTGTATCTTTTTTTTGGTGCTGATCATGACTATCTGACTATCCTGATGAACAGAGCAGGTATCAAAATGGGTTTGCACTTTCTCTTTTTATTATTATAGAGTATTGCAGTTAGCCAGGCTCAAATGAGGCATTCTCTATTATGAGGTTCGTCCTATTTTTGAATGAGTTCATGTTGAGTGATTTCTGTAAGCATCTTGTACAATACTCAGTATGAAACGGACCTCCGAAGGGCGCATTAAATACTGGGTTCACAAATAGATCAAAAGTTCTTCAAGGGTCGGCGCTGACGGGGGTGAGGGGTGGGAGATGGGAGGTAATAATAATAACAAGCAGGAAACTAGCCTTGCATGCAACTCATGCAACAGTTGTGACACAGACAAGATATACCTGAATCCTCAACCATATTCCGCTTCCCCGTCCTACCCCGCCTCATCTGCGGAAATAGGGCTGAGCATGATGATCAAGCGCGGTGGACAATAAATAATAATAATAATGCCTCGACATTTCACTGCTCCTTCACCTTCATCACATACACATCCGGGACGTCGAACAGAGATGACGTTCGCGATCCGGCGACCGTATCGCAGAATCCTCGATCCACAACTGCACAACAACAAGTGACTGTCAAACTGACCAGCATAAGCAATAAAAATAATACTCCCAGCAGTAGAACATGGAACGTCTTGTTCGAAGGCCTCCCGAGATGTCTTGTGCCTCCAGCTTCGCCAGTCCTGCTGTTTTAGGCCTAGTGCCACACATGCACACACACACACACACACACACACACACAGTCGTGTATGTAGTTTGTCTTCTTTTGCTCTGTATTACTACAGTAGTATTATCCTAAGACTACCGCTCTTCTGCGTCACGTTCCATACATCTTCCTGATTATTTCATTGTGACGATAAAGTGTAAAGAGCTTTACCCCCGGCCTGAGCAGACTCACATACTTTCAGAAGCTGCCTGTATGTGATTGCTTCCCGTGGCTCGATTAGAGCAGCTGGTCGGACCAGGCACATACGGCGTTAAGATATCACCCCACACTTAGTGGGACACTGCAGCATATTATTCTTAAGGTATACGCCCAGAGATTATTATAGAGTGTTGGCTCGGAAAGTTGGAGTTTAGTGGCCATTCAGACTCTATATGTACAATCCAAAAGTCGTAGATGATGCTGAAAGTGTAATAATAGTAATACCCCCCGACCGATTTACCCCCCAACGACGGCTGAATTTTTAATTCATCACACATACTTGCACATCATGGCAACCATGAGGTCGAACAGACCGATGGCCTCGACGAAGGCAAAGCCCAGGATGGCGTACGTGAAGAGCTGACCACGCAGAGCCGGGTTGCGAGAGACGCCCATGAGCAGGGCACCGAAGACAAGACCGATACCAATACCGGCGCCTCCCAGACCGATGGCGGCGGAGCCCATGCCCATGTTCTTAGAGACCTCGACCATGGCCTGGGCGATCTCCGAGGAGTAGTGGCGGCGAGACTCGTAGTTGCTGAAGACCTGGCGGACGTTGGCCTTGAGGATGTTGGACGCTAGCTGACGCTTCGGGGTCTGGAAGGCGGTGGCAAAGGGAGCGTCTTTTCTCTGAGCACGGAGGCCGCTGCTGACATCTGTGAAGGTCCGCTTGGGAACGGTGTTCAGTTGGAAACGGAGGGCCGGTCGGGCGACCTTGGTGGTGGTCGAGGCCATCGAGGTGGCCAATCTGGAGGCAAACACGCGAGAGGAGGCCATTGCGCTGGGTGGTGGATTGGAGGGAAATGAATGGACGGAGAGGAGAGAGAGACCGTTGGCTTATCGATCGATGGGAGGAGCCGTGAATGAACTTTTCGGAAGGAAGTAGCTGAAGGAGGTTGAGTTTACAGCTGAGGCCTTCCGGGACATAAATACTCTGTGGCCGAATTTTCGCCTTTCCAAGTCCGTCTTAGTGCACTGTTGAGAGAAAGAAAACCCTACTCTGGACACCACACGCGAATCGTTTGCACATGGATTGCAAAGTTTTTTCATTATTCCTGGGCTTATCGGGATCAGCCGGGACTTGGCCGCGGTTGGATCCTCTGAACCTGGGAGGGTCTCGCTGGCCCAGCAGGTCCGCGAACGTGGAATTGTGTGCTGGACACGAGTGCTGGCCGCGACGCAGCATCCCAGGCCATCGTCTGCCTAACTGACACGTCCAGAGTCCTACAAGAAAGGAGTTAGTTGATTTCTAACCTAGTCTGCTAAGTCATGGCTTTTATTGTATCTTCCCACAGTGGCACAAATCAAGTTGAAAGATACCGGAATCTTACACGAGAAGGATTTGTGTTGGGGCTGGATGTCAATGGTAGGGTTTCTTTTCCCGTGTTGTGGATCTCCATCATGCTCTAATATATACTCCGTCCAGTGGTACGCCCCACGTCATCCAATAATCGAGGCTCTTTGCCGTGGTATTTTCTCGATTGTTCGCGGATTCAAACAACCGGGCCGATTTGGGCGGCGGCTCCACCAGCTTCGGAACCACTCTGCTGCGAGAGTACCCGAGGATAAGGCCACTTTGCTCGGCTGAAAGGAAATGGCTGTGTGGTCTCTCAACTCCTTTCCTCGGGAAACAATGCACCCTACCGGACGGCCTTGTTGGGAAGATGCAGTTTGGGAAACCCTCCATCACACAGGGGAAAGCTCGAAGGTCCTGCACTTGGCCATGGTTAGGCGCTTTGATCTTCTTACTTTTGCTCTGGTGCTGGACAGTCTGTGTGAGATCTCTGAGAAGGTTATCTTGGATGAGGACCTGCGTCTGCAGGTCTTATAGGTAGCATACGGAGTGGTCTCCCCCGAGGAGACGATGAGATGTCGTCGAGAGATGCGAGCGCTGATTGGCCAGAGCTAGGAGCCTGCACAGTGCCAACGGAGGTAAATATCAGGATCCATGGCACAGAGTGAAAATTCTGCGGCTTTTGGTTCCGACTCATCCGTATGAGCATGACAATACCGGTGAGCGCTTTCGGCAGTTGGCCTGCAAGAATCTGACCTTTGAATGCGGGCATGAAATCGAGAGGTTTTGCAAGCGGATCCACCTGGAGCAACAACCTTGGAACAAACAACTTGAGTTCCGGCTGGATCGGGAAAGGCGTGTAATTTTTGCGTATGCGCTAAAGGACACTAAACCTAGTAGATTGCACTATCCTCTTTCTGGACTGACTTAGGGTATACCCTACGATCTGCAAGGATTCCTTCCATGAATCAGGTGATCGCTTACTTGGCTGTAAAAGGAAGGCGGTAAGAGGGTTGTTCAAGGGAACAGAACATGACATCTCCCAGTTGCAAAACCTCTTAATAGTACCGATCACCTCTAAATCGATACAAAAGTCAGAGATCTCTTATCATCTGCCTTTGCAGCTTCTGATCAGTCAAACCGGAGTCATCTCGTTTCACACATACACTACTGATATGCAGTAGTCTACACGCACCCAGTTGTTCTATGCACATCAATGTCTGAAGCTCCCATGCCTGACAGGTACACTACCTCGGTTGTTGGCTTAATGTAGAGTTATTTCTGGATGTCACGGCATTGAAAGAATCCTCAATGAAGAGGAACCAAATAGCGCAAGAACGACGTAGGCAAATAAAACTCTGATTATTGCAACAATCTGCGGTTCCTACAGCCTATATTTATGCGTGTCAATACGACCAAATAGCACCCCCAAGCCAGAACTCATATGCATATGCCGACTATTTGTGCCGAAATTGCTTTATAGAATCTTCTTGTCAACTTGATACAGCATGACGCTTTGGTGAACGCTGATTATCGGGGAATACCGGGGCCCCGCGGGGCATCAGTATCGAGGCCTACACCGCTATCATAGTCCTGTCGGTCCGGTCCTACCGGTTAAGATGCATCTTTTTTTAAAAAAGGCATTTCCTTCAAAGAAGATGCTATTTGAATCCACTCTAGCTCTGGTAGTTTAGATATCATGACTCTAGCTTTCTTCTACAACAAGCGATTTATATACTGCTGTTGACCGAAAATACCGCTCGACTACAAAAAGAGGCCCAAGGCCACTAGTCGCAGTCAGGTACTGGTATTTGGCCGTCTGACAACTGTACATCCTGGGTTTGTGCGTACAGGACTAATCGGGTAAAATAGGCGAAAACAAGAGAGAATACGAAGTGGATACGGATAATAATGTAAGTCATCCTTCGGAGCGAACATCCTCATTGAGCGCTGTACAGTATAATCACTACACTGGTTGATGATTGATCCGTTTCTACAGTGGTCATACGGTATATGGTTGACAGAGGATGACAGATGAAGTTCTTGGCGAGTTGTTTTTCATGCTAAGAACATTGCAGGGAAAGCGCACAGTATTAATAAGGAAAGGTTGAGATAGTGCAGAGTCGGTGGAGAGATTATGTTGCTGAGATACAGTAGTAGGTTGCCAAGACCTTTGTTAACAAGGGTCCCTTGCTTGGCAGCTTTGGCAGATTGCTACTGTATTTTACCCTAAGCCCAGTCAGTCCAGCTCACAATAAAGCAAAAGCAGCAAGGAAGGTAGCTTGACCCGGGGATCCTTGTCGTAGATCTACCGCACATGTTAAGTACAGGCCTACGCAGGACAGGATTGATAGCGGGAGAGTGCTGTACTTGAGAGGTAAACACAGGTATCTGTCTGATGACACTGTATATTATTATTGCAGAACGCTGGTCTTGCCTTCGGCTGCGCCGGCGAGGTGCATGTCTCCCATGAGCCATGTGGCCAGCGTCTTGCCTGGCTCTATAATAATACATACCTTAGTACAGCGGGCTGCGCTTAACTTAAAAGTGAGAAACCTTCTTCCTAGGGGCTCATGATGATATCAGTGGAGGATGATATATATCCACATATGATGGAATTCTTGGCGACATAAGTCTACCAGGTTATTATTATAGATTAGGCCGCCATTCTAGCAATCACTGAGTGGCGGTAGATTAATTATATAAAAGATCCTATACTGAGAGTAAGGCCGTGTCCAAGCCAGCTTAGGAAGAAGTGTTAAGCCAATGCTTACAGAGGCGCGGCAGCTGTCACATAAGCGCTGAGACTGTTAGCCTTCTGAATGAGCAATGGAAAGGACAGAAGATATCCGCCCCCGGGCCAGACCAGTGGCTTGTTGCTAGGGGACATGTTCTGTACCAATATATCATCCACAGGGATTAGAATCATGATTGCAATTGAAGTATCCTGAATGGGACAAAGCAGCCTGTAAAAAAGATGAACTGACAAGCTGCAGATTAACATGCAAATGCAGGCCAGTGGTTGGTCAAGATGATGCATCCATCTGCCGCGGCTGTGGTCACAGCCACCTTCATGCCAGGGCTACAGGACGGGAGATCCAACGTCTGCTGACTGGTGCCATAATGTTGATGTAGCGACGATTCGAGCGTGCGAGAATTGTACAGTATATACCGAGTCCCAGCGCCCTGCAGATGGCACGGAGTGGCTACAACGAAACACAGACTTTTCGGCGATATTTTTTATTTCCAACTGTTTTACAGTGCCACAATTATAGTTTGTGGGCGAAAGCCACGGCTATGTCCACGGTCACACTGGACCTTTAAGCTTGGAGGCACTGGAATGCGGTCATGAAAATCCGGTTGATATCTTGGGGACAACTGAGAGGGTATATAAGGTCTGAAATATATACCTGAAAGTGGAATAATGAGTAATATACTAGCGCAGAGTTGCCTTATCATTGCATGTACATGTATGTGGAAGCTGCACCTGGAATCCGTGAAATGGCAGTAAGGCACTTGATGATATTAGGATGAAGATAATTCATCCTGATGTTGCTTTCAACAAACCACTCTAGTGGTCGAGAAGCTCCACCATAGCTTTTGTATAAATTGCGAACGTGATGGAGACCTCAGCCAGCATGCCTTTTGGTCCAGTAGCTGAGAGAATCCGGCTCATTTCCCAAGACTTTTTTTTCTGAACTTTCTAAGTAATTCAAACTGACATGGCGACCTTTTCAATGCTGCAAGTTACTGGCAAGATCGAAGCAAAAATCTTTTCAGAGACAGTTATCAACGCAACATTCCTTCAAGATTTACACAATAATGAATATTATTCGGATTGATTTCCAAGAAATATACTTATGGGGCAGCAGTATTCATATACAACACCTGTGCCATGCCACGCAGATTAACTTCATAATGGTATGTTCCTAGGGCTGCATGGCGCGCTCCAGATATAGAAAATACTATCTACTCAGTCTAAATTTATATCCCCAACTGTTGCACCAGAACAGGGCAGAAGGACAAAACAGTCTCTTTAGTATATGTTAACTAGGACTGGAATTCTTCACTAGAGCATGAGTTGCATTGATGAAATCATCTATACCTGAACATGATCCAGCGTTAGCTACCTTAATTGGTACGGTCTCTACAAAAGCATCAGAGCGAATACTGGCACAGAAGGGCAAAAAGTTCTCCAGATAAGAATAGTAATCATGCACACAGAAAGAAGAGCAATGCCATGAAGAAATAATCTCTCCATTGCGGCATTCAGACACTCCCAATCATATATGGATGCCGCCTTTCTCGTTTGCACTTTGCTTAAATTCTGCCATTGCATCATTGTAGCTATGACAGCTGCCAAGCTGCTGGGTGTTTTAAGTATAAAGAGTCTCACATCAAGACACAGTCCATGATAAAGTTCTGGTCTGGGTGAGATTGCATGACATCACACAACCCTGGGTAAATCTCACCCAGTGGCTCACCCCATCTATTGCGTACTCACCCTTGCTCACCCACAGTTGCATGATCGCAGTGGCGTCGCCCTCAGGCTCACCCAGGAAGCACCCACTCGAGTATCCACTGTGTATAAGCCACACGCCGGGCGGTTAGTAACTGGGTGGGTGAGCACCTGCAAATCCCGTCTGTTGTGGGCTTTTGATCTTTTTATTTCACACTGTAATTAAAATTTAGTGTATTTCCTTGCTGTCCAATCTGGGGCATCTGGGAGATCAGATATGTGGCCGTAACTGTACTGTCATAGTTTAGTTCAGGTTTAGTGAAGGATGCCCCTAAGCCTTAACTAGTATTTAGTAAAGGGTGCCCCTAAGACCGGTAGTCCTAGGTGATAATACCCAAATGATAATCAAAAATATTATCACTAATAATGTCCCTCACAGGACCTCACTATTTCCAAATTGAAAGATGTTGACAGTGTAGCAGGGAAAACACTCCAAGGCTTGACACCTTTGTTTTGCGACAGTGGAATAGCCCCAGCACTGACCTTGTTTAACTAAAGTCTAGTTAATGACACACTAAGTGCTGGTTAAGGTTTAGTTAAGACCAGCAGCACGAAGCAGGTACAGTGCCCTAGTTCTCCCGTGGGATATTTTATCTGTCTTCTATGAGTAGATGATCTTGCTTAAGAAATGGGTGAGCCTATCACACCGTGGTCAGGGAATTAATGAATCTGGCTACAACATCGCAACTGAATCGAAAACCAATAATTGTTGGCTATAAGGACTCCGCTTGCTCTCATGCATACAATGGAGTCCATAACAGCTCATCCTAGCACGCATTGTTATGACCTCCGCAGGGCAGTCTCTGGAGCGTACTTTTATATTTAACCAAATCCTGTTTTCGGAACATCCACACTGGTCTTCTGTTATCAGTCGCCGGTTTAATGATGAGAATCCATCCGAGATTGCGTGGTTGATCGCGATTAGCGATGGAGGATGACACGGGATTCGGGATTCAGAACGCCGAAATCCGTCGGCGGGATTGCCCTTCCTTCCCCGGCATTTCATTCCCATCCTCCTATTATTATTCCAACCATCCAACACTGACACGGATTTCGCAGCAATTCTGCATTTCCGAAGTATCTTGTGCCACACATTATCGTGGCCGGTATTACTCTTTCTGTGTACCTGAACGAATCTGTCGGGGAGGAGATCCCCCAATGACGCTGCGCCATCAGACCCGGGCCTAGAGAAGCATGGAGTTTAACACAGCGTCTGCCGGCAGACCAGCCCCGTATGGACAAGCTTGCATGAATTGTGCCCGTGCAAAATGTAAATGTATCATCCGTAGTGTTGGCAGCAGCTGCGAAAGGTTTGTCATCTGGCGCTGCCTCATCTGCCTCATGAAAAACGGCATGCCAACTGAATTGCAGGTGTCACCGGTTGAACAAAGAATGCCTACCATCACATACAGTTCGAAAACGTAGATCCAGGACTACTGCTTCACAAACTGCGCGGCTCGAAGAGAAACTGGACGGCCTGGTGACTGCTCAAATCCGTCACTCGAGCGAACCCGACCATGGAGAATGCCGCTGCAGCTGTTGGCTGGAATTTCGGCGACGTCGCCGCACACGCAGATGCGTCTAATTCCTCGAATGTCTCAAATGACGGGGCGACGGACGGCATCAGCTGTGGTTCTGCCTCGAATTCCGTTACTCTCGCAGCTCTGACACCAGCTTCAGTCTCCTCACCTACACAGCCCTTTGCTTATGCTCTTCCAGGCCACGTTGAACCCTCCCCGGAGGAGGCAGAAGTCTATCTCAGGATCTTTCGTACGCAGAAATTAAAATATCTCCCATTTATGTCCATTCCGGAGAGCACCTCTTCGCAGCAATTACTCCGAGAACGGCCCTTTCTGTGGCTGTGTATTATGTCCATTTCATGCAAATCGGTTTCACAGCAATTAGGTATTGGCCGAGAAATCAGACAGATCGCCTCTCGCGAAATTCTGGTGGATGGCGAGCGCAATATGGACTTATTATTGGGACTCCTTGTTTTCATTGGACGGTATGTGCTTAATAGCAAGAAAAGAAAAATAAGTGTCTGCTAATGTTCCTAGGAGCCACTACCAGGTCCATGGCGGACCCCTCTTGACTGCTTTCACCCATCTTTGCATGTCTCTTGTATTCGATCTGGGACTCCAGACTCCCGCTACAAGGTTTCTACAAAACCGTGCGGTGCTTGACGCACGTCCATTCGAAAATACAACCCCCTGAGACTCGGACCATGGAGCACCGGCGAGCAGTCCTTGCTTGTTGTCTGCTGAGCTCAAAGTCAGTACTCCGCACGGTTACTCTTCTGATCATCCTAAGGCTAATTAGTCTAGTATTGCATCGTTCCATCAAAAATTGGAGGGTATGCGCTGGTCGTCGTACCTGGAGGAATGCCTGCAGACTCTGGCCGAAAACCAGGAATGGCCTACCGATGAATGCTTTGTGTACCTGATCCGACTGCAGCGGATCGCAGAAAAGGCGTTTGCTCTCTGTTTACGCAATCGAGAAGTTGAGCAGGCGGAGAGTGTGAGAGTATCGGTCCTCTATCTCAAAGCCCTGCAATCGCACTTGCAGGACATTAAAAAGCAAAATTTCACCACGTTTAGAGAACAATGGTATGGAACAAGCTTTGAAACTTGCTTGCCATGTCATGGCCGAGCTGACAGCTAGCAGAGATATTATCACCCCAGATCCCCTTTACGGAAGCAGTCGTGAACGAGATTGCGCTGTCCCGCGCTCCTCTAGTGTCCATCGGGTGAGACATGGACTTTCAGACCCTGGAACATCTCTACACGTGCCTCCAGTCCATAAAGTCATGGTTTGATGTGTTCTTCAAGTGTCCACCGTTGGAATATGCGGGCTTCTCCACAATCGTCTTTGTCCAAGTGGGATACTGCATCCTTGTATCGGCTATTGGCGCTCAATGATCCTGCTTGGGACACCAGGTTCGTGCGGAACACGATCGATTTCTCACTCATTGTTGACTGCTTTGTGAATCATATGCAGCAGGCGAGGGCTGCGTCTGGATTAGAGATTGACTGCGAAGGAGACCCCTTCACCAAGACTGTCAAGATCTTTACCAGTCTAAAATCTTGGTGGGAGTCGAGATTCGACGTGGATTCTGTGCGAGCCAGCGTACCAGTTGGAGGGATTACAGCGGCAGCTGAGCAGCTCCCGACGGCAAGGGTCTTTTCTTCCTTCGAGGAGGATGATCCTTGGCTGAAAGATATCCTTGGGCTTTGGGAGTTGTAATCTCCATTCTAGACGAGTTTTGGCATATAAACAAAAGGATGCAAAACATGGAACTCGCAAATAGAGCTCCAATTCAGATAATTCTGTCTCAGCCAGATAGCCCTAAGCCCTAGGTCTAGCAGCTAAGCCAATAGGCTCTGTGGGAATCTTCTCTCTGACCTGAGAAGAGCCGTTAATCTTCTTTTATTTTTTTTCTTTATTATTTGCTTCACTTTCTTCTTGGTTCTAATTTCTGGGTTGGCCTGTGGATTATGGATGGCACATTCGGTAAAACGCAGAAGTTATACTCCGTACGCAGTATACTTACGGAGTAAGTTAGCATATATCAGTTAATGAGGCTACTCAATGCCGTCACTGCAGCGTTTCTGGGCAAGAAATCACTAAGTGACGTATACAATGAGGAGTTCGGAATTCTCGAATCCCGTTCTCCTGATTAAGTCCGATTCCGTTCGAGTCAGCAGCGGGGTTCGGAAAGTACGAATCCCGCCGTCCATTATTCGGGCCATCTCTAACAGGTATTACCTTTGTTTGGGAAAATAGTAAATTCAAGAATTTATATCATGGCCTTCACCACTGCAGGACGTTCCTGGCTTGTAGCCTGGAAAAAGAAGAGAACTAATGAGCTCTGTTTCTCTTTCTTGCCCCTGAGATTTCCATTCATTGTTGACCTTAGTGGATCAGATCACCTTCTAAACTGCTTCTCTTCCCTTACTCCGAAAAGATGGACGTAGAGAGCTTGAAGCTCGAGCAGGTGCCTGCGAGCTCCATCGCTAGTTGACCACCTTCAAAAAACGATGAAAACGCAGAGACAGCGTTGTCATCAGCGAATAAGACTCATTCTTCCGGCTATGATCCGTCATTTCAGAAGAACGAGGACTACGGGGAGAAAACAATACCCCCATCATCTTCAGCGGATGTCACAAAAAGAGCCAACGACGAGAAGCAGCCCGCTGCAAGGACGGACGATGAAAAGGCCCATTATATCACCAGAATCAAGCTCGCCCTTGTCATGCTGGCGATGACGATGGTGGGGTTTGTAATCTTGCTAGATATGTCAATCATTTCGACGGTAAGATGAACCTCACTTCCTGAATCGTTTTTTCTTGTTACGATATTGATCCGATAACAAACATCTATCTAGGCCATTCCGCGTATTACTTCTGAGTTTCGCTCGCTTCAAGACGTGGGTTGGTATGGGAGTGCTTATCAGTTGGCCAGGTAATTTGATTCTCTCGTTCTTTATCTATCTGCCCATCAAGAGGGGAGGGGGGGGGGGGGGGGGGGGGAGGACCCTCGTCAACGGGGTGACTGATGCTGATGGCTCTATGAATCAGTTCCTCTCTCCAGCCGCTGACCGGGAAGCTGTATTCGAACTTCCGCGCGAAGGTTAGTATCACTACCCATCATACATTATCCTATATGCTCTGTCGCTAACGATAGTTCAGTGGACATTCCTTGTCTTCTTCTTCGTGTTCGAACTCGGCTCGTTGCTCTGCGGCGTGGCAACATCGTCGAAGATGCTAATTGTCGCACGAGCGGTGGCTGGCCTCAGATCCGCGGGCCTGATGAATGGCCTTCTGACCATTACATCCGCATGTATACCTTTGCACAAGCGGCCTAGTAAGTTTGGGATCTATTCATCTATGCTTGTTGGTGATGGCTCTCGATTAAGGTAACGGTTTTTGCAGCATACTTGGGGGCCTTGATGGGTGGTAAGTGTAGAAGTGGGCGTTCGGCCGTGATGGATGAAATATCTGACAACTGTTGTTTTCTGTTGTCGCTAGTTTCGCAACTTGGCATCGTCACTGGGCCTCTTATCGGCAGTGCGTTCACAACGTACACGACTTGGCGATGGTGTAAGTTTTCACACATACATAACATGTAGTCCACATATGGCCTGCGTGTATACACATACTCACAGCGCCTATTGTTGAACAGGCTTCTACATCAACCTCCCCATTGGTGCCCTTGTGGCCATCCTGCTCGTCTCCATTAACATCCCCGACACCGTCAGACCGGGAGAGCTCTCCGTCTTTCAAACCTTTCAAACCATCACGACCCAACTTGATCTGGTCGGTTTCGCCCTGTTCGGCCCCGCGGCGATTCAATTTTGCCTCGCACTCGACTACGGTGGGAATCAATACTCCTGGAATAGTGCGACGGTGATTGGGCTCTTCTGCGGCGCGGGGGGCACGTTCATCGTCTTCCTGGTGTGGGAGTACTTCAAGGGCGACGAGGCGATGATCCCGTTTTCCATGGTGCGCAGGAGAGCGGTGTGGTCGGCCTGCTTGGTCCAGCTCTTCTTCGGCATGAACAATCTGGCAGCGTACTATCTGCCCGTCTACTTCCAGGCCGTGAAGGGGGCGACACCTATGCTGAGTAGCGTCTACATGCTGCCGAGCATCATCAGCCAATTGTTCGGTGCTGTTGTATCAGGCGCGGCAGGTGAGTGCCAATAATCTAGGACAAACAATGAAAATATCCTGTTCTGACAAGGACATAACACAGTCGGCAAGCTGGGCTACTACCTCCCCTGGAGCCTGGGCAGCGCGGTGCTGTCAGCCGTCGGCAACGGACTCCTGTCCACCCTATCCTCATCCACAACGACGGCGAAATGGATCGGATACCAGATCCTGCTCGGCTTCGGCCGTGGCATCGGGATGCAGATGCCCATGATCGCCGTCCAGAACTCGCTGCCGCCGACGATGGTCTCCATCTCCATGTCGCTGCTGAGCTTCTTCCAGACCTTCGGCGCCGCCGCGTTTCTGACGCTGGGCGACACCATCTTCACAAACAACCTGGGCACGGCCATCCGCAACAACGCCCCAGGCGTAAACCCGTACATTATTGTGGCCGCCGGCGCGTCGGGCATCCGACAGGTCGTCACCGCCCCGGCCCAGCTGGCGGCCGTCCTGGCCGCGTACAGCACGAGCGTTGATCGCGTGTTCTATCTGGCGGTGGGCTGTGCCTGTGGCTGTTTCTGCTGCGCGTGGGGGACGGGGTGGAAGGATATCCGGAAGCAGAAGAAAGTCGAAGAACCGACGAAAGGGGAGGTATGATCCGTGAGAGTAAATCTGAAAATTAGAGTAGGTCTAGAGATTGGAATAGATTGGGAAATAATTTAGATAATGGTTAAGTAGAGTAGATTAATACCTTAGGTAGATCATACAGTAATATTAGTATTATTTATTCTGATCTCAAAACTCCTCGAAAGTAGAACTGAAGCTCATATTAAATATCTGTACTCTTCTTATGACCATGAAAAGAGTTTAAAGTTGTATTATCCCCATACCCAACCTCCAAAACTCCGCCACTAGAAAAGATCTATTATCTGTTATCTCAACTGGCTCGAGTTCTGATAATCTCCTTCTCCTGTTCCTGTTGACCACTACCACAGCAATAGTAGTGGTATGTTTATTTAAATTATTTTCCATCAACTTGGCCCTTCTTTTTGAGCAGGATAGTTCCACCAATACATTAGGATATGAGGTGGAAGAGTCTAGAGAAGTGGAGAATATCGATTGTGTGACTCTATGAAAGAACTAGATTAGGTATTTAACTTAATTATCATGAGACTTTAGAGGCGTTTTGATTAAAACTGAACTGAAGGCAGCATAGGATACTGACTGATGAGATAGATACATCTGTTCTGTTTGTGAGAGATGGTAGATTGATTTTGCGTGATTGAGTCACGGAAGCTTGCCCATGGAAACACATTCACCTCACCTGGAAACGAATAATTAACTACCTAATTAATGTAAGGGATATATCCAAGGCCAAGACTGAGTGAGGTATCAACGTGAAATGTTGAGTAGATAACAGAAACGGAAGAAGCCTGAGTGATGTTTAACAGATAGAAAAACTGCATAGTAACTAAAAGCATGGAGATTTAAATAAATTATACGGCAGATTATGTTAACCAGTAATATGGTAGTGCTTTACCAGTCATAAATCTCTGCAAAGTACCTCCACAATCAAGGTATGTCCTATGTATGCATTATGTACATAATGCATATACATACTCGGATTTTCGCTTATCGACTTTTTCTCTTTGATGGTCCAACTTAAGTAAATAATGCGATAGATCGAGCAATCACGGTCCATCGCTGTCTCTCAGATGTCGTCCCAACAATAAATTGAAGGATAGACAAAGTCAGATATAAAGTATAAACAAGACCTCTTGACGGGGAATGAATCTCATCGTCGGGGACAATGTAAGTGCCTAGCTAAACCAAAGTATCTTTGCTCTCCCTTTTCTCTTAGGAATTAGGTAACTTGGATGAGCTTTCTGGATGCTGAATCCCACAATGTGCCTTGCAAGTTCGAAAGTTCAATCCACAGCACACGTTGGTATCTGATCTGACGGAAGGAATCCATTCACTCACACTCTCTGTTCGGTCGGAGCATTTCTTGTCGGTGGTTTAATGTGTAGCAAGTAGCTTCAAAAAAGAAAAAAAAAAGAAATAGCAAACTGCCAACAAATATCGGTAGTGTACACAAGTACTAGCCAACCTCTTCCAGAAGAGTGTATTGATGGGAGAATGGGAGATCGATCGGCGCAGAGCTACGGCAAAGGCCACTAGCGCAGCAATCAACTCCCATGCAGGAGATCACTGAGGCCAGCCTTATCTACGGGTTGTCAAGATTCCTGGTGCCATCTTAAAGGCCCAGGAACCAATTTACCCTTGTAACATGGAATGTGATAGCGACAAATGGCAACGGTTGTATCATTATGTCTGATCTGATGGGATGGTTCAGGAAACAAAAAACAATAGAACGGAGAGCTGGGTATGAAAGGTAGATCCTATGTGTGTATATATATTAGGCAGAGATGGATTAGATTAATCAAGAGGATGAGAAAGCGCGCCAAGAAGGACAGAGAGTAAAGTGAAGGACGGAGGAGGATGAGGAGCGAGGATTCGGATGGGCCTTGGAGGTTCATGCCTCCCAGCAATGCCAAAATACTCAAGTAGGAACTAGGTAGGGCACACTGTCCTAACAATCCTGCTCCAAGGTCTGATCAGAGCAGACCACCATACTGTACCAGCAAGCATGCACAATTGGATACGTACCGCGGTCATTGCATTATTAGTAAGCTTGATTCATGGAAAGAATGCTTTATGTGCTGCATATGCTTCTCCTAGTTACTTATTAAATCATCTGCGATTTCATCTCGTTCACTTATTCCTGAATCGGCCTCATGATGAACTGGATGATCCTCTGAGCTCCTCTTCCGTTGGTTTACGCCCGGTGACGAAGTATCTGGTTTAGCTTCAGCGTTAGAACAGAGCTTGTTCCGTTTCCGTTAAATAATGGGTAAAGGGGGAATGGCAGAAGCGGGTAACAGAGGTAACTTGACTCACATCAAATTATACGCGTGCAGCGACTTGCTCCGGAGCTGGTTCTTGACGATGGCAAGGAAGATCTTGGCTTGCTCCTCCGTGTACCCAACGCTGCGGGTCAGAAGCGCGAGTCCGTAGGCGTCGACGGACTCGATGGCGTTGATGTACTGGTACCGGCCGATTTCCTTGAGGTGCGGGTCTTTGGGCCAGGGCCCCCATGGGCACTGTTGGGATGTTAATATGGGACCGATGGACGACAGGCGACGTCCGACAGAAAAAAAAAAGGCTCTGCAGCAAACGCACCTTGTAAACCTGCACCTGGACGTCTCGGAAGCCGGCATCGATCATCCACGGCTTGAGCTTGTCGACGATATTGAGGGAGCGGCCTGCTTTGGAGCTTTCTTGTTCCAGGATGGTGAGGCTGGCAGAACAGCCGTTAGCAGGCACCTGTCTCGACAGAAGGAACAGGTTGCTACTAACAATTGTATGAGAGGAGAGTCTGGTTTCAGACTGTCATCATCGCTCCAGCACCAGATGGGAGCTGTTGATAAAGTAAGCTGGACTTCTCTCCCTAAAGATGGGTCTAGAGTCTGGGTGCCGACCTTCCTGCATCTCCAGGTATCCGCCTGGTTTAAGGTGTCTGGTACAAGTGAGTACTAGTCTATCGACAGGCGACGTCGGCTGTAGCAGGTCATTATATGAGGAGTAGGAATGACAGCTTACTTGTAGGCCTTGGCAAACAACTCAGGCCAGTCTCTCACGGATCTGTCCATGGGATTAGACTTATCACAACGGCACAGTACACTGCGATACTCACCCTGCAAGCGTTCGACCGTGAATGTAATCAAAATAGTTTTCGTCGTACACCCACTCCTCTTCAAAGTCTTCAATGACAAACTGCGTGTTTGGGGCGACAAACTGAGGCTGGATCGGGCTGAGATCGTTGCCTATCACCTTCGCTGACGGGTATAGACTGCACTCCGGTTAGAGACGCTGCCTCTGGTTACGGACGTAGGACGACCGACTCAGCCATGTCGAGGGCCCAGATGCCCGTCCCGGTTCCCAGGTCGAGAATAGTCTGGGGGTGATTCAAAGGAGCTACGTGGTATTTCCCTCCGAGGACTAGAGTGAACCTGGAGATTCAGTCAGCCCGTTGACAACCTCGAAAATGGCCATGCGCCACTTACACATGGTGGACCTGTGGGATGTCAGGAAATTACGATACGCGACGTATACCATCACGTAAATCCGCAAAACTCACCAAGTCCAATCGATCCTTCTCCTCCTCGTCGTTCGGGAGTCTCCAAGAGAGTCAACACTCGACCTCGTGATGAAATACCAGCGGGCCACAGCTTACACATATTTCCCCTGTCAAGTGTGAGAGGAGTGTGCTGATATGTATATCTGGATCGATGATGGGAGACCAAGCAGGTTCTTACCTTGCGATAGGAATGGTACCGCCGGCCGTTCTCATATACATAGTTCGTGACCTCGGAGGCCAGCGAGGTCAGATCACTGTCCGTATCGCTGTAGTAGTTGCTGTCGGTCTCGTCTGTTGACCACGGCTGCGGAGATCAGCTCGTGATGATCGAGATCGAGCTACGACTGCGCAGCTTACCTCGATGTCCGCTGCCTGGTTGCCAACCGACTCGTGGGCCGGCCCGGGCGGAGCCTCCGGAGCTTCCTCTGACATGGTTGGCTGGCAGTTGCTGCTGAAAACCTTTACTGGGGTATGCGAAGCCCGCTCAGTGAAGCGTTCTAGACGTTTGATCCCAGGGGGAAGGGTATCATGTGCTAAAAACAAGAATCCTTCGGGGGAAGCCAGGCAAGATATGGCCCGGTCGTTCCTCTGCGGTGGTGTGGGCTCAATCCCCTAGGGTTTCTACACGGGGAACCGGGGGGGGGGGGTTCGCCGGGCTGCTGTATGCAGTGTCTGCGTCCAAGAAGCAACCCGGGGCGCGATGCGAGAATAAACTCCTCAGGGCGGAGGTCAGACGCGGTGAGTGGTGTAGCCATACCGAAGCCAAGAAGAACTGTCACGAGTAGCCTCCATGGACGCCTCCCGACGCTATCAGATGGAACGCTGGAGACGTCGAGGGCTGTGCCGAGTGCGCGGCCCGTCGGGAGCGAGCCTCCAGCCAACAGCCGAACGAGACTCGAAGCCAGAGTCTCCAGCACGTCCACTCAACCCTCTCCTGCTATCCTGCAAGCGGAAGGGGGTCGAATTGCCTTGGAGTCCGAACGCAGCAGCCGACGGGCTCCACCGCCCGCGAGACCAGAAGGGTAGAAACTTCGGCGCGGATGACGGGGAACCGAGTCTCCCAGTCGTAGTGCTTACTGGTCAACATGTCCGTCCAGCCATGCACATCTGCTGTCTGGAGAGCGCTGGTCAACGTCTGCTGGAGGGGGGTGGCCGGGGAGCGCGCGTACCTGGGGGTTCGACCACGCGGTGCCCCGGCCCTGGATCTGCGATCGCTGAGAGCCCAAGCACCACAGAGCTGGGAGCAGCCAGGGTCTGCGCTGCATCGCTAGTCGTCTTCTGCGTCTGTTCTTCTGCGCGTGTTTTTCATGATAGCGGTGGGCTCGGGGTTTAGCCTGGCGCCGGTGCTCGCTAGCCGGGCTGCGATCGACTCGTGCGATGCTCCTCACGATTCTTCCCCTCTCGACTCCTCGTCCCGCCGGCAGCTGGATTCGATCATCGTTCGACGGGATCTAACTGTCATCTTGCTTCATCCTTCCCAGACATCCAGCGTGGAACACATCCTGTGTCGTGCCCCGGAGACACCGTTGTCAGCAACCGCCTATTCTGCGTGTCGTCGAGGAGCCGTCGATTGTCCGGTAGCTGGTTGAGCGTGACCTCGTCTCGGTCGTCATCACCACCTCGATCGCCGCGAGGAAGCCCGAATCGTGTGTGGCCGATAGCTGAAAACGCCCTCTGCGAGGATTCCATCTGTGCGCCTGTCAGTGCGACCGGCAAAAAGTTGCGCCGGTGCGTCCTCAAGGCCGAGGTCTCAGCATATCAGGGAAGAGGGCTGGAGGCCATGATCGGTCATCAACACCAAGGCAACACGGAATGCAAGAGTGAATCAGGTGGTAACGAGGTGCTCGAGAGTCGGAATTTTTCTTTAGTTTCCAGCATTTTCTTTCAGCCTATGAAGAGATTTCTTATCCTTCCCTAAGCTGTCTAGCTGAAAAAAATGTCCTGGCTATAACGACTTATGAGGGATTCAACCAAAGATATCTTATGTGATTCACCAGAGTCTCACTTAGGTGCCGGAAGCAGCCGCTATGTCACAGTTCATCCATGTTATCTTGCAGGGTAGGCCGCTTCATCCGAACCGCCTGTCCATTCCTTGGTAGCTTACGAGATTCTAGGTGCCGTCTATTCCACCGGTCGCCGCTCTGCAGACGACGATGCTATGCTAACGCTGGTGTGCAAGCACTTAGCTGGCGCGTCACGAGGCGGTGACCTGATAGCCCTGCTCCCGGCGTTTTGATCATACTAACATTCGCAGAATTCGCCGTTAACACGCTGTATCGAGGTATTTCATCTGAATGGCGTTTGCAGGATGATATCCCAAATCCGTTTAGCGATTCTAGGGAATGCCTTGTGTCTGCTGTACGGGTCATTGACCTCGACAATGATATCCTAACCCTCCACAAGAAAGACGTGAACCGGAGGCTTCCACTGAGTAAGGTTCGGGAAGGCCCTGTCTCCATCCCTGTTATGGAGCCATTTGAACCTGCGCCCTTGCCGGAATTCACACTGGACAGAGGCTTTGCGACACCAAACTGGGAACCGAAATTCCATGTGGCAGAGCGACAAATGGCCTTTATCGGCAGGCTGCTAGAAGACTTTTCACACCAGTGGAGGCACGTCTTTCGGAGTCGGTATAACGATTCCACGAAGACTCACTTGTGCCATTCTCTGCATTGTTACTCTTGACTTCAAAGAAGTCGCCTGTTCTCGGGCTGGAGTCCCGGGACCGCTGGTATGGTTAGGAGCTCTACCGCAGTGGGAACCCTTCCCCAAGCGTTTCATCCATCTTAACCGCGTGTCTGTCGTTCTCTGTCAGCATTTTACACGCGCTATTGCTGCAATAGAGAGGACCTCAGACCGCGACGGGCGTGCTACTGCAACGCAGGCTGTCACAGCGTAACGTACCTTGTCCTCTCGGCACGGGAAGTCTTTCTGTACCTGGCCTCCCTCTGCGGCGTACATGCTTCCATGTACACGAAGCCGGAGCCTCTGTTCAATGGGGCTGACAGGCCTCCGAGACGAGCAGTAGGGTACCTATTCCTGGCGGCGCTGCCAGACCGTCAGGTCTCGCCCTTGCATAACCTCCCACTTGAGATCAAGGACATGGTTCTTGGAAACGTATCAATAGGACTGGTGGAATCGGTCAGAGTTGGTTGTCTGCTGTCTTTGGGCTCGGTGTTTAGATAGGAGAGTCATGGCGCTCCGGTACAACGCAAGAGGTCCTCACGACGAGACCCTGGGTTTTTCCTGTTGAGTCTCAGATCTGGCTTGATGATTGTCTCAGCAGGCCGGTTTAAAGTAGCGCGCTCTTTCTTGCCTTTATGGCATATAGGGCGCCTTCTACAAGGCATGCCACGCGGCAAGATAAATCAGCAGCGACGGTAAATGCTCCGTGTCTTGTAGAATACAGAAGGAGGTGGGTGTCGTCCTGTCAACCGATCCTACTCTGGCCATCTTCCGAGACGGCTGGATTTGAGTACCTGGTTAGAAGAGAGCACTGTACCGTGCTTGACCTACTTGTCACATGCATATCATCCAGTGCACGGAGTATAGTACATCATATCCAGCAGGTTCTGTTCCGCTGCAGGACTAGATCCATTGCAGTGTTCATCTCACATCGAGAGGAACAACAACAGACCACAAGAGAGAAGACTGTCTGTAGGATGTATCAGAAGTGTGGCGCCTTTGCAAGGAGGAAGAAGAGGCGGTAATAATATGTGCCGCGCGGAATTGTCCTGTCCTGCGCTTTTTTCAACTCCCTCCTCCTCGTATGCAGGCAGTCAAGAAAGTAGCTGACCTCACGCACTCCCTCGAGATCCAAATGGCAATGTATGTACGTACATGTACAGTACATGCAGCGAAGCAACACAAACCCCGCGCGCGGAACCCTCTCTAAAGTATGTGCGGAATGAGCAGTATAGCACTTTTCAGTTATTCCTTACCCGGTTGACGGCGATCGGCGATCTGATCTGACAGATCTCCGCGAGAATATCTCCTGCAGTAAATAAATTTCGATGACTGTCGTGCCGAGAAGGACCCTGCTCCAGTCGTCTTCACCTGGTAGGTCGGAGCGGCCGGCGAGGCTCATCTGTTGTACAGGTTGTTTCTGATCCAGCAGCCTGGCCAGCCCTGTGATACAGTTTGGAAGATCCTCCGGCTCTTCCTGTCTTACTTCATTCAAGGCCATGACCTGGGTCAAGAGAGGGCTTATAATCTTTACAGTTGTGGAGAACTATGATGGGTTGCTGTCCTGTCACCGGACGAATAAGGCACATTTGACTTGTACTCTTCTGCAAGGGATTGTGAAATTGTCACCTTTCTATGTTTCTGGCTGGCTGGCCACGTCGACGGGCGCCTGACGGCTGTGATCCTTTTTTTTTCCTCCTCGAGGGTGCGGATAACTGATAACAACTTTTAACTCTGCCATTCGGAGTGTTTTGCGTACAATTCTTGACTTTTAAGGTAATCAGCGGGAGGGAAGCATGGGTGGAATATCATATACATACCCGTCTTATCGTGAATAATATTACTACCCTGATCCACGATCGAGCCTGATACGTAAGGCTTTTTTTGTCTCTGCTTGCATGGTTAGAAGATCAAATAATTCAAATGATGTGTTTGCCTCGATTTTCTCCCAGAACGTCCCATCAACAGAAACTGAGGCATCCAGTGAAATCGTCTATATATAAAGAAAAGTCATATCAACCAGCAACAAGAACGTTCATCCCCCACAGCCCTAGCTGTCAGCTCACGCCGCCTTCCCCGTCGACCCCAGCATATCCATGCACCGCTCGACAGCCTTCTGCATCGCATTCGTTGCCTCCTCAATCACCGCCGTCACAGGGCCCTTCCCCGCCCGCTCCCTCTGCACCCGCAGATACTCATTATTCATCACCTTGTTGATATTCACCTTGGCCACACCCGCCTTGATACACCGCTGGAAGATCTCCTCCGTGAACGGGTCCGACCCATGTAGCACCAGCCGCACCTTATCCCCGACCCGATCCCGGATCGCCTCGAGCCGGTCGTACTCGAGCTGGATGCCCCTCGGACCGTACTCGCCGTGCACGTTCCCAAACGCCGGCGCGAGCCAGTCGATGCCCGTGTCGACGAACCGTTGCGCCTCCTCGGGAGTGGTCAACACGCCTGCGAGATCCGCCGTGTCGGCGACTCCGTCCTCTCCACCCTCGATCCTCCCGGGTTCCGCCTCCGCCGCGATGCCGCGCTCGTGGCAATACGCAACCAACTCCCCCGTCAGCCGGAGGTTCTCCTCCCGCTCGTAGTGCGACATGTCCACCATGATGGAATCGAATCCGTTCCCGTCCGCACTCAGATCCGCCGCGCGGCGGATAATTTCAGGAGTCTGCGCGTGGTCCATGTGTACCGTCACCGGAACAGATGCGTTTCTGGCCGCCTCTGCGGCAGCGTGGACGAGGATCCCGCCCGCGTACTCCATCGCCCAGGGAAACAGGAGGATCATGGCGGGCGAGCGCTTCGCTTCCGCGGCGCGCACGGTCGCGAGGATGCCCTCGAGGTTGTAGCAGCACATGCCCGGGACGCCGTAGCCGCCGGCGACGGCGGCGTCGAGGATGGCGAGGGCGCGGTTGTTTTGTAGCTTTGGGTGAGGCATTTTTTTCGATGTTATTCTTTTTCCTTTCCGAGGTTGGATGTCCTTACTGATTGGATTGGATGAGGAGGGAAGGATGTAGATAGATAGATAGATAGATGTCTGTATAGGTATCTGAATCTCTATCTAGGAGGCGGGGACGTCCGGACGGTTTTCTGGTTTCCAATTCCGCGAAGTCCGCTGACGCAGAGAGCGGAGAAAACCAGATGAAGAAGAAGACACAAATAATAGGAAACAAAAGTATCTCGCTACCTCCCCGACGACCGGGAGTCTCCAGCTTACCTATTTATTCGTCTCGAATCCGTCCATTCATCGGGTTATCCCCATCAGGCATTCCCCCGTCGCCCCACGCACCCCACCCCACGTGATCCCGCATCGCGTCCGATCGGACCATCTCCGAGCGGGTCCGGGCGGGCCGTCTCGGCGCGGGGCGGCGCGGCGCGGGGCACGATACGGGCGGATTAGGCGGGGGGGGG
>Ga0207748_1000424_pt1 | contig 29133 bp, 28 predicted proteins | sample HigsolmetaGSP13D_FD_184841 | JGI IMG/M metagenome (GOLD analysis project Ga0207748, IMG submission 184841) | High solid enriched microbial communities from the Joint BioEnergy Institute, USA - SP1-3-D (SPAdes) | ecosystem: Engineered > Bioreactor > SSF (Solid state fermentation) > Aerobic >...
TCCCCCCCCCCCCCCCCAAATCCCCCGAACGTCGATGACCGCATATCCGGCGTGGACCGTTATGGACCTGAGGTCTGACAAATCACTTGTCATATAGGCGAAAGCCCAGTTCAAGCGCCGGAGCACCGCCAACAACGTCGAGATCCTTGTCCCTGTCCCGGAGGACGCGGACTCCCCGCGATTCCGTACCAACATTGGGACTGTCCACTACGCGCCGGAGAAGTCCGCGATCATTTGGAAGATCAAGCAGTTTGGTGGCGGAAAGGAGTTCCTCATGCGTGCCGAACTCGGTCTACCATCTGTTAAGGGCGACGATGAGCGCGGTGGGGGCATGACGGGGGGATATGGAGGCAGCATGGGTGGTGCATCGCATATTGGCAAGGCCAAGCGTCCCATCAACGTCAAGTTCGAGATTCCATACTTCACCACGAGTGGAATCCAGGTGCGGTACTTGAAAATCACTGAGCCAAAGGTGAGTTGTGCTTTCCTCTCTCGTCATGCACAACACAGGAGAACTACTCCTGGACCTTGATATCCTGCCGCTTCTCCCTGCCTGCCAACGAACACCTTGGTCGACTGTGCTGCCGCCACCCTGGCAGCAACGGTGGTGTTGGCTGCCAATCTTGCCCCTCTGGTTCGGCATGAGGGGGTGGCAGAGGTGGCCAGGGTGACCAGTCGTCGTCATTCACCATACATCGCTGCCAAGTGCATGCGACCGTCGTGGCTCCGTACAGCCCTGTCCTGCAGCTCCTGGCGTCCTGCACTGGCACTGTCACTTGCAAACGTATCCAATGCTAGCCCTCATTTCCGTCTTCCACCTTCGACCACTCAATCATCTATCATTTAATGAGATAATGCTAACATGTTTCCCCCTATCGCAGCTCCAATACCCCTCACTTCCATGGGTTCGATACATTACGCAATCGGGTGACATAGCAGTACGGTTGCCAGATGTCCAATGATGTATTGTAGCCCTAGTCCAATTGATGGATATCTCGCATCGATTTATGAGCAGGAGCCGGATCTTCCCGCCTAATGCAGATGCAGTCCCTACCTCCGAACGACCGTGTCTGTCTCGGTTGATCGGCTCGGTAGCGGTTCTCATAGACTGCCACGCCGTGCATCTATGGTTCATCGGAACAGAGCCCTAGACTTCGGGGACTCCGCGTTCCCCGCTCTACTGTACGCCGGAAAGCAAACAGCGTCTGTCAGCTTCATGGACGTACGCAAGTAATATTATTACAAGGAACTCGATTTCAAATTGGTTCGAAGCAGTCTTATTCTGCATGTATGACCTATCTTAGTCCCTGGTAGACAATTTAGGAGGGACAGATACCTCGTTCGATCCAACTTCCGGAAGGAATCAATAGAAGCGTATCGAAGAGACCAAAGTGTAACCTCTAGCAAGTCTGCGCAAAACAGTTGTTGGGTCTCGTGTGAAAAGCGTAGCTGTGGATAGCGTGGTCGTCGAGAGAAAAGGGGGAAATTCACACCCTTCGTTCGTCGCAACAGGAAACAGACGCAGCGATTGGTGTATTTTGGCCCAGGACAGCGTGTAAATTTGGAATAGAACAGATGCTCGATTGCAAGTGATGATTCACAAAGAGGTCGCTGAGTTGCTTTAGTAGGGCGCGATAACTTCAAACCAACCAACATATGACATAGTATTTCTGCCAGTCGAGCTAGTTGCGAATGAGACATTCCTCTTGGCTCGTACGGCATTCACAGTCAATTGGCAACATTGTAGATCGATCGACACCTGTTGACAGTACTGTACCTACGGCTCGATCAAGACACCATAGACACCGTTCTTAAAGTTTTCTAGTTCTGCTTTTCCAATCTTTGAATTTGGATCCGGACGGACCCTAACAATTAGTCCCTGATCATGACAGTGTGGGAACAATTCTGGTCGAACAATTAGTCATCTTATCACTTCTTTTGTTCCCAAGTTTTCCAGCTACTTACTAACTGATGGTGTCTCACGCTCCTCGTTGATCCATCTAGGAGGGCGAAAGCATCTGTTGATGGTCGCGACCATGTCACGACGTCGAGGCTCGCAGCTGAATGCAGCAAATGCTAGCAACAGGGAGAGCTCCCCAATCAGACCAGTGTACTCATTCACTCCATTGTTGTCGTAAGTCTTGGGGAGTAACTGGGGCATCCATGTGGGTGATCCTCTGGCAGCGAGCCAATGGTCATCGGTATGAAACGAAACCTTTGAGATTTTCCCGCAGCCCTGATTGTCCAGGTGTTGAAACGTTACTCTAGACCAACCGATCCCCATATCCTTAATGAGACTTCGAACGCTCTTCTGAACGCAATCGAAATGGGTGACGAGAAACTGGTCACGTTCTGAGTCGAAGAATACCGAACAGACATCATCATCATCGGCGTTTGATGTGTTGACAGGATGGACGTTCTCTTGAACTCCATTCACAGTCCATCTGCACCAGCCAGTGCTATTTAAGTCATCTAGGACAAAGTCTTCCTTGGAGGTTGGAGGATACCAGTGTCCGTCATATTGGCGATTTTCCACAGCGCTGCACTTGACCTTAACCGGCACAATGTTGAACAAAAATGTCAGATCGGCAAGCGTAAAGGAGGCCATTTGTCGAAGTCGTGGTCAACCGTGGTCAAAACAGCGTAATCTCTGAGCCGGAGAGCGGTGGTCGATTCTAAATCCAGGAAGTGTAGGCGATATGGGTAAAGATTTCACTGCAAATCACAAATCAGATGACTTGACATGGTATCTTACCAGAGGTGATGCATACTCCAAATGTCGCACAGCAGATCGAAATCTGTAGGCCTTTTGCAGACGTAGGGCGTTGTCAGCGCCGAAAACTCCCGACGATACTCCTCCATACGTGTCACCTAAATGAGCCCTGAAGATATAACCTCCTTTCCCCCTTGAATTCGATGGACACGGCTCAATTACTGATGGCCAGAGAGCATAGAGCGCCAAAAGCGTTGGCAGACAGAGAAAGCAAGATGACATGGCACGTTGCAGTCTGGATGGTGCTCTTTCGCAGATGCCCAATCTTGAGGACAATTGGTGCACAAGGGATTCCGGACCTATGTGTGGATACCCGAAGATAACTGGCGAAATCATTCTAATCCGAGCGTGGTGACAAACCCTGGATAACTAGACAACGCAACCACTTGTGTGGCCAGTTGGATTGCCGGAGAAGAAGAGATACCGAAAGGTCAGCGACAACAAGGCCAACATATTCTAAGGACATCACCTGCGGCGGATTAGACCAATATCAGGAAATAGTTCGGAGATACTATGGAGATGTGGAAGGGGGTCCGGACTGATGAGAATGTGTTGTAAAAATTTAGGCTGAAGATAGGGAGACTCCTCACGGATCGTCGAAAGCCGGACATGGGCACCAACTGGAAAGAAGGGGAGGGCGATTTCATACTAGCGTAGTCGACCAAGAACGTCCGTTCCATCTCCTCCCGGGTGGATGCCATGTGATAGCAGGCTCGATTTAGTCGGCCGAACCTCTTTGCCGTCGAGACTCGAGAGTGGCCGATGGCATGCCTTAGTCGGGGGTGCTTGCGGCCATATGAGGAACTATCGATCGCGCCTTCATGGCAACGTGTGACCCACAAGCCACTGGTCGCAGCTGCAGCAGACGTCACGTAATCTATAAGGTAGTTGACAAGGCGTTGGTAATTCAATGCCAGCACAGGTTCCAGGCCATTTGCAGAAAGAAACTGGGTGTCCTGGGGCTTTGAGAAAGAGGTTGCAAAGTGAAGTGGAATTCAGCAGAGATGTCCCTTTTATGTATTTTGCTCCCTGCAGATTTAAGCCCACAGACCCTTTCAGTCCACATATTCCCGTTCTGTCACCTGCAGCAGGGCGTTCGTTAGTCTGCTTGCCTCGCGGTTGCCTCTCGGGTAGCCTTCACAAAACGAAGCATCAGCCCCCTCCACAACAACCAAGAACTGATACACCATTTTCTTGTTGGCCAGAAGATGTGAGAAACCCAACCGGCTGCCAGGCAATTCTTGACAGCTCACAATGTCTTACCGCCTAGCTGGCGGTAGCGCTGATGTGTATCTCCTCATGTCTCCAGATGTCTTTGCGTAAGTTTGACTTCCCGATTGGAATCTCAGAACCAGATGGCTGATTGACCCATAATTGCTGACGACATGACACAGGAACAAAAAGGGAATTTTCATGAATGTCACGATTGGATTCTCTTCCCGCATTCTCTTCCCGCACTAACCGTCGTCCAACAGCTCACAGAAGTTCAGCCGATGCAAGAGGCATACATCCCAAGGGTGCTTTATCGAGAAGCGCAGTGATATTGACGACTAAATATCTCATCTATCCGACTGCAAAGTTCGAACAGACGTTGATATGGGTCAAAGATAAAAGGACAAGGGACGAATTGAGATGGCAATTATTACAAAGGAAAGGAAACAAGTCCGCAGTTCTCATATGACGTGACACAAGCTGTCCTGAGAGCCGAATCATTGGCAGAGAGGAAGACACCAGAACAAGTGTCAAAGTTCGTCTTCACGTATTTCCTTCTATAATGGAGAAACTTTGATGTTCCTGGATGTTATTAGTACGGGCATCAGTAGGAAGGTAGGTGTTTCAGCCCTGGCAAGATCAAAGCGTGGAGGTTAACCTGGTTGCAGATGCTAATTATATCTCACACTAGCGAAGGGTGCGGGTGGAGGTTAGAGCCATCTGCAAGGTTAGCTGACGATCGATGGGCGATTGATGATGTCGTGATCTGATCTGACCCTGGCATTTGCGGAGGGATAGTTGCATATACATCATAATATATTGCCTATACCCTGCCGTTCCCTGCCGGGAAAAAGAACGAGGGACGCTCGGAGTTGAAATCTGAGAGGAGAAAGAAAGAGGGCAGCGGATCTCTGCTCGCACGGCTGCTTGTGTGGGTGAAGGGGAAGCCTGACATCTGCGGATGCCGCGACTGATTTCACCGCCTTACCCCGAGTCCGTTTCCGCCGGTATGACAACAACCAAATGCTCCGCGGACGGATGGATTGTCTGTTTGCGTCGCCGTGGGAGAAAATCGAGGCGTCCTCCCGGTGACGCCGGCAGCTCGGCCTCATTGCTCAAAGGAGCCCCCGAGCTTGGTAGGAGCTCATGAAGATCCTATCAAGAGTTGATGCCCCTGTTTGGGATGCATTACAATACCTTACTGTCAGTACTGGACAAGCCGGCTGCCTATCCCTGGCAGGAAAGAGGCCAGAAGGGAGACGCGCAATCTGTCTCCATCCGAGAATTTGAACACACACTTTCGGCGAGAGCACGTCGACAGCTTCATTGAGTATATGCCACTAATCCCTTTTCACCTCTCCTTTCCAGAGATGTTTCAAGATTAACTCTTCATCCCACGATGCTTTCTGAATGAGAAAGGGACGGAGTTCGCTTTAGAATCACATCCTCAACCACTCAGCTTACTAAGGTAATGATATTGCGAGATCGCTCTAGTGTTTCTGCAGTCTGCGGGTGCTGACTTGACTCGGCCCTCCTAGTCCTAACAATACTTCATCATAATCGCCCTAGCAAGGTAGTGATCTTAGACACAACAGGCTTCCAATCGAACTGTCAGAATGTTGTCAGCCTTCTCTGAACCTCGAACCACAAGATCCTTAAGAACAGCTGCCTTACAAACGGTAGCCGGTGCGATGACTGCAAGACTCACCCGGTTACCAGAATCTGACCGAATCGAGTACCGTCTTTTGTCATAGGTTCGGTCAGGTTGAGGTGGTTCTATTTGATTTCAGGCACAACGAAAAGCGATGCGACACCAGTCTACGTCTCATAATGACATCAAAGAGCGCCTGCAAGCTTGAAACATGGGCATATATTGAGAGAAGTACCCATTTCATCTATAATATATAATTACGCCCTTATCCAGATCGAGAATGTCACATGTTATTCGGGAGAAAGTGCCGAAGCCCGATCCTTACTGCTACGCATGTGGAGATGCTATTGAAGCTGAAACGGGGTCGGGGATAATTTTCACTGAAAGTACAGAATGGAGAAATGTAAAGCAGGCTACTCGTTGCAGCACGGCCGATCTCAGTGGAATGTACTTTAGGATTTCTTGGCTATGGGGCACCCTCTTTCGAGTCAGTGAGTGTTCAACCGATCCTGCGTCGTAAATTGTCGTCCTATTTATATATGCCGAGGTTTCAAACAATGTATGTCTACTATGCTAACAAGAAAGATAGTTATCCAAAGAAAGCCTCGGCCGGAATTCCAAGTCTCTGGATTTGGCCAGATGGGTAACTGGACAGAGGGTCTCCTCGTTGTGCCTTGGAACAGAGACATAGCCACAATCGGAAAGGCCCGAAGAAACCCCGAGAAAATCGTCTGGATGCACGTCGTCGATATGAACGCTGAACACCAAGACCAAGACCGCAGCCAATGGGGCTATCCGGTCCATGAACGCTGTTGGGTGTTGATCGACCGGATCATCGGTCTTCCACGAGTGGAAGAACACCTGGATCTTTTGTCAAAGCCCTACGCCAGAGATGGAACGACAGACAGTATTATGGATTAGACGGATGCCTCTCTGAAAAGTATGCAACCCGGGATCCTGTGAATATCATCGAGATCCGGGATGTGATTGATCAGGCCGTCAAGCGTCGGTTAAGCGAGAGAATGAGACAGGAAATGAGAAATCTGTCCCACTTTTGTTCTTTGCCATCCTGGAGCGGTGGTGGGCGTTATTATTATTATCATTATTATTATTCAAGACCAGAAATTCTTCCCACTGACATCAGATTCATCATTCTGGATCTTTTAAAGGAACCAAAGGACATCCTGAACATTCTTGTGGCTTTTAAGTGGCAGTGGCAGATCCCAGACTTGTACTGGCGCTCTCGGTTTCCCAAGGACATCTTGTTTGAATTTGACGAGATTATTACGTCCAAGAAGGAATTAGACTGGCAGTATCTCTGCCTCAGAGCTGAAGAGCTGTTGGAAACCTGCCACGGGCTACGGAATCGACGGCGGATAATGAGGGTCTTGGAGGGTACCAAGAGCGTCTTCTTGCAGACGATTGAACAGGATCGGGAACAGGAGAAATTAGGTACTTAGATAAAAGCTGAAAGGGCTCATGACTTGTTTAATTGGGCATCAACTACCAATATATCTCTGCGCCCGGCAGCTGCAGCTGCAAAAAGTTAAAGAGATAATTGTTGAAAAATGTGGCAGTCTCAGACCGACCACTCAGAGACCTCCTATGTAGGTCCGCTGCAGGGCAGTATCAGGGCTGGACACCCTTACAAAATGATTTTCATCAAAACCAATCATTTGAACTAGCTGGTCGATAGATCAATCTAAGCAGTTGAGTAGGTTTTTGAGGTCACCATTTTTATTGCCGTTGTGCGTATAATTTCCCCAAGAATGTAATGCATTGGCCAGGAAATGAAAAGATGAATTGATATCCAAACTCAACAGGGTCGTTCATACTGCGAGCTCTATATTAATACAGTAGATCGGGACTGATATAGGCTTACAGGACAGTAGAGACAGGGGTATGGTCATTATTCATGCACAAAAATGTGGCAGGGAAATTACTTATGCGTCATTAAGCCAACCTAACCCTTTTCTATTCTACTCCGTAGATAGCGTGAAGCCTCCTTAACCCAGGAGGAAAAAAAAAGGCAACACAAAATTTTCTACTGACAAATTGGAACGATTTTTTTCATTGCTTCAGATCATACAAATCTCTCTTCTCTCATATTATTAATACCAAGTATTAAAAAAAAGGAAGCGCCACAGATGTCATGCCTGCTTGGGTATCTTATCTTGAACAGAAATTATGGGAATCTCCACGCTGGAAACGCCGTGATCATGACAACAAAAAATAAAGAAACATAAATCGGAACAACGATCCCAGGGAGACCACCAACGCTTCAGCAAGAGAGAGAGAGGTGATGCTGTTGACAGAAACATTTGTCAAGAAGATATAAGAGGGTGCAAAAAGAGTCTAGTAATGATGCTGAGAGAGAAAGACCTCTACTCTTCTTCGTCATCAGGTGAGGTGTCATCTTGCGTAGTATGATGTGCTGCTGGGCCGTTGGCCCCAGTCGGAGCGGAGGCTTCCGCTGGGGGGAGTGGAAACCCGTCCCCGCCATGGCCGGCTGCTGCCGCTTTGGAAAACCCTTCTCTTGCCAGCATAGTGTTCAAGACGGCGCAATTGTACGCGGCCTCCCCGGGCGGGACGACGACGAAGATGTACGTGTTGTCCGTGAAGCGGCCCAGGAAGACGTTGAACTGCGGCGTCTTGGTGTGCATCACCAGGAACCCGGCCGACGCCGGCGTGGTATGTGTGTTCCGGGCGGCGCAGTGCTTGAACGCCTTGAAGATGTTCGAGAGGCGCTCGTGCCGGTCGTAGATCGGGTTCATGTTGCCGACGTCGGAGGCGACGGAGGTGACGGTGAGGAAGGTCGACCGTTCAAAGAGAATGACCTCCTCCGCATCGATCCTCTTCGCGAAGGCTCGCAGGAAGCGCTCAATGACGGAGAGATTGGGGATGAGCTTGTGGACGATCCCCGCCCACGCCTTGTAGAGCGATTGGTCCCAGATGCTGCTCCCAAAGGTATCGATTTCGAAGTGCTCCGAGCGACTCCGGATGAGGGCCGACCGTTCCTCGTAGATCCGCTGGCGGTGCTCAGCTTGGATCAGATCGAGCTTGTGGATGAGGCAGAAAACGTATGCGTTCGGGCTGTACTCTTTCAGGGCGTCAATTATGGCGTTGTAGGTGTCGAGGTCGCGCTCGACCTCGCGCGATTCGATATCGAAGACGTAGATAAGAACCGCGACGTCAGAGAAGATGTTGCTGCGTTGGGAGGCCAGGTACGTTTCCATGAATGCATCTTGCCTTTGCAGGTTTTCCGGGAGTTGTCAGTCATAAGACCATCTATCTAATCTTAACGAAATAGTAAAAAGAGAGCTGCGCTCACCCTCCGCAGTCCCACAAATTGAGTGTCAGGTTCCCCATGAACTTGACATGGCTGTGTTCCACATCGATAGTAGCCCCGAGACGGCGTACATCCTTGGCGACATAATTGCTGAAGATAATTGAACGCATGGAGGATTTCCCCGAGCCACTCTTGCCCATGAGGAGCACCTTTCTCTTCTTCTTCCGGACATCCATGGTTGCAATTCTATTCGCCGTGCAGCTGTCCCAACTAGCGGAGGTTGTCTCGGCAGCTTACAACACGGGCGTTGGTGAGTTGGAAGCGATTGGGAAACCTTGGTTCTAAAGAAATCTCTAAAGCAGCTGCCCTTAACCTATAAGCAAAGGTATCCTTGGGGCAGAGAATAAGCCGCTCTGGATGGACAGACGATCTGTCATGTCCATGCCCTGCGATGCGCACTTAGGTTCGGGTGAATGAGGGCAGGTTGCGGAGTGTCTCGTTTGGGTCAATTATGTTCCGGAGGGTCACGTGCATGTTAGGTCCTGAACTGATAAACACTAAACAAATGATACTGCCATTTCATGCATCGTCGATTTGTAGTTGTAGGTGACGATATTTGAGTTATGACGGGCTTAAATTATCTGCAGCTCATTGTTGTTAGCTCTTTGCGAATAACATAATGACTTTTCGAAAGCCAGCTAGGCGGGCTGGGGTTGTCCCAATACACGTGGGTTGGATGATCAACTCCTTAATATTTCTTGCCCGGCAAGTCCTAAGGATTTCAAGGATTACGCTGCATCTCTGAAACGGGCATCCCTGCATGAATAGACTTTTATAATGAAAGGGACTAGAATGGAAGAATGAAGTCTATTAAAATGCCCCGCTCTTCAACGAATCACACCGAACTATTATAACCATGTACATGGAAATGAAATTGTCTCAATTTTAATTTTCCTTTCGGCCGTCACCCACAAGGTTGTCGTCATCACCTTCTCCAGCATGTGAAACTTTTTTAACCGCCTCTGGCATTACCAACGCAATTTTTTTTCCCCTCCCCGAAAACTGAGTGTCGCAAGGAAGCCATTATGTCATAAGGAGATCCCTATCCAACGACTGATAAAAGCAGATGGGAATATTGGTCAAGAACAGATAGTCGTCAGGAAGTCATGAGAGGATAAATCCGGCTAGGAAAGGAAGAAAAAGAAAAAAAAAAGGCCCAAGGCTGGCGATGTCCGAAGAAGCTGTAGATATGTGCAAGGCCTTGCCATCATTAGAAGACAGTGCCATCAGAAATTATCATGATCGGAGGCTCCTTAGTATTCGGTCTTGAGACCTCTGCAATCTCACGACCACCCTAAAAGGCTCTCGTCAGTAGAGGTCGGATAAAATGCTTCACAGAATGGAATAGCTTTACCTTCCAGGTTCCAGCTTCAAGCATTTGTGAAAGAGTCAGTTGCTCCTCCCCCTTGAGTCCCAGCTGGTTATTGACCTCTTCAAGAAGCTCGTCCAGGAAGCCTACAGTGGCGGCCCTCCACTCGATGATGACATCGTCATCGGCGGTAAATAGAGGGACAACCTCCACGCTTGGCTGTCCCTTTATCTGGGCGTTCTCCCTGTATGCTTCCAGACCACGCTCCATGTCGGGCTGCTTCAGGGTCAACAGACCCATGTCAATGAGAAGACCACCATTTCTGTACTCGGGAAGACCCGTCAACAATTCGGTACCAGCGAAATGGATGTTCATCAATTTTGACATTGGGACCATGATCGAGTAGCACAGCCACTGGGTGAGCTTGTGGAATGGGACAATGCTCTCCCAAGGCTGTGCGGGAGGTGACTGTGGCATCGTAGAGCACTGCCAGGCATCTCCAAGGGACACACCATCAATCTGCGCTCTGGAAGGTGGCCAGATAGATCCTAGACCATCCATAAGTACCGTCCAGAGTGTGGGTAGCGGGACAATGGGCACTGATGACGCGAGGGTCGACGGGTGAGACAGCAAATAGTCTACAACGACTATTAGCTTCCGACCAAGAATGAGAAGAACAATCATAGTCATGCTCACCTAGCATGTTTCCTGGTCTGGCATTAACACCAAAGAATTCCTGGTTGTTTAAGGCATCCGCCAGTCTCGCTAGCAAGCCAGCGCGCCCTTCCAGGCCTGGCAGTGGATTCTGCTCAGAATGCTGCAGACCCTTCGCCAACATCTCGACTGTTACTTTCCTCAGACCAGCCCCATCAACCTGACACGGCTCATCGGGGTTGCTGCTGAACATTCCGCTCTTGAACATCTCCAGGCTAGCCACTGCCAGTCCCTCACTGCGTGAGAAGATTTTGCCCGACTCCTTGGACTTGTACGACCATTTGGTTCCCGCACCCGCATCAAGCAAAACTGAAATCACAAACAGATCGATCAGACGCCTTGTGCGCTCTTGGGCGTCGATCATGCTCGGCCATGATTGGAGCAGCTGGTTGATACGGGGTCTACCACCGACATCAAAGTGCTGCCAACGGCCATAGGGAGGAATCGATTGGTAGTCGGGAGCATAATCTCTCTGGGGTTCATAAGAGATCAGCAAACGTTCGCGGGGGGGGAAGATGTTTATGTATGGCAAATCCCACCTTGATGATAGATACTATGTATGATGCAGTGGCCTCGAATTTGCTCATATCAACATCGAAGTGTTTTAGCTGGTTCCGCTTCGCCTTCTGCAGAACGATCTTGGACCGCTCGCGAACGGCGTGGATGCTCCGAAGGTATGCCGCGGGATCCAATGTTGGATCTGGCGGCTTTGCGATGGGGATTTCGGGGATGGCGGCGGGCAGACCGCTGCCGGTCTTCAACCCGGGAGATCTGAGCGAGACATTGGAGGCGCGCGCACTGTTTGCAGAAGGGTAAGAGTCCTGCTCTGTATCGCTGTGAATGGAGTTTTTCGAGTTTTTCCTGCTGAAAAGACCCATGGCGACTGGTGCTCAGAAGCGTGTCACACGGCCGCAGACGAAAGACAATCTGCCTCGGAGTCCGAGAGCCTAGGAATGCGGGACAAGGGTGTCGGATTGGAACTTGTAGGGAGGGTCCCAGACCAAGATATGCGCTATGCGCTACAGCAGCTGCGCGAGGAGGCCCCGACGACAGAACACGAGGAGGTGGGGAATGTCTGCGACTTGTAAAGACCGGAGAAGACTCGACGCAAGCGGCAGCTCGAGCATGCAAAAGCGGAACAAGCAGCTGAGCAGCAAATGGATTGGGACGGTCTACTCGGTACTGTATCCAACAAAGAACAAATCCTTCGACTCCAGGACTCACGATGGAGACATGGAGAGAGGCAGCCGGCGACCTGGGCTTCAGGGAGCGTTTTGGAGAGGAACTGGAGAGAAAAGGAGAAGGCGGGCGGAGTCGAGGGGGAGGTCTATGCAGATTTGACTTCGGGGTCGCGGTTCCAAACGTCTAGCAAGAGTTAATATTAAATGTCTGCTAGGAGTCGTTGATGTTTTACGGCCCGCGATCCCTCGAATGGGCGCGCTGAGTGCTACAGGGGGCACGCCGGGCGGTACAAAATTCGGGACGACCGCGTCTATCGATAGCAGGAGCACAGACCGGGAGCACAGGGCCAAAAACCCCTTGGCCCAGAGGCGCAGATCTCGGATCATGGATGGCCAGAGCTCGCCGCCGGCCAGCGTTGGGAATTTTCCGCAGCGCGAACGCACACGCCAGCGCCGTGCCAACGTTGCCCCCAAAGCAGTTGCTGCAGCCTGTCTGCAAGGGACGCACCAACTGCCGTGCGGACCGCGGCGCCGTCTCGACAGAGAACGAGTCCAGTGCGGCCCCCGCCCCTAAAGGGGAACTGTTACACCATGTTACGCCGGAGAGTCGCCGTGGAGGATGGATCAGGCATGTGCTGCCCTTTTCTGTTCAACAATGCTCCATGTGCTCTGCTCACCACCATCCTTATGCAGCCAACATCTTGAGACTACGGACTACTCCGTACAGAGATCCTGCCGGGAGAGACAGCCGCCAGGAGACCGTTTCGAAGCAGCCCACTTGCCAAGACCCCTCAAATGAGGGCTTCTCTAGTCTGGACGCCGGCCTGGACGACCCATCCGCGAGGCTAAAGCGGTAAACAAGCCCGAGGCCACGCTGCTGGGTCGCGTCGGTTTCGCTCTGGGACCGTTTTAGGCCCGGAACTCAAAACTCATCCCCGTCGAGGAGACGGTTTGGCTTCCGCGGTGCTTCGGCGAGCGGAGATGAGACTTGGAACACCCGCACGAGCCCTTTTCATATCAATAATCGCAGGCTTCAACTCTTCAAGGTCCTGCTTGCGAGGTCGCTACTTGGCACTATTGTCCCCATTGTGGATAGCTTTCTGCTGATTCGATACCGGCCGATGCTGCCAGCCGGTTGGATGATATCCACCCTTCTGTCGGGAGACATCCGGCTCTTCACGCGAGCCCCCCGAGCGAGTCGGACGGGAGGGGACAGTCACAGACCGACCTGGCGAACTTGGTGCATTGACTGAAGAGAAGAGGGATAACAGTGCGTGCCGGCGCACGGTGAAGAAGCGCCAGGCGGCGGCCAGGGGTCGGTCTAGTACCTGTCTGCGCTGTGGGGCGACCATACGGGTTGTGCTCCGATTCAGCGGAAACTTTCATCTCCATTTGGGCTCCATAACTCTGAAAGGGGCGGTCCTATCAGACGTGGGCTCCGCCGCCTCTGAGACTTGGTTTGACCCGTCAACGTCTGCAGCGTACTCCGTATTCCGTATGGCTCGCGCGTTGCAAGTTGCACCTTGCAACCTGTCAATTTGGGTCCACGGGGCGAGCACCGGGATTCAGGAACAGTTTTCTAGAGTGCTCTTGGCATTATCGTTGTTTACGCAGCAATACTGTACGGAGTAATCCCCATGGTTTGTCAGCCAGATGCTGCCGAGGGGCTGGTCTGCTATTATCTGTTAAGATGGGTGCAGGATACACGCATTATCTCGGCAGACACAAGATGTATGGGGACACTTGGTGTTGTGCAGCGAATAAGACCCGTCTAAATTCGGGTTTACTCCGTACCTACGACTACGGAGCATGGTGTACCTCATGAAGCCAGAGCTGACAATCGCAGCATGTCGCGGACTCTATCATGTATCATGTGACAGACTGCTTAGTCATCTGGCCAGTGAAAGCCACTTCAGCCACAGCGCCGGCGACCGTCACCGCCCCCGGTCTCGACCTCCGCGCGTCAGACGGAGAGCTCCCGGTGCTGGGCGTCTGCGGTCGATCGATCGATCAATCAGTTGGAGAAACACAAACGGATGTTCGTCTCCAGCACATGGCAAACATCACGCTGTGAGGATTCACCAACAGCCGTGGCAGCTTTGGTGAGACTATGGACACGCGACTCTCTCCAACATACCATCCTGACCCTAGACCTCCAGGCATACAGCATCTCGCGCTAGACTCTTGCCCTCATGGATGACTTGAGTGGTCTGAGTTGGACCACCAACTCGAATGATGCCAACAAACCGCCGCCCGTGAGCTCAGGCTCGCTCTTTACGACCATGCGGCCTACTCCCCTTTCCGGAAGGTCGACTCCGCTGTCTGGCCTCTCCGGCTCCTCAAACCCTCCCTCAAAGCCCGTCACACCCGCCAACGACAGTTTCGCCAACCTGGTCTCTTTTGGTTCGTCGAATTCAAACAAGAATCTTTCTCTACTCGAGCAACAGAAGCGGTTGCAAGAGGAACGGGCGAAGCAGGAAGCGCAGAAGAGGGCACAGCTCGAAGCGCAATACGGCGGGAATAACGCTCAATTCTGGGACAGCTTGGGACAAGGAGGCAGCAAGCATGGTCACTTGGGCACTGCATCTAATCTCCCAAAGGCGCAACCCCCTATCGATGAGGATGAAGATGACATCCTGGCCGCTTTCAACGCCTCAGCTCCCGTAGATGCGTCAACTCATTTCCCCGTCCCTAGTTCCAGCCCGTCCCCGCCGCCAGCGCCGAACAATGGGACTTCGAATGGGAAACCACCAGCGCCTCAGCGAGATCCGCTATCACTTCTCGATGATGATGATGACCCTTTCGGCCTAAGACAGATGAACACAAAGCCGGCCCCAGGACCGCAATTGGCTCAAACTCAAAATGATACTGATGATGATTTTCTCGGGGACCTTGCGAAGCCAGTGTCAGAGTTTTCTCGACCGGCTGCTGCTGAAACGACTAAAACCTCGTCTCCTGTCCGCGAAGACTCTAGTCCATCCCCTAAACCCTCGGATGCGCTCGATCGCGCGCTCGCAGAGCTGGTGGACATGGGGTTTTCCGCTGATAAAGCACGTCAAGCGTTGGAGAGCACAGAGTCTGGAACCGATGTCCAGGCTGCTATCAGCTGGCTGCTGAACCAGGCTCACGCCGAATCACGGCAGAAAGCTAAAGCAAGAGCGGATGAGACAACTCACTTCCCCGACCGTCGTGAGAGGAGCGGAGAAGCGAACGGGAGACGGGAACGTGGCCTCCCTGCGTGGATGAGGGACGAAGGTCGCTCTCATATCGACAGGAGCGGAAAAGACAGCAGGGCACCTTCATCCGGGGAGAGGGATCCCGCTCAAATAGCTGCTAATTTCGGTAATAATCTCCTCAAAACAGCCAATTCCTTGTGGAAAACTGGCAGCAAGAAGCTTCAGCAAGCCCTTGAGGAGTTCAACTCTGAACACGATCCAAGTCAACCGCGATGGATGAGGGATGCAGCTTTTGCCAGAGATGATCAACGTTCGCACCATCAACTGGAAGAGAGTCGCCAGGATTCGAGCAACCTTGGCCGATTGACAGATGAGGCTCTGCTTCTAGAATCAGACGTCTCTCGGCCATCTCGAAATCCCACACGGTCGAGAGAGGAGCCCCGAAGGCTGCCAGAATCCGATCAACCAAATGCCGCTCCTCATACCGAGAAGCGCGTTTCTCAGCCTGCTTTCCTTCAGCAACGCACTCAACAGCAACAACGATTGCAAGCAAATGATCCCAAGTCTCGCTTGACAAGGAGTGCAGTGGAAGAAGAATCGGCGCAAGCGTACGTCAGCCCGGCCAGGAGGAGACGGCCCACGCCACAACCACAGGAGTCAGAGCCTAATACGGGTTTACTCGAGAGTTCTGCTCCGTCTCCACCATCTCGCCCGTCAGCTGCGGCACCCCCGAGTCAGCCTTCGCAGCCACCGAAATTGTCCACGCCATTGCCCGCGAGGCCGAAGGCTCCTCCTCGAACAATTCCTCAAGTGTCGCCGTCATCCCTTGCGGCCTCACACCAGCACCGTGCGAAGGGAACTGAAGCTTATAAACGAGGTGATTATGCTGCTGCCCATGAAGCCTTTTCAGCCGCTCTGTCGATGCTACCTGACAAGCACCCTATCACCATCATTCTTCTAAGCAATCGTGCCATGACGGCACTCAAAATTGGGGAGCCCAAATCTGCTATTGCCGATGCAGACGCCGTGTTGGAGGTGATTGGCCCATCCAGAGGTGAAGGGGAAATGATCGACCTAGGGAACGGGGAGCCTCATAAACCTATGAAGGAATTCTTCGGTAAGGCCCTGATGCGTAAGGCCGAAGCCTTGGAGCAGCTGGAGCGGTGGGAAGATGCAGCAAACGTCTGGAAGCTGGCCGTGGAGACAGGTCACGGTGGCAGCACGAGTATCCAGGGTCGCAACAGGTGTGAGAAAGCTGCTGGCATCAGCAAACCCGCACCTAAGCCGTCAACTACGGCAGCGCAGCGTCCAGCTCAACCAAAGACGGCTCCTAAGAAGTCTTCCGCGCTTGACGATCTTGCAGGACGCCCTGCACCGATGCATGCCGCTTCAGCCGAAGCTGTCTCTCGCTTACGGAAAGCCAACGAAGCAGCAGACCGAATTGAAGAGGAAAAACTGGCCCTCAGAGATAAAGTCGACGCAAGAATCGCAGCGTGGAAGGGTGGAAAGCAGGACAATCTGCGTGCTCTGCTGGGCAGTCTCGACACTGTCCTGTGGCCTGAAGCGGGCTGGAAGAAGGTCAACATGTCTGAACTGGTATTGCCGAACAAGGTCAAAGTGCAATACATGAAAGGAATTGCAAAAGTGCATCCTGATAAGGTATGCTTGATTCTCCATCCCTCTGGGTTCCATGAAATCTGAATTATGACTGATTTGATTACTTTCAGATTCCTACCAATGCAACCACTGAGCAGCGCATGATCGCGGCCGCTGTATTTAGCGCATTGAATGAGGCGTGGGATAAGTTCAAGAAGGAAAATAATCTTTAATGATCTCTCCGAGAAATCGGGCCCTCATGCTTTCAATATTCTGTCCAGCCAGTTTCTACCCAGATCTTTTTCAACTTTACCGGACATTGTCTGAGTTTCTAGCAGCCCGCCTGCATTATCTGCAATGGGCGATGTAGTAATTTCAGAGGTTTTTCCTTGTTAGCAAGTAGACCCGATACCAAGGGATTATTTGACGCGCTGTACATAGATAGACATGGATTGATTTCGTATGACGATGAGACGAAATGCAAAATTAGATAGATCTTTTCCAATATCGTGACTCCTGGACATCGTAAAACTATCCACATGGACCGCACGCAAATAGAGCAAGGACTATTTCCCAATCTTATGATGTATATACAGTACATGGATGATCTATCTGTTCCCAAGAGCAATCAAGCGCTGGTCATCTCCACATCCTTTGTAAGATCATCCCCAGCTCTATCTGGCTCCGGAACAGCACTCTGGTCTTCGGTCTTTATATCACCCGTTCCTTGCTGCCCTTCTGCCCCTGGCTCACCCTGGTGCTGTTGCTGCCTCTGCGCTCTCGCCTCCCGCTTCATCTGCTTCTTGCTCTTTGGCCCGGTCGGCTGACCACCTTCGGTAGCCTTCAAGCGCGACGGCCAAGTCTGTCGACACCTCTGCTCGTCCTCTTCGGACCACGCACGCGGCAGGACCGCGAAGACAAGATACGACGTGTGTGTCCTCAGCTCGGGTTCGGAGCGGTGGACCAAGCGACCCTGCTTGAACGCTGGGACCTGCTGGGAGGAGGAGGCGGGCGCCGACGACGAAGGCTCCGTAGGGCCATCAGCGCCGTCTTCGCCGTCCTCATTATTATTATTATTATTATTGTCTGCCGCTTTGGATTCCGAAGGCGTGCCTTCGTCATCGCTCTGCTGGCCTTGACCATCACGAAACCGCCTCGCTTTCTCCTCGACGGCGCGCAGTCTCGAGACAGCTTCGTCGACCGACTTTGGGAACACGATTGCTCCGCGCACGCCTTCGGCGTCTAGGCCATATCGCTCCCGTCTAACCTCGATGCGGCGATGGTTCACCTCCACCATGGAAATGTTGAGCCACCCCAGCTGTCTCAGGGCGCTGATCGTCCGCTGAACCTGTTCGATGCACGGAGAGAAGGTACATATATGGACGGGGGAGGAAGGGTCGAGCGGAGATTCCAACCCGTCAGGAGGATCACGGACCAGGTGTTTGAGCGCCAACCAAGGCGCGGGCAAGTCGAGGAAGACAGCGTTGGCTTTGGGTGAAGTGCCGGTCTTCGGATCCCCCAGCAGGAAGCCGTCGTTGTAGACGTCGCGATGTGTCACCTCCACCAGGCCGTCCAGCCCATGCTGGTGAACCTCCTCCCGGATCTTCGCGACCCGTTGGGCGTGGTATTCGAAGCTGCAGACCTTGCCCAGTCGCCTTCTCTTCGCGGGCGGCGCATCTGCCGGATAACCGTTGAACACTGCGCGGACGGCGGCGTGCGTGAATGAACCGCTCCCTGCACCAGCCTCTATGATCGTGCTGCCGGGACGTACGCGCAGTCGGTGGAGGATGTAGCTGTAGTCAGGGGTGTAAACAACCTGCGTCCGGTGAGGGAGCGACGCGGTCCACGATTCGGGCGTGGGAGCGAGAAGATGAAGAAAGCCGCTCGACGCTGCGACTGTGGCTTTTGGCTGGGGCTTCGCTTCGTCCGTTGCCCCGGGCGATTCTATCTCATCTGCTTTCCGTTTCAACGGGGCGGCGTCGCGCGGTTTGCGACCTCGAGATCCCGTGTCTACTTTTGACGCCACGATCTGCGAGCCCCATGGCTTCCCCAGCAGTGTGCTGTGGGGGAATGAACCGAAGCGGGTGTTGGTCACTTTTCCCTCTTGATAGCCCAGGTTCTCGTCATCATAAGTCCTCAAGATGGTGGGGATGAGATGATCTCGGCGGAGGTGGAGGACGGCGAGGGTGTCTGGCTGCGACAGCGAGCCAGGAGTGAGGAAAGGGGACGGCATGGCAACGGCGATATCAGATCAGAGAGACCTTCGTGCGCACAGGCTATCTTTCCATATCGGCAGCTTTGGTTTGAGAGTTTCCCTCTGGGACGAGGCAATTGGGGTTCGGGTTTTAAGAAATCCTTCCCCAGAAGGAAAAAGTTGACGTCGTCGCGCCGGTTTCTTCGAGCTGCCCCGAAGCGGACTAGAGTAGGGCTTAGGGCATCTGCTGGGGCCGCATCCGCCTCCGCCTCGGCCATTCCGCGCGAGGGCATCGCAGGCATTTCTCTGTTCCCTTTGCTGTCCTGAGTCACCAGCCCCTCCACAACCCCCCGCCTTCGTCCCTTATCCTTCTCTCCCCCTCGTTATTTATTTATGCCCTTTCCCCCTCGCTGGCTCGGTTGTTCCTTGACCCGGGTGTTCAAGCAGCGGCCTGCGTCGTCGTCCACTCCTACCTTCATTATTTCCAGGACCATGGCTAGTTCCACGCGCCAGCAGCCGCCGTGGCGCCAGCCCACTTTGCATCCCGAGGCCAGCTCCCGCTTGCCGCCGCTGAAGGTGTACAATTCTCTGACGCGGACGAAGACGCCGTTCATTCCCATCGACCCCGAAGGGAAGAAGGTCACCTGGTACGCCTGCGGTCCGACGGTCTACGATGATGCCCATCTGGGCCACGCCAGGAACTATGTCAGCACGGATATCATCCGGCGCATAATGCGCGACTACTTCAAGTTCGATGTCAAGTTTGTCATGAACATTACGGATGTGGATGACAAGGTACGTTCAAGTGGCAACATCTTTTTTTATTTCATTTTGCGCGGTTCCCAACTGACTGTTTCCCAGATTATTCTCAGAGGGCGACAACAGCATCTATTTGCTGAATTCCTGGCCGCGCACCCGACCGTCGATGCGGACGTCCTTCAGACCGCGAAGGCTGCCTATTCTGCCTACATCAAAAAGAACCTACCACTGCTGGACCCCGAGCTTCCGCCGGAGAAGTATCAGGAGGAGGTGGAGAAGGTCTACGCTGTCGTCCTGAATGGAGGGCCCTTGCCAGGGAATGAAAAGCCGGGTGACGACGAGGCGAAGGTTAAGATGCACATCAAGACCGTTGCCTCGGCGGCAAAGGTGATTGCGGAGGCAGAGAAGTCCGCAGGACATGCAGATCCCGCCGCTTTCAGCGAGACTTTTTACGAAAACGCTCAAGACGTTTTCCTCCCTTACCTTGACTCGCTGAAGGGGTCGACGATAGACGGGGAGAATCATGCCATATTCACCAGGTTGACCAAGAAATATGAGGAGAGGTTCATGAAAGACGTCAGGGACCTCAATGTCCTCGACCCTGATGAAATAACCAGGGTTACAGAGTATGGTGCGGAGATTGCGGATTTTGTCCAGAAGATTGTCGAGAACAACTTCGGCTACGTCACCAAGGACGGGTCGGTCTACTTTGATATTGAGGCTTTCGAGGCTGCAGGTCACACCTACGCGAGACTCGAGCCGTGGAGCCGGTCTGACAAGAAGCTGGTAGCCGAAGGGGAGGGCGCACTGAGTGATAAGACAACGGAAAAGCGCTCGCCTTCCGACTTCGCGCTATGGAAAGCCTCTAAACCTGGGGAACCGAGCTGGCCCAGTGTCTGGGGAAAGGGGAGACCTGGTTGGCACATTGAGTGCTCCGCCATGGCCTCTGCCAAATTGGGTAAGCAGATCGATATCCACTCTGGTGGAATTGACCTTGCGTTCCCTCACCATGACAATGAACTTGCACAGAGTGAGGCCTACTGGGCATCCCAGAATTCGCATGAGCAGTGGGTCAACTACTTCCTCCACATGGGCCATCTTTCAATCCAAGGATCTAAAATGTCGAAGTCGCTGAAGAACTTCACTACAATTCGCGAAGCCCTGGATAGGAAAGACTGGACCCCAAGAAGCCTGCGTATAGTGTTCCTGCTTGGAGGATGGAGAGAAGGCATTGAGATTACAGAGGACCTTATTAACGCTGGCAATGCATGGGAGGACAAGGTGAACAACTTCTTCATCAAGGTGAAAGACCCAGCAAGCCTGGCAGGTTCTGGTACAGATGGGTCTCTTGGTGTTGCCCTTGAAGCTGCGAAGGCGGCCGTCCACGAGCACCTCTGCGATTCGTTCAACACGCCTGGAGCGATGGCCGTCATTTCAGACCTCATCACGAAGTACAACAGTGCCGACAAGTCCGCTCTCAACCCCAAGGATGTTGAAGCCGTTGCAAGGTGGATCACTTCAATGGTCAACATCTTTGGCCTGAACGGGTCGGCTACACCAGACAGCCCGGAGATCGGTTGGTCTGGAATTGATGTCCCCGAGGTAGCGAAACCATATCTATATCCACTTTCGGCGATGCGAGACTCTCTTCGTCAGGCTGCCAGGTCAAAGACCGGAGTGTCTCAGGACAAGATCAAGGAGATTGTCGAGGCGGCTGCTGTGCCGGAGCAGGATATCCCAGAGGAAGCGAAGCCCTATGCCAATGTCCTGTTTGATTTCCGGACCAAGGTCTCTTCACTGGAGCAGTCGGATAGCCTAGGGAAGGAGATCCTTACCCTCTGCGACCGGCTCCGAGACGTTGACCTCTTTGATCTGGGTGTGTACCTCGAGGACCGGGACAACCTGCCGGCCATAGTCCGCCCAGTTACCAAGGAGCTGATTCAGGCTCGGGAGGAGAAGGCCGCGCGGGCGCGGCAGAAGCAGCTCGAGAAACAGAAGGCAGAAGAGGAGGCCTTGAAAAGGTTGGAGAAGGGCAAGCTGAGTCACCTCGAGATGTTCCGCACGAACGAGTTCAGCGCGTGGGACGAGGATGGTATCCCCACCCGAGACGCCGCAGGCGAAGAGATCACGAAGAGCCGTCTCAAGAAGTTGAGAAAGGAGTGGGAAAAGCAGAAGAAGCTGCATGAGGCGTGGTTGGCGAGTAACATGGGAGCGAAATAAAATAGATACCCGCTGGTAGATCGGTTATGTACTGTACATCTGCCGGATATGTTTGTTTTTTTTATGATGTTCATGATGAGTCGTTGTAGTCTATATGATATAGATAGGCCATTTCTGCGTCGCGGTGGTGTTGTTTGGGAATCCCGGCTCTCTATATAATTCCCTTTTACTTCTGATGTCGTCAGGCTAGAAGAAATGCAGGGTTGAGAACGGGTAGCCAAACCTGTGGTTGCTACATGTGTAGTCATAGTTGCTTCTGGCGTAAGCACCTAAAGTACCTAACGGTGCAGCCTATCGCCGGACTATGGAGATATCGATGCCAGCAACTAGGCAGCAAGGACTTCGGGTCTTAACATGGTGAATATAGTCTTTATATGGCCGGGTCTTTTTTTGAATTCTGGCCTGCGATTCTTCCACCGGCCTCAGCGGAGTTTTCCGGGATAAACACACCAAGGCTCTGCATTCTCTCTAATGTCGCCTCTTGGGATGGCCCATTTCAGAGAAGACGGGTCCCCGCCTTAAAATCCTTGAGCTCTTGGGTCTCCTCCTGCCCAAAGAAAAACCTCGTCATTGTCTATCTGCTGTCACAGGCATACCCATGTCTGGACCCCTGCTCCGGAGACAGGCGATAAGGACGGCACCGCCGTTGCTGCCAAGATATACGAGGTGGCCACCGTCTCGACCTCCCGATTCAGAGTCAAAACCGCAGACCACTCCGCTGAGCTCCAGATCGAGAACCGGCTATCTAGCCCTTTTTTTTGGGTCGAAGATGAGCTGTCTACCGAAGCACGGTCTTCTTAGCTTTCTGGGTTGTCGGACGGGACTCCCCGTGTATCTCCGCAGTGATGGAGCGTATTGCGAAGTTTAGCGTTCGACCTTTGGTTCTCTGGTGATAATCACCGCCATTGAGTTCTTAGCAGTCCGGCCGCAGGAGGGGATATTCTGATACAGAGATGGGGATATATAGATGTCCAGATATCCCTCTTGATCGTCGGGTGCTTCGATTATCATAAACATCAATAATCTCGTTCACATTCGGACGACAGAGTAACAACCAAAGTCTCTCGGTTCTCATTTTGAATCTTCCTCTTCTACTGCATCACGATATCCGTACTCTCTTCAATCGAATCCATAGAAATGGCACCCCGCGTCTGGTTCATTACCGGTTGCTCTACCGGCTTCGGTCGAGAGCTTGCCCTCCAGGTCCTGCAAAGAGGAGACAGAGTCATTGCCGCTGCCCGCAAGGCTTCCAGCCTCGAAGAACTGGAGGCCGCGGGAGCAGAGGTCCTTGTGCTTGACGTCACGGCCAGCTTGGACACGCTGAAGCAGATCGCGGTGACTGCCCATGGGTTCTATGGCCGGATTGACGTCTTGGTCAACAATGCCGGCTATGTTGCTTCGGGGTCTATCGAGGAGCTAACGTAGGTTTTATGTTCCCCTGTTATGGTTGCATTTTGAAAATGGAACTAAGTCAGAATACAACAAAACACAGCCCCGAGGAGACATTCTCCCAATTCAACACCAACGTCTTCAGCCTCCTCAACGTCAACCGCGCCTTCCTGCCCTACCTGCGCGCGCAGCGATCCGGCGTCATCGCCAACATCTCCAGCATCGCCGGCTGGGCCGGCGCCCCGGGAGTCAGCATGTACTGCGCGTCCAAATGAGCCGTCTCCGGCGTCTCGGAGACAATGAGCAACGAGCTCGCCGAGTTCGGCATCAAAGTCACCTCGATCGAGCCGGGCTACTTCCGCTCCAACATCCTGGCCGAGTCGAACCGCTCAGAGGCCAAGAACATCATCCAGGACTACGAGGGCGACACGGCAGCACGGAGGGGCGTGGCGTTCCACAACCGGGTGGAACTTGAAGCAGCAGGGCGATGTCGTCAAGGGGTGCAGGGTGATCATTGACGTGTTGACGCAGAGCGGAGCTGCGGAGGGGAGGGAGATCCCGTTCCGGCTGGTCTTGGGCGCGGATGCGTACGGGGCGGTCAAGTCCAAGTGTGAGTCGACGATCGCGTTTGCTGGATGAGTGGAAGGATATCACGACGCCGACGGATAATGATGATGTTGTTGTCTGATCTAGAGGGGCCTGGCGAAGGCACATACAAACGTTTCTGAATATACCGCTTTGTTTGGGCACATGACTTGAAATTGCAGTATATACCTACTTGCTTGTTTAGACATCAAAAGCATATCTTGGTTATTTGATCGAGTGTTGTCCTTAATCGCTTTACCTACCTAATTCTTAGTGTGCCACTTGAAGCGCTAGCTAAAATGCTTACATGCGAATGGGTGTCGATTTTGATCACATGCAGCATGATGAGCAACAATAAGCAGCGAGGGTGATTCTCGAACCGACTAAATTTATTCCGTGCATACATAGATCCCTTGCCTCTGGCAACAGGATGACAGAGAATGTTACTCAAGTACTTCGTATTCGGCGCGACAACTCGGCCAACCTCCCTAAACGGGAACGGAGGGAAACCGTAAACGTGGAGGGGCAGACCGGTCAGGTGCGGGGGCATTCCTTCCCAACGAGGTGGAAATACGTTGGCGATGTGGCACCTGCCACGGCAGAGCGTCTCGACTCGAGTGTTAATAAATGCTGTTCTTTTCCCTTTCAGCCTCTTTGCCTCACCTTTAACCATCAGAGTCCAGACAGGAATAGATCGTCCATAGCTCGCCGCAACAATGGCTTCAGGTGAAACTGGGCTGCAGGCCCTCCGGAAAAGGACCATCGTCGACTTGGATTCGATGGATGAAGAAGGTAAGTGATGGTGAATTTTGACTGGGTCAAACTGAACATCTCCAGAGTGCATCATGAGAAAAGAGTTGACACGGGAGCTGATCCGGCTCAACAGTCGCGAAGGACCAGAATCTGGGACCGTTCGAGGACTGCACGTCCAATCAAGTGAGCACTTATTGTTTTACTACGTAGTATCGTCGGCATAAACAGTACTAAGAGAACAAATAATAGGGAATTGCATACGCAGAGCTTGTGAAGCCGAAACATGTGGCCTTGCTTGAAGAATCCATTTCTCACGCCGAGAAGCTCCTTCCTGAGTATCCAGGCCTCAAGCTGGAGGAATTAGCTGTCGAGATCGCTGTAAGACATTCCGACGCAGATCAAAAGCAGCTGTACTGATAAAGCCTCTTTAGATGGTTAGCTTGGCTCTGAAGATTGCACCGCACATCCGCGGCCGCGTCCATATACAGACGAATCCTTACTACTCGTACTCCACTGAAAAGACAATTGCGAATGCGATACGTATGATCTGCCGAGCAGAAGCTATGTCGTTATCTCTTGTCACGAGCTGATATCACCGCCAGGGATCACACGACTCTTCCGATACCTGCAACCTGAGTTTGACACCTCTCGAGTCTGCCTCAAGATCCCCAGCACCTGGGAGGGCCTGCTCGCCTGCCGTACGCTCGAGCAGTCCGGCATACGTACATTGGCCACCACGCTGTTCACTTTAGCGCAGGCAGCGCTGGCGGCCGAAGTCGGATGCACATATGCCGCTCCATATGTCAATCAGCTAAAGGTGCATCTTGTGCCTGGGTCGGTTATCCAAAGTTCTGTTTACTTCGAATAACATTCAATGCTTACATCGATCCAGATTCACGGACCCGAATAAGCTTGGGCCGCTGTGCGTCGCCATTCAGCGCTACTACACGTCGATCCAAGCTAAGACTCAGGTTCTGCCGGCGAGCTTAACCTCTACCGATGAAATACTCTCTCTAGCAGGGGTGCACCATATTACGATTGGCCCTGGCCTCCTCGAACAGCTATCGAAACTTGATTCTAGCACTACTACTGTCAAGTCCCTCTTTGATGAGGAACCATCAGTCCCGGTGCCAGACTCGAAGATCTCATACTTAAATGACCCCGCGACGTACCGGATCGTGTTTACAAGAGATCTTGGGGGCGCCAGCGAGGAAAAGCTGACGCAGGTATGCCTTCCTATGCCATCCGCATTGAAAAGTACGGGCTTTAGATTCGAATACTGATGTTTACATTTGTTAGGCGATCAATATATTCTGCGATATGCAGGATAAACTGGAAGATCTCATTAAGCAGATTCAGAGCTCAAAGAAATGAATGGCATACATCTTCGACATTGACAGGAACTTATCCAGTTCATCTTGGTGAAAGATAAGTAATTGGCCAAACTACACGTCGAATATTGCCAGAGAAGACAAATTCAGCACCAATAAATGAGAATTACTTACTGTTTCCGTGCTCTGTAAATCAGTGGACTAGGACGTCCTATGCGCCAACGAAAACCCGATAAATATCAAATAGTTCCAGCGTTGTGTGTTAAAGTATCAAAGGAGCTCGAGTTCAATACATATCTTCAAATGGGACGTACCCCATCCAAATCTCAACTGCTATGGGGACAATAGATTACCTGTGCCTGTTTTCAGTTGAAGACCCAGCGGCCCCCGGGAGGTTCTCGTTTCCTCTTCTGTTCAATGTAAAAAGGTAGCGGCACCTTTATGAACTTGACGACAGCTATATGCAAATGGAAATCACGGGATAAATTTAATGGCTGGCTCGGCCCAAGACGGCCTAGGCCCGTCGATCCGATCTGCTTCCCCGGATTCCACAGCCCCGGATCCACACGTGACCTGCCTCCCGCAGGTCTTTTCGCTTTCATGCACGTCATTGTCGCTGCGGGGACTCTGTTCTTCTCAGTTTACCAATTGATCGCCTGCGCAGTGTTTGATGAGGTACATCACGTGGGGAAGATTGCGCGTTTCTTACTATTTCTTCCCTCGTGAGATTCTTTTGGACAGTGCCTCGACTTCTACGGATAGGACGGACGCATTGGGCTCGTGACTGGGTTCTGGGTCATTCTCAGACCCGGTCATTCCTCACCGTCGCACCGGACAGCTATGTTCCCCTCACAGGCAGGTAATCTTGACATTGAGGCTCTGAGTGGTATCTGTGGGTATGTGAGCTGTTCCTCTCCGTCTCCTCTGACTGGAGGCATGCCGTCGAAGACTTGACGCTTCTAGCATTCCATCGGGGGATTCCCTCACTTCACTTGATCGCGCCGTCGAGCTGATCATCTTTGCTTTTTGCTTCCCAGCTCCATCTCCATCGCCTGCTGGGTCGTTGTTTTCTCCCCGCAGATCATCGAGAACTTCCGCCGCGGCTCCGCAGATGGCCTCTCCCTGCTCTTCCTCATCGTCTGGCTCGCCGGTGATGTGTTCAACATCCTGGGCGCCGTCCTTCAGGGCGTCTTGCCCACGATGATCATCCTTGCAGTGTACTATACCCTTGCGGATATCGTGCTGCTGGGGCAGTGTTTCTATTATCGGGGCTTTACGCTGTGGGACGAGTTGACGCCCGCGAAGGATGTCTGTGAAGAGGAGGAGGAAAACGGAGGAAGACCGACGGAGCGTTCAGCGCTGCTGAGAAGTGACAATGGTAAAGATGGCAGGAGAAACAGCCGCACCAATGGCCATCCGTCTTCATCATCGTCACACCCGCCGCGCCATCATCCAGACAGCCATCGAAGACAATCCGTGACTTCGTTCCGTGAGCGGCTCTCCTCCCTCGACGGAACGCATCTCTCCCCCGCAACTCCCTTCGTCGACCCCTCTGCGAAGCCGACCCCCGCTAGGCCCCCATCGACTCTGCAGACTATCGTCTTCAACACCTTCTCCATCGCCCTCGTCTGCATGGCCGGCGTGCTAGGCTGGTACGTGAGTTCGCGCTCCTCCGCCACGGACCCTCACGACAAGAAACCGGACCCTCCCACATTCGACCCCGTCGGCCAACTCTTCGGCTACCTCTGCGCGGCACTCTACCTCGGCTCGCGCCTGCCTCAACTGCTGCTCAACTTCCGGCGCAAGTCGACCGAGGGCGTCTCGCTGCTCTTCTTCCTCTTCGCCTGCATCGGGAACCTGACGTACGTGCTGTCAATCTTTGCGTACTCCCCTGTGTGCCAGGATCCTGATGGCCATTGCCAACCGGGCGAGGTGGGCGCTATCTATGGCAAGTACATACTCGTCAACCTGTCGTGGTTGATGGGGAGTATGGGGACGTTGTTGTTGGATATGGCGATCTTTGTGCAGTTCTTTTTGTACAGGAAGAACAATGGGGACGAGTCTGATAATGGGAATGCAGAGGGCAATGGGCGTTAGGGTCCCGTAAATTCATAAGGCCTGGATTCAGAGGGTCTGGTTGCTTATGCGGAAACGCTATCTGACCGTTGGATGGAGTGTATGAATTGCCTACCTAGGCAGGTAGGTATATGTACAGTACTTGTACAGTAACGGCGTTTTTGTCAGCTGTATGTATATAACGTAATCGGACACCGAGCGGGCCACGTAACCAACGCCTATTATATTAAATATCTAGTTATCTCACAACACCCCTAAATTGAAGCTATATACACATAAAATAATTGCCTATCTGTTTGGGCAGCTGACCCTAGTATGACCTTGAATATTGCAGTTGCTGCACTGCGGTGGTGCACATTTCCTAGGCCGCTCATCACCTTCCACTACCCCCTCTGCTTGCAGCTCTGCAGCTTGCTGAGCAAGCCGCTGACCTTCTTCAGCAGTCAAAATACCCCCTGTACCAATAGAGGATCTAGTTGTCTCTTGCTTGTGTTATTGATGTTGATTTGCTGCACATAGCTGCTTGATTTCATGCTCTAAAAGCACTGCATTATTATTGCAATTTGGCAGCCCTTGACCACTTGATCAACTGCTTCACTGATTGGGCTAGGAGGACTGTGTGTACACTGTTGCCAGAGGTTCTTAATAAGCTTTGCCTGCTTCTCCAGCTCCCTAGCATTCTTTGGTGTTTCAGCAGTCCAGCTAGATGATTGATTGCTATGGGATGTGCCTGGCAGAGTAGGTGTTTTCAACTGAATATGAAGCTGGTCAAGCACCTGCTCTGGTTTATATGGAACCAGGCCTCCTGCAGCAAATCCACTGCATATATTAGATGCTGTCAGTGCATGCGGGCGCACTTGCTGGT
>Ga0207748_1000426_pt1 | contig 28730 bp, 31 predicted proteins | sample HigsolmetaGSP13D_FD_184841 | JGI IMG/M metagenome (GOLD analysis project Ga0207748, IMG submission 184841) | High solid enriched microbial communities from the Joint BioEnergy Institute, USA - SP1-3-D (SPAdes) | ecosystem: Engineered > Bioreactor > SSF (Solid state fermentation) > Aerobic >...
GGGGGGGGGGGGGGACAGAAAGTGTGCGGTTCCGACCTGCTGTGACCGACTTCGGCTAATATCTCCCCGCCTGCTCACATGGGGATCCTATCTTCATGCGGTACGGAGTACTTTGGAAGCATCTGCCTTGATGGCTCAGACCACTATCAAGTCCTCTGCAGCCTGCGCCATTCGACGCTGGCAACGCCTTGTTTCACTGTCTCCAGACGAGCTCGGGCCGTGGAAACGATGGCACAATTCACCTCAGGGAGCTAGAGCTCGATTTGATGTTGCGCAAAAGTTCCTCCTGCTTCTCGGGCCACGACAGGGTGGCTGAGCCTTCCAGCTGTCGCCCAAGGATTCGGGCCGACTGATAGAAGCCCCCGGAGAGTGGGGATGTCGACAAACAAAGTAAATGAAGCATGGGACCGCTAAGGCCAGGAACCCAGGCCTTTACTGCGTCATAGCACCTCCAGCTCGCCCCTTGTCGGTCGAGGAAACGGCATTGTACAGCACAAAGAGCAGATTTCGAAGCTGCCTGGGAATGCAGATCCAAATGTTACTGATTCCATAAGAAGTAAAGGCCACCAAAGAAAATGTTGTATATGACTGTGCGAGCCTGATGGAGCAGTAGAGCTAAATTAAAACGGGATCCACAGCACCGCCCTGGCGGCAATGCAAGTATGATCCCACCCCCCTATTGAACTTTGCTTGCAGCTTGAATTTTGCCCAACTGGATCAGGACCTCCGTCACCTTACGATGGACCAGATAAGTCCAGGACTGCGGTGGATCGCATGGCACGGTGATCAAAGTCAATCGGAAACAAAGCCTGTAGCCATGCATCGAGCCAGCAGCAGAGAACTCTCCGATTGGCAGTACCTAAAGAGGAACATGCAGGATGCGGCACAGCACGTCGCACAGCAGACGCCGCACAGAGTGACGTACGAACCAAATCTGTGGGATGTCGGACAGATGCCGGAGGATCGACTCGATCGAGCTTGGAATGCACCGAGTACCGGAGACCCGAAATTAACACGAGCTCCGGCTCCGATTCCCTAACAGAGTATGGATTATTGTCCGTTCCGCGCACTCGGACGGACACTTTCCGTTATTATTGCGAGTGTCCGGGATTGTCTCACATCATACTTCAGGCGAATTGAATCCTTGTGTGCGCCGCAATTATGATGGTGACGGTATAATATGCTCAACAATCTGTACTCCGTACGCCTTGTAGGGAGAGAAGTGGGACAACAGCAGTCATACTGACGAGGTACTGTATGTACCTACGGAGTAGACAGTTGGGTATCACATGTGACATTGAAACGATGAGCGGGATCTACGCCGCCCGACTACAGGTACCAATGCAATATCGTTGTCCATTTACGCTTTTGGGACCACTCACGACCGTGCACAGAACTTGCATTATCGATTCTTGAGATACACCGAGAGACATTTTGGTCAAGAGCTCACAATTCAGGTCCTGCTTTTCTTTGTTTCACTGCGCCATGGGGCCCCCGGAACGGGGCATACATGAATCTATTGCATTCTATGCAGGTCCAAAAGTTCGACGCATACTTGCCTTGTGATATTTTCTTTGATCGAGTCAACCAGCAACCTAGGTCTACATCATGCAGACCGGACTCAATTTTTGTATCATGCCTGCAATCTTTTACTGTCCCTTTTCCAAGTACAATTCTCGGATAGAGGGCCGTGCAACTCTACTTATTCATTCTCGTTTCGTCTTCTGAAGCAACTGGCCGCGCAGTCTCGCGAACATATCTAATCCCATCAGGGCAGCTGCAATCCAAGAGCACTGCTTAGCATGGAAGAACACGGGCACTGGGCGTGAATGTGTCAATAGTCAACATACCGAGAAGCGCATACGGCGCGTAGAGCATGGTGAGGTTCGATTTCTGCTCCTGCGTTCGGTCCGTCCACGACCACACCTCGGCCAGGCACGCGACGGTCGTGATGACCGTCTGCACGGCCCAGACAAGCAGATTAAGCGGGACGAGCGGGTCGTCTTTGACAGTTGTCAGTGTTCTACATTCAATCTCAACATGCTACTTTGCAACGTCATAAGTGACGGACGTGTCGACGTATAGCGTACCTCTCAGCAGCGCACCAACGGCCCAGATGCTGACCGGGCCGTGGTACAGCGCCTCCATGAGCAGGAAGAACGTGAACCACGCGGGCGCGGGGCCCTCGAAGAACTTGTCGTGGTAGGTGTTGATGTAGAACTCGCGGATGCGGTTCACAAAGGCCGGCCTGATGGCCTCGGGGTACAGGGAGGTGACGTCGGCCACTTTACGCATGGGAAATCCGGTCAGTCGAACTCGAGCTTGACATCTCAATTTATTTCTCTGGCAGATCCAAATGGTGTCCGGGTCCAGCAGCCATGATGAAGGCAAGGTTCCAGAAACGGAGACTACTTAGTTACGTTGGACATATGTCTATCCATTATCGCGGTCTCGTCTCGTCTCACTTCAATGAGTGCTGGGGATAACCACTGGGAACCAAGACAAACCCAAACAAGAAGAGAAGGAGGAAAAATTAGAAAATGGAGTAGGCAGGCATATACATACAGTAGACAATCGGCACATGGATCATAAAGAAGGCGAGGTACACTAGGTCCCGCTTCCGGCTGAGTATCGACGCCATCCTGGCTTGTCCTTGTCGTCTGAATTCGACCCGGCGAGTGCTCGTCCGCGGACGTTAATCTAATCTGAGGAAAAAGGGTTAACAAAATGAAATTATCGATCGAGATCGAGATCAAGATCAAGATCCGGACAAACAAAATCAAGACACGGTAGTCGGTTTCGCTATGGTGTGTTTTGCCTCGTTTCCCTAAGGCCTTTTTGGTTTGTTTTCTTGTTTCAACCGCAGCCGCAGCCCCAACAAGTCGGTGCCACGGTGGCCGGTAGTAGGTGGAGCGGGACCCGGCGTCCCTCGACCTTCCAGCGGATTGGAACCGTCCACTGTCCCGTTCCAATCGGACGGGCCCGGGGCCCCGAAGTAGTCCGTAGTACCCATTCTCGGTTAGGTTAGAACTCGACAAGACAGTTGGGACGGGATGCAGCCTGAGCCTGGGCTTCCAGGTTTCCAAGTCAGCTGTCTGTATTCTGTACTAGTAGTTACCCACTGACTCACTGACTTACCCCCGGGGTCCGTACTTGTGTGCCCCCCTTAGGTGCTGCAGCAGTTCAAGCGGTGAGGCGCTCACTGGTAGAGCAATCTGATAAATATACGAGCACCTCAGCCAGCCAGCAAGCAGGAAGCACAGGGCTGGCTTACCATACCGTAGTATATTGTATATCGGATCACATCACATTTGAAAACATACACACGCACACACACACAAACATATATATATATATAGGAATGAATATATAAGAAGCATTTGTTTGTCGCTCAAACCAGAGAGACAGAAAGGAAGGAAGGAAGGAAGGAAACGAAAGGAAAAGGTCACTTTGTGACAAAATTATGTATGTATATCAATCGAATAGAACAGGGTGGACTTCATGATGAACAACAGACCAATTATTATTAAAGACTATCTATCTATCTAAGTCACCTACTACTTGACTATCCTGGGGATTCTTTTCTCTACTCTACGAGAGATTTTTATCACAGTCCTACTTTCCGAAACCTGCCTGCAAGGGGGGCAAAGAGTATATTTCTTTGACAGGATCCTATATATATAGAACTCTTTGGTGGATCTATGCAGGAAACAGTAGATGGACGTGCCCAATTCTTTCTACACTTAGTTGACGATCGCAGAAGTGACGAGTCTACATATGTATTACTGAATACCATTTATTGAATGGCGTTAGGCTCTGCAGTTCAAATTCCAAAACATCGTTGATATCTATCGAGTCAAAGCTCCTGCTCCTGCTCATGATCTCTCTCTCTCGCTCTCTCATTCTGACCAAAGAGGATCCAATCTATAGTATAGAAGTACAGACAAGCACACGACGGGTCCGATCAGATCGGATCGGATTCAATACATTATCGAGAAATGGCACCGTATACTGGAAACGGACGGAAAAGCAAAAAAGCGTAAGATACAAATTCAAAAAAGGAAAATCAATGCATGGATTGGAAGGATGTTGATGTTGATGATGACGATCATCGGTCCATTGCCGACATATGTATGATAAACAGACCATGTAAGTAAGTAACCCATCCTCAATCCTGCGTACAGTACAGTACATAATAAACTTCCCACTTCCTTCAAAAACGCCACTTGCGAGAAGGGTTTTCTTTCACAAAACAGAGACCAAGACGAGAAGGAGTACCTAGGGGGATGACGTAGCTAAATAAATACAAAGATGCTCACTTTGCTCACAGGGGGTGTGTGTCGTTTAATTTAATTCACTTATCGCAAAATGTCGTCAATCCGGAACCGCAACTCCTGCGCCACCTGGACCAGCTCGGCTCCCAGGCCGCTCTGCTGCAGCAGGAGAAGCATCTCCGAGATGCGCGTCGCGACGGCGTCGCTGCCAAAGACCGCGCCGCCCATCCGCACGGTGTCGTGGAACCAGCGCTGGATCAGGTACACGAGGTCGCTCGCGATGTAGCGCCGGTTTGGGCCGTGGAAGGGCGCCTCGTCGTTGTAGAACATGGCCTCGAGGATCGCGTAGAGCTTCTCGTACGGGACCTCGAGATCCAGGAAGAGATCGACCACCCACGTCGAGGGCCCGACGCCGCGCTGGTGCTCCAGTGCGTAGCGCTCCAGCATCGGCAGGAGCACGGGCACTGGGAAGGTGGTCTCCGACATCCGCAGACGGCTGCCAAGGCTGCGCACCTTTTCAATCACCGCCTCGTACGGCTGCGGCTCTCCTCTCTCCACCGTCTCATCGTGCAGGTCCTGCAGCAGGTGCTGCCACGTCGATTTGATGTCCGCGGAGTTGCGATGGTCCGCAAGATAGAAGATCTGCAAACAGATGTCATAATAACTTCCAGGGTCGGCATATTGGTTGAAGAGCTTGCGCTCTATTAGCACACCTCTCCAGCAGGCGGAGTCAAAGTAAAGAAATTCTTACCGTGCTGAGATCCATGATCGGTCCATCCACCTCTCTCAGAACCTCCACTTTCCGCTCTGGTGCGATCCTGTTGTCCTCCTTCAAACGTTGCAGGAGATCGTCCTGGACATTTGCCACGTCGAGGAGGTTCGCTATCTCCTGCAGTAGTCGCTGACGAGGCTGCCGACCGACGTCGGGAGTGAAGGTTGACGCGTTTGTTCTGGCACGGCCAAGGTATTCGATTCTCCGGCTCAGAGGTAGGGCAAACCCGCTCTGAGCCAGCTCAAACTGGACCTTTGCGGCCTCGAAATAACGCCCGGACTGGGAGTAGTATCTCCAGAGCAGATCGGCATGCGAAATGTCATCCGCGGACTTGCGCTCGAGGTACGTAATCACGAAAGGCGATGTTTCTTCAAGTAGACGATCACTCCACCCCTGCTCCAGATACCAATCATACAAACTCGTCAGGAACACCTCGTCATCAGACTCCGAGATGACTCCATAGGCCTCGTTCTTTCGCTTGGCAATGACAGTAAACTGCCCGTCGACAACGCCAGGATCTTCAGCGGCCAAGTTGTCAACCGCAACAATAACCTTAAAGATGAGGTCATAGCATTGCTTCCGGAAATCGAAATAGGACTGGCGAGTATCCTTCAGAGACAGCCATGTTAGTCCCATCAGCATGCAAATGGACGTGTCGTATACTCACATTTGCAGGACGCCCGTCCATGATCCAGGAAAGCGCAAGGTTTGCCTTGTCAGAGCTTGCGGCGACACTGAGAGCCAGTTGAATTGCGCCTGCACAAGTCAGCCCGTTCCACCGCTTGAAAGGTATCTGTCTGGGACTTTACCCGCAAAGAATTGGTTGGCTATATAGCTGTCAACTGCAGAGACGAGATAGTCCATAGACAGGCTGTCTGCGACTTGCTGGAAGAGGTTAAGGCTCTCATTGAGCAAGTTGCGTCCCAGCTCCGAGTTCCCGCCGGCCTCGGTAGCTCTTTTGAGCAGTTCCTGCGCTTTAAATATGACAACATCCTCGGCACTGCAAAAGTTGCCGCACCGTCGTCGCAGAGCGTCGGCCACCGTCTCAACGTTCGAGCCCTTGGCGATGTTTCTGTTGACAATTGCTTTTACCAACTCCTTCGCAATATCATATCCCTTGCTGGTGCTGAAAAGCTCTTCAAATGTAAGCTTCATGAAGCGTTGTTTCGAGTCTTCTGGCAGGGTGGCTACAATCTCGTCAACGCGCTCATCGAACAGAACGAGCACGAAGGAGATTCCCTCGATCGTGTCAGAGAGCAGCTGAACCAGGGAGTGAAGGGCGCGGTGCTCCGCCTGCAGCGCGATTTCTTCTTGTTTGGTTGATGCACGGGAAAGAGCCTCGGGGCCACTCAGCCCTTCGATGAAGCTCTTGTTGCTCTTGAAAAAGTCCTGCAGGGCCGACAAATCTCGCTGGATTGTCTGCAGTTTTTCGGTGCTTACAGATGGCTCGATAGTTTGCGCCCCATTCGGCGAAGGGCTTGCTTTTGCAACTTCCTTCTTCCAGATTGAGCGCAGCAGCCTCGTCATGTACAGGGCAATACCAGCGTGCCGCGGCGACGGTACAATAGCATCGATGGCCGGTGTAGCATTGTCGGCAACGGCGTTTTCGTTCATCGTTGGTCTGCCACCGTATTCAATGAACACCTTACGTGCAAACTCGAGAACATCAGGGTCATTGATCTTCGACAGTCGCGAATCGGGGGACATTTCGACACCCTGACCGCATGCGACGGCCAACGCGGTTGCCAGAGTCTCGCTTCGACCATATGTCCGAATGAAGTTCTTGATCTCGCCCTCAAGCCCATCTTCACCGCCACCATTTCGCACGAGAGCGGCAAACATGTCCACCAGTCGACGACGACGGATGATATGAACGCCAGTGTTGGTTAGAATAGCAATCTCGGCAGCAGGGTGGTCATATTGGATAGCAAGCTCGTTGCCAAACCCTCCAGGGGTATTCGCGGCGGATACAGGGGGTGAGCACAAGCCAATATCTTCCGCCCTGCTACCCAAAGAGAGCCAGATAGCGGACTCTGCAGCCTTTCCCGGAATAATACTTTCCTGAGAGCGAGCGACACGTCCAGAATCAGGGGAAGATATAAACAAAGTATCCGCCTTCTGCATCGAATCCTTGCATGTGAAGCAGAAAAAGTAGCCAGGGGGGAATCGGCACGCAAAGCGTGTTGGATCCAGCGTGCGAATTGGTACTTTCGATGCAGCTGGTTGGTTGAACTTGAGTGGCTGCCCTTGCGGTCCAGGTTGGATCGTCGGGTAAAGATTGTCCAGGGGCGGCGTTTTGACATGATGGGCTTGCATGCTAGTTGGAGCGCTGGAGCCATTCGGAGTGGTCGACCATGTGTACGACCCAGTAGCGCTCAGATAAATCCGATATCCTGTTGCCGTTGTAGCCATGAGATGATACCTCGACGCCTCGGCTGCTGGAATGGGGCTTATGGAGACTATTTTGACTTTGGAGTTAAGAGTTTCATTGGACGGAATGATGTGTCCAATATTGGAGTAGATGTCGGCTGCAGGTTTTGTGATGGCCAGAGCAAGGGTACCATCAGGCTTCATATGGAAGACTCTGATGGTGGATAGCGACGACAGCGTGTAGAGCAGTTTCCTGGTGTCATCGACGACCATCTGCTCCACGTACTCCGGTTCCTTCTGGCCAAAACTGAGATTCGGAGCAAATGCCGCAAAGCGGGAGCTTGTGTGGTTCACCTTGCCACACCTACCCTGGAACCATCTCTCCTCCTGTTGGTAGGTCAACTCGTAGACGTCGTTGTCCGTCGACCCCGCGAAGAAGATCCTACCTGTAGCATCGGAGGAAGCGAAGACGTGGATATCGAGGCCGCGTATAGAAGTAGACATTCCCGTCTGATAGAGGGTCACCTGATACGCGCCGCTCGACGTCTTTTCGCAACCCATTCCCAGCAGAAGTACTTCCGCGGTCGTCGAGATCACAAGGAGATGGGTGACCGCAGGAAGGAAGACACCCGCACGGGGCTTGGCCAGTTTCACACCATTGATACTGTTGGGTTGGTCCTCGAACCCAACCAGCTGGGGATTTGGATGTGTATAGTCCCAGAGATAGAGGGCATTGTCAATGGCGACCCATGCGTGATTTATTTCCGCGAAAAGACCCATACTCGTCGAGACCTGCGCACGGTTGTATTGGTCGAAGATCTGGTCAGGGATATTATACATCTTGACCTTCTGGAAAGGCGCCCATGATGGTGATGTCGGGATGTCATAATCGGAGGAGAAACCCTCTGCGAAAGCTAATCAGCACAACGGTCTGTCACGAAAAGAGGAGCGCAGTTGACCCACGTGAGAGATAGCTGTCCAGGTCTGGATACCGCGACTCTTGCGCCAAGGTGTCATTAATCGTCCGCGCGCCGCGCTCTCGAGCGCTTATGTTTTCGTTTCTGCTCTTCGGAGCGGCTGGGGAGAGCCGCGTAAGAGAGGCCGGCGATGACGCTGGCCCTGGGGGCCCGGACGACGTTTTCGGCTGAAAAAGCGGGCCATGGTTTATAGTGCTAGCAGCGGGAGTCTGGAGATAGGTCCCTGGAAGCGGTCGTGGAGGTGTGAGAGTCGGATAGGACATGATTTAATCTCCAGCCGTTCTGCAGCTGGGGACTGTTCCTGCTCCCCGCGTCAAACACTCCCTGCACACCCAGGAAAAGAGTTGAACTTCAACGGTAAGTCGGTATTTCGGTATACAAGGAGTCAGCATGCAAAGTGTTAACGGGCTGGTCGGTGTAGAAAGTCATGCCAGCCCAGGGCAAACGCGAGGTCAACTTGGGATGCACCGAACAATGCGGACGAGAGCGTGCAGCAGAAACAAATTTGTGCACGGGCCAGGGCTGCGGATCTGCTTTCCCAGCTCCGCCTGGAGCTCTCGGACATGCACTCTCCCCAAGCCCATATCGGGTGTTACCCCTCAGAAATTTTTTTTTATTATTGTTCTTGTACAATAGCGTGGATCATACATTTGAATAGCGCCATTAACAAATATTCCCTCTTCGCGCTTACTTCGCAACTCCGCATTACACCCAAAATGTTCGCGCCTCTCAGATTCTCGACTCGCCTGGGGTTGCGCGCCGTTCGATACAACTCTACTTCAGCCCCTGCCACGCCTCCATTGATGGCTAAAATTCGAACGGACCTGAAGAATGCTATGAGAGCCAAGGATACCCCTAGGTACTGAGGACACCGACGCCGCCACGGCGACATGCGCCATGCTAGCCCAATCCATAAAAGCTAACAAAGTCGGTGTTAAAAAAAGGCTAAATGTCCTCCGAGCGTTAATAACGGAAATCACCAACGCCTCTAAGACTTCCTCCCCCATACAAACGGATCTTCAGCTTCTGTCGGTAATTCGGAAGAAAACCGCCCAGGCGAAAGAGGCCGGCCAGCAGTTCGCGGAAGCCAATCGGCCTGACCTCAAGGAGCAAGAAGATGCTCAGATTGCGGTATTGGAAGAATATGCTGCGCAGGTAGAGACCATGGGTGTCGACCAAATCCGGGAGGCCGTCTCCCAGGTAATCTCCCAGCTGAAGGGAGAGGGTAAAAAGGCAGATATAGGCAGTGTACTCAAGACGCTCTTCGCGCCGGGTGGGGTCCTGGACGGCAAGCCCGCAGAGAAGGCAGAGGTTGCGAAGATCGCCAAGGAGATGGTGGCGGCGTCCTAGGCCCAAGGGATCGCGCCTGGATATATAGGTAATCAATCTCCGTTCAATGATTACACGAGGCCATTCGTTACTAGGGTGGTGTTGAAATATCCAATAAACAAATACCTAATATCTCTTGTCGTGGAGTTCCTTGCGGAATTTACTGGAATGCACAGTCATAGCTATGCTGATAGCTTACCTCTACAGGGATAGAGGTCCAACGCAAAGTGTTATGCCCATCATGGGTCATTTACGTCTAGAGAGAGGATAAAGTAGCATTATGAACGACTCGGAGGTACGACACTCTAATATTCGAGACACGAGATTGTGAGAACAAAACTCCTCTATCCTTGGTATTTCAAATAGCACTCAAGAATAGACAACAGATTTAAGTATACAGGTGATCAGCAGAGGCACGGCGCAGATAAAAAAATTAAGCATACAGATCTCACAACTGGAGTGAGGAAGAAGTCTCATAGAAATACAATAATATGGGGTAAAAGCTCAAGGCCGCATAGAACTCCGCACAAAACCCAGCGCCATGTCATATGCACATGTCAGAATCGTTCTGTTGATCGCGACGGGCCCCTGACTAATGTCTGGAACGCTGGCTCCTTTCCAAACTCCGTGACCGTCGATAACTGATATTCCACCTGATCCCGAGCCAAAGGTTCAATCCAATTCATCGTTCTCATTAGCATACTCATCTAGGAGACGAGCAAAGCAAGTCCACCCAGTGAAGTCATGATGACTCCAACCCACCACCACCTGTCCGCATTTATAGGATCTGTGAGCTTGACGAATACATTCTTGTTCAGTGGCTCGACGGCCTCTTCGATGATAACGTCTCTCTTCGCATTGGCTGTCGCAGTAGGCCCCTTTCGGACGGTAGGGTTTAGCGTCTGCGTTGGGAGCATTTGCGGGGGCTTGTAGATGAGGTACATCGGATTCAAGGGCGATCCATCGTGCGCGTATAGATTTAGCCGTCTGACGTTATGGAAGCGGTCGGTGAGGACCTCGTATCGCTAGGCCACATTGTCAGCAGACGATCCATCACGCTGTGGACAATCGCGCATTTACCTCAAAGATCTCCGTCTGATTATATCTAGTGTATGATGACTGGTCGCCCTTACACGGATCTGACACGAGTTGACGGCCGTCGACGGCGAATGGTGTCAAGATGAGGGACCCGTTTGGCTCTTTTGAGTACCTGCCGTGCTGCCATTGCATGATGCCTTGTGGACATGAGGGATCCTTGGCTGCATAAACAAAGGTTAGACCGGTAAATGCTACGGCGGCGTACATAGCGCGGATACTGACGATTCGAAACAGCGCGATAGTATGCTTCTTCATAGTACCCATCGTCCGTGAAAGAATAGGCAAACCCGGTCAGGGGAGGTTCTTTGAATCTGTCTTTGATCGGGTCGTAAAAATCCTGGATGTCAATGACAACAGTTAGCGCACGCACATCAGCTTCCACCGCGTGCAAACAAGGTCGTGGTGGTCGGTCTTGGAGGGATGCTCATCAACATACCGGCCCCGTGACAACCTTGCGGGACTTCGTTGACCAGGTGCCGGTCAGTTCAGGATCTACCGCGGCCCTAGCGGTTAAGAAGAGAAAACTGAAAAGAAATAATGCCACAACCATGTTCGACGTCGTCATGACCGATCCCAGGTGTCACAGAAGAGATGGTCAAGGATTATATTGCAGGAAGGGGGGCAACCGCCTCGATTGCGTATGTAGGAATCTGAGCCACGCCCACAGGCGCGAAACAATGCCAAGACGCGCGGGTGATCAGCAATGCCTCAAAAGCCTCCGGGGAAATTGGAACCTGAACAGGGATATATGTTGGTTTCGGACTGCTGTTACTTCATGTCTCTCCGATAAAATTGCGATCCCCAAATTCCCTCGCTCACCGCGTTGCCGTGTTTCATCCGGGGATAGATTACGCCATGCGTCATTGAGTATATCTCTCATCTGGGATACAGCCCACATACCGGCAACCATGGCTGCTCTGCAGACGGCCAAGAAAGATCTACGGAGGAAGATACGCAAGATCCTCCTTGATGTGCCTAAGGAGTCAATCATAAGTCAATGTCAGGCCGTCTACACCTCTTGAAATCCATCGACAGGTGTCTTGAAAACTGACCGTTTCGCAGCCACAGTCGCCACGAATAGATTGCTCTCCCTCCCACAGTACCACGATGCAAAAAGGATAGGTGTCTATTTGTCAATGCCTACGGGCGAAATTTCGACAACAGGCATAGTCCAAGATGCCCTAAAGCATAGAAAGGAGGTTTTTATACCCTACATCCACAGTGTCGATGTGGCTCCGGAGCAGCCGAAGGTCTCCGTAATGGACATGCTTGCCTTAAATTCTATGGAAGAATTCGAGTCACTCGAGCCAGACAAATGGGGCATTCCATCACTCAGGGAAGAGTGTGTTGCCAGCAAGGAAAACTGTCTTGGCGGATATGGAGTCTCGCCCACACGGCCTCGGGATGCAACGGGGAACGATCCCGGTTTGGATTTGATAGTCATGCCAGGAATGGCATTCGACGGCAGTTTGAGAAGACTTGGACACGGCAAAGGGTACTATGACTACTTTCTGAAGAGATACTCGGAGGAAGTGGCAAGTAAAACTAGTACACGTCGAAAACCTTTCCTTGGTGAGGAACAGCCTGCCTGTGATACACTGGAGAAATCCCATCTGACTTGGTTCCCGTTATGATGTAGTTGCCCTCGCGCTCAAAGAGCAAATCCTTCCTCCTACAGAGGAGATACCCGTCGGTGACCACGACTGGCCAGTAGATGCCATCATCGTTGGCGACGGGCGGTTCATAACCTCCAAAAGCTCATAGCAATACTTGGAGTGCTCCTTCCCGAACTTTGGCCTATCTATTTTAGATGACGTGAAATCGCCCCTTCATCGCCGGAGATAGAGAATCGGTATCCCGTTCGAAAGATTCTATGAAGATCATTGTATCGCTTGGATCAGGGACACATTGTCCCCCTTGAGTAGTATCTGACCTGTACGCGGGCGTTTAGCACCAAACCAGCGAGGATGATTGTGATCGGCAATTACCTAGCTTCCTCCGCTTCTCCTCGTCGGTTTTTGTAGCCAGCCTAACCTCCACGGCGTCGTCAATGACGAGGTTCATGAACTCGTCGAATCCCTAGTTCACGTGTTCAGTGAGGGCTCCGCAGAAGAGCGCGCTGAAGCACATACCCTGATCTTTCCCTCGATCCGGATCGCCAGTTGCTCATACAGCCAGATGCACACCGTAGAACGTTGTTGTAGGAGCTTGAAGATGAAATGGATCGGCGCAAGCAGCGTTTTTCGAGCGGCTCCGCTGTTTCCTCCTTTGCTGGCCATGATGCGACGCGGGACGGAAAGGTTGGCGCGATTAGGACCAGGCTCAAGGTAGCTGGGAAAAGCACAGCCTCGAGAGGCGCGATGTGTGTGTTTGGCGAAGAGAGATGCTGCTCCCAAGTTGTCGCGCGGGCTCCGCAGACGCTAGGTGATGGCTCGTGGAGAACTGCCTTGGGCCGCTCGGGCTGCTTGTTGCGGCTCACCAACTTTTTCGGGCTGCTTGGGTTCGTCACTAACCGCATCACATCCCACCTTGCCTTGACCTCACCAGCTCTGCCAGCACCTTTATGGGCGCGGCACTCTGATCCTTACATATTCAACATTCCGTCATCACATTCATGTGTTTTATAGATAGCGGTCGAATTTTCCAGCCTGGCTGACGGCTCACCTTTTTTTCTTGTTCTCCTCGTCACTCGCCCATAAACAGTATTCTCTCGACGACCATGGCAACCGGAGGGGACGGCGCAGGACAGGCCTTTGGCCCCGTTCTGGCGGCTGTTGCTACGATGCAAGGAAATGCCTCACGAACCGAGAAGACACATGCTCATGAATTCCTTGAGAAGTTCCAGAAATCCGTAAGTCTCCACGGAGGCTCCCCACGCGCCGCCCCTTCGCCATTTTGTCTGACACGGCCGCTTGCAGGTTGAAGCTTGGACGACGACCCATGCGATTCTACAGTCGCCGCAAACCCCAGTTGAGGCGAAGCTTTTCGCGGCGACAACGTTGAAGGGAAAGGTGAGCAGGAAGCTTCTTTCAGTGCGGGGTCAGTACAGACGCTGACGGGATCATCTAGATCACATACGACCTCGACCAACTCCCCGCCGAATCCTTGCCCGCGTTGAGAGACTCGATTCTTAATCTGCTCACGGCTTACGCATCTGGCCCTAGGCCGATACAGACACAGCTATGCGTGTGCTTAGCCAGTCTAGCGATACAGATGACCACTTGGAAAGACGTCTTGAGTACAGTGGGCTCAGCGCTAGGAAGCAGCGCTGGCGACTGTGTGCTGGAGTTCCTGAAGATTCTTCCTGAGGAAGTTACGGAAGGACGCAAGATCAACCTGAGTGTATGTGCGGCCGATTCATCACCCCACCTGTCCAACATCCATCGTTGCGCGACCTGGCAACAACCTCATAATTCCGGCCAGAAACTGAGAATCTAATCCGTCATGATAACGCTTAGGAAGAGGAACTCTCAACAAGGACAAAGGAGCTATTGGAAGATAATGCGGAGCAAGTTCTGCATCATCTTACGCAGTATGCCCAGTCTTCTCGTACGTGCCGGGTTTCCTCGGATATCAATGCGCTGTACTGACTGAGCTTTCCAGCATCTGCAGCGACAAACCCGCGTCTAATTGACTGCATTACGTCGTGGATGCGAGAGATACCAGCGCAAAGGATCGTCGAGTCGCCGTTACTGGACGTTATTCTGAAGGCGCTGGACAACGACGCATCATTCGATTCCGCTGTTGACTGTGTGTGCACAATCTACAGGGATACGCGAGAAGTAGATGATTCTTTGCCAGTCATCCAGGCTTTGTATCCGCGGATAATAGCCCTCCGGCCGAAAATCGGCGAGGCCGCGGAAGCTGAAGATGTAGAGGCATTTAGAGGCATTACGAGACTTTTCGCAGAGGCAGGTGAGGCTTGGGTTGTCTTGATTGCGCGCCTTCCATCAGAGTTCCGCGATCTTGTTGAGGCTGTCCTGGAATGCTGTGCTCGGGACAAAGAGCGAGACGTCATCGGTCTCACCTTCATCTTTTGGTACGAGCTTAAGCAGTACATCACTTTGGAACGATATGCAGAGGCGCGGGCCAAGTTTGCAGACATATTCTCCAAATTGGTTGACGTTATGATCAAGCACCTGGAGTTCCCGACCCCTGAAGGCGACGAGTCGGATCCGTTTGCTGGTGATCGGGAACAGGAGGAGAAGTTCCGCCAATTTAGACACAATATGGGAGACGTTCTCAAAGACTGCTGTGCCGTGATTGGTGTGACTGAATGCTTGGGGAAAGCCTACCAGCTTATCCAGCAGTGGGTTTCCAAGTACGCATCACAAGCAACTAACAGTCACGTTCCACACTGGCAAGAACTGGAAGCTCCCCTTTTCAGCTTGAGAGCCATGGGACGCATGGTCGAGCCCGAAGAAAGTACAATCTTACCACAAGTAATACCCTTAATCGTGCAAATCCCGGACCAGGAGAAGGTGCGCTTCCAAGCGATCATGGCTCTAGGACGGTACACGGAATGGACGGCACAGCACCCCGAGACCCTCGAAGCACAGCTGAATTATGTCATCTCCGGTTTCCAACACCCCTCGCAGGAGGTCGTTCAAGCGGCTGCCTTGGCGTTCAAGTTTCTCGGGACCGATTGTCAGAAGCTGTTGGGAGGGCATATTGCGCAGCTTCACTCGTTCTATGAGTCTGTCATTGACAAGCTGAAGCCTTCGAGCCAAGAGGAAGTTACCGAAGGCGTCGCTGCTGTGGTCGCAGTGCAACCTATTGACAAGATTTATGAGACAATGAAGCTTTTCTGTGACCCTATCATGGCGAGAATCATGAACCTGGCAAACAATGCAAAGGATGAAGCAGGTCAACGAGCCGTGGCCGGTATGTTCGCGATATTGTGATTCAATGCGATCCATCGAGCTGAGACCTAACTCTCTGCAGATCACTTGCAGTTGATCACGATTTTCGTCCAGGTGGTGTCACCATATGTTGGGCCCCATGCAGAGAATCCCGCTGTCAAATACTGTGGAGAGATTATTCCTGTCCTGAGCACGATTGTGATGAACTTCACCAAGTCTACGCCGATCCTCGAACGCGTATGCCGTTGCTGGCGCTATATGATCATCTCCTACCGGACAGCGATGACTCCTCTTCTGCCCACCCTAGCGCAGAACCTGGCGACTGGCTTCCAGGTTTCGAGAGAAGGCTGTTTCCTGTGGACCACCGCCGCCATCGTTCGGGAGTTCTCAGAAGGCGCAGAGTTTGTGGATCGCCCGACTAGCGATGCTGTCTACCAGTTCTTTGAGCAACAGGCTGTTACTTTCATGCGAATTCTGAACGAGCTGCCACCAGAAAATCTGCCTGACGGTGGGTCCACGGCCCTGATGTTTATTTGCCAGAAATTTACTGATGATAGATGATGCAGTGATTGAGGACTTCTTCCGTCTCACTACGGACGCCGTGCGGTTCTTCCCTAAGAAGTGCATCACTTCCTCTCTCGCCGTGCCCATCTTTTCCGCAGCGCTTAGTGCCCTTACTCTGCAACAGATCGACCCGCTTATCGCCACGTTACATTACTACCGCGACCTGTTAAGCTTTGGTTTTGATAACCCGCCGGTATCGGAATTCCGCGATCCCGACGGTCAGCAATATACCAATCCTCCCGAAGTCCAAGCAGCTGTCAAGCAGCTGGTCAGCTCGCAAGGTCAAGCGCTTGTCGAGAGGGTTCTCACCGGGATGATGTTCTCCTTCCCCGAAGACTGTTTCCCCGACGCATCCGGTGTTCTCATGACACTGTTTGAATTGATGCCACAGGAAGCAGGAGCCTGGGTTCAGTCTACGCTTCAGCTGCTTCCGGCAGGGTCTCTCAAACCAGGCGAGGCTGAGAGACTGATGAAGGGTATTTCGGATAAGGTCCAGTCTGGTGAGACACGGAAGATTCGGGTACTGCTACAAGGTTCGTTTCCCCCGTTTCGATACGACGATTTCCGATCTTTTGCTTGTGTACTGACGCTGCGCCCAGATTTCACGAACTCCTACCGACGGCGAAACGTGGCGCCAAGAGAAGGTCTTGGTAGATTAGAGGCGACCCGATTCCGCTTTACCGGGTAGTCTCTTGGGGCTGAGGTTGGGGGATCACCGTCATGGACATCGTTGCCGATTACCTGTGTCATCGCAGACCTTTTTACGAGCTTTTCACGGGCCTTTGTAGGGATTCAGCACGTGTTGTCGGTCCGGGTGTCGGAAGCGCCTTGACCCGGTGGCGTTGGCCAAGTGATGGGACAAGGTAAGGAATCGAGGGAGAATTGAAGGATTATTAGGTATTTTTCTCCGGGCGTGTTGCCGTTTCCAGGCAGACTGCCTGTATAGCCGCAGAGCGTGGTTTCCCGGAACGGCCTGCGACCTGGGAGACGATAGATGCAACCACACAAGCGCGACGGCGCCGAGATCACGCCCCCTGTAACAACTAATTAGTCACGAAAGAATACAAAAGGACACGGAGACTTCGGACGTGGCAATTCTGGTGGACGCCGATCTCCTCTCTTCGCATGAGGGGCTGAAGGCGACATTGTGAATCCCCCGGAAGTCGGTGTTTGCGTTTCAGCCGTGCCATGGTGCGTGCCTGACGAGTAAGGGCCAAGTGAAAGGTTCGCAGACGAGGACTGCAAATCACATTAACCCCTTTTTTTTGAGTTACGTCGAGACTGGATCCATATCGGGAAGAGTACAGTCGCAACGCTGCGGGCCGTAGAAGGGATTCACCCACCACATCGATCTGTATGCAGAAGCGGAGTCGTCCGCTCTCAGGAACGCTGGAGAACGTGCTGGCGTCCCACAAGCTGATCTGTAGATGATGACGTGCTGTTGCGATGCCATCTCCGGAGTAGTCGAGAGTAGCTCTCAGGACTTCCGTCGTCACTTCGTACCCGTGGGCATGGCGCACCGGGTCCGCTGAGCCGGCCAAGTCAACAGGCATCAAGGCGCACTCCGTGCTGGAGCTGAAACGCGCGGCGCCGGCCTCGTACTTTTTGTCTCGCGACGTTGGCAGGAGTTCCCGACGGGATCCTTTGAGGCGACTACTGCGCTGGAAGTCAAGAAGATGAGATGGCTATGGCCGAGGCACCAGGATCGTACGTCCAGCGATACTATCGTTGTCATTTATCTTATGATCAGCACTTGAATTTCTGCCCCCCGTCAGAGATCAAGATCCTCTGGTTGTTCTTTTTGATACTTCTTTATTTTTCCTCTTGTGGCAGCCGGTGAACAGTTACTGCGCTATATATTTTCCCATTTTCATCTTTTTTTTTCCCTTCCTCCTTCGCTTCCTGCCAGGTGCTCTTCGGCAGGAAAGACGGCAACAGCCTCTGCGGAGCAAGGGAACTAGGAAAAGAGTTCTTCTGGTCATGGTACTACCCAGTAATGATGCCCCGTTTTCCAATCTGGAAAGATAACTATCGTCAGTCGCGCGGAAGCGTGTCGGAGAGAAATAAAGCCAAGAGAGATTTTTTTTTTTTCATGCTTTCTGATTTGATGGCTCGTCTGTGTGTACAGTACATCCATACGGTCATACACGCGGTACATATACAGACACGGTAAGCTGCAGACAAGGGTTTTATGCCAACACGGCTATCCCACACGTGCTGTTCGGCCAGAGAGTTTGGACAGGAAGACACGAATGAAACATCATCTCTTCTTCATCGATCGTTATTCTTGCACGCGGCAGCTTCTGGCGGCCGGTGACGTCGGAGGGCGCCAGGCGCCGAAAGCAGAGCGGCACGGCGGCCGTCGGCGATGGAGAGACGTGTGGCTTTGATTGACGTTGCTGCATGTAACCACCACTGTGGTCACAGACGAAGGCCGCCGTCACGGTGGGGCCTGGTGCTGCAAGTGTACTCCAGCTGCGTCGGTACCTAAGAGATATTGGGTGCAAGTACCATGACACATGGTACGAGAGATGAAGAGACTCTGTCGGGCTCTCCGGCAGGCTTTTAGGCCGTCAGAGGGTACTCCACGTATCTATATCCGCAGAAGTCAGGCCTCGTCGGACAGGGGGGGAGGTGGAGTCCATTTCATAACTTTTGTTTACACCGTCTTGAGCCCAATCAGAACTCCGTATGGAGTATAATAATACTTCGTCCTGCTGAGAAGAAGGATTTTTTTTTCTCTTCGATTTCCTTGAGCGGGGATAGGACGATTCCATGTCGACAAGCGGCCAGGAGAACCTTCGACGGCCGTGAGCCTAGAAAGATGAAGCGCTGCTCGCAGCCCAAGCCCTATGGCGATGCGAGGATCCGTACCCGCGGGAGCCGCTGATTTTCATGGCAGCCGACCTGACGTCGTGAGGCCGGTCGTGAGGCCGGTCGTGGCCTCTGCCTATCCTGGCATCGATCCTGCCTGATGTCTCACGCCTGGAGGAGGCTGTATCTGACCGACGCTCGTCCCCTGCTGTTCTGGGTCCACCCGGACTTCCCCCGCGAGATCCCTCTGTCCGGAGAGGAGGATGTGACTTCTACCACCGTTCCGACGGCGTTCGATGCGTCCGCAGGCCCACGGGTTCATGCGTGTTGACGGTGATGTAATCTCTGCGGTTTAGCAGCGTTAGCAGGGCTCCACCGGTCTTCAGGCCCCTCACGGCCTGTGCTCGTATCCGTCCGAGATGGGATGAAGTCCGCCAGTCCCCAGATGATAATCATAATAATCCGCTAACAGGATTCCTGGTCGAGAGGAGCATCTCATGGTCTCTGCCAGCCCCACCGTCCTGGCGCGGTCGTGCTGCTGGTGCGTGTTAGGGCTTGTCGTGAAGACTCGAGCATCACGGCCCCGGGCGCGCGGGCCAACCGCGTGGTGCGCTTCCCGAGATGCCTATCCACCACGCCCTGCTCGTGATGATCCTGCGATCCGGGGCCTGGCATCATTTTTTTTTCTTTTTTTCCTGTCTTTTTTTTTTCCTGTCTTTTTTTTTTCCTGTGCATGTTTCGTCGGGTCAACTGACTCGCCTTGCCTCCCTTTAAGACTCGTCTGCGGCCCGCATCCCACGGCACCACGGACCTCGCGGCATCTCCAGCTTCACAGTCGATGCTTCTACGTATGGGATCCCAAGCGCTTCCAAAGGCCCCGACGACAATCGCGACGCTCCCCTCTGGCGCCAACGGACGATCTGATGGGCTCTCCAGACAGCACTAGAATCCGCACGGCTCACCTCCAGGGCATCGGTTGAGACCTCGCGGGTCCGGTCCCCAGGATGACCCTCTCCGTCGCCGCAATGGCAGACATGGACGTGTCGACGGCGCACGCTGAACAGGGCACGAGTGCCGACACCGAGACGGCCGCCAAGAAGCGCAAGAGAACCCGCAAGGCCAACTCCGGCAAGAGGTTCGAGTGCAAGCACGAGGGCTGTGGCAAGAGCTACTCGAGGGCGGAGCATCTGTACCGCCATCAACTCAACCGTACGCCGTCGACCGCATCTCGCACCCGACAGATTGCTAATCTCGCTCTGACCCAGACACCCCCAAGCAAATCTACCGATGCGACTTCCCGGACTGCTATCGCACCTTTGTGCGGCAGGATCTCTGCGTCCGCCATCGCGAGCGGCACACGACGCATGGCTCCCAGCTCCAGAAGCGCGACAGCTTTGCCGCGCAGGCGGCCAGCCATCTGAAGGCCGCGCCGGTTCCTCCTCCTCCTCCCCCGCGGGATGATGGGATGACCGGCAACAGCACCGCGGCCCTCGTCGCACCGCCCGCGGTCCTGGTCTCGTCCGCATCGTCGGCCGCCCGTCCTCCGCTGATGTTGCCGTCTCCCGCGGGCAGCGCCAACTCGATGGGCAGTGGCGTGAATCACCACCAGACGAGCCATACCGGTCTCCATGCGACTGCCGGGTCGTCCTCCTCCATGTCGGTGGACACGTATTGTCAGCCCCTGACCCCTCAGACGGGATACGGCAGTTCGGATTCCCACATCAGACGGTCCGACAGCGCGAGCAGCTACACGTTGAGCCCTCCGAAGCCGCAGGCTGCCGCGGTGTATGGCTCGTCCTCCTCCTCCTCCTCCTCCTCCTCCTCCCATCCCCAGACGAGCTACGGGCAGATGGCTACCCAAACTTATCATCAGAATGCCCCGTTCAGCCCCAGTCAGCTTGGTCGGAACCCGCCCTCCGGGCAGCCTGTGATGGGACCAGAGCAGATGTCTACGTCCGGGACGGGCGGCACGGGTGCCGCATATCCAGCGTCGACAGCGCTGGCCGGCCCCAGCTCGATGAATACGACCGCATATGCCTCCCACCAGAGTCTGCAGCTGTCGTCGGCGCTGCCACCCCCTGGATGCTCAAACCCGACCCTGCCATATGCGAACGGCGGCATCACCGGGCTGGATTCATCCTCGGGCGTCGTGGCCCCGGGTTCCGCCGTTGGGGATTCGGGATTCGATTCCATGGCTCCTTACGCCTACCCGGTCTTTGGCGGAGAGACCTACCATCGATCCCCCTTTGCCATGGCCGATGATTTTACGGCGTGGCTCTTCAACGAACCACTCCTCAACAACTCGTCTCCGGTCGCATACTCTCCGACATCGGGCGTGATGCGAGGCTATTCAGACCCCTCCCAGCTGTATTATACCGGCGATGCCGCGTACGGCGGCAGCTATCTCACCAATGTCGTGCCGCAACATCCGATGAGCGTAACCAGCATCCTCGATCCCGGGCCGCCGCAGGCGATCATGTCGGAGGAGAAACGGCAGGAGCTGCTGCATCTGATCACCGGACGCTTCAACGAACCGTCTCACTCCGCGATCAGCAAGCGCAAGGACGCCCTGCTGGACGGCGACATCGACGCGGATGACCACGTGCTCAGTCTGCGCATGATGCAGACCTACATCGGTGCCTACTGGTACCACTTCCACCCTCAGCTGCCGATCCTGCACAAGCCGACCTTTGCGGCGGATAAGACTCCGAACCTCCTCCTGCTCGCCATCATGGCGATCGGTGCGTCGAATCTCGACAGGATACACGGACAGGAAGTCACCGAGAAGGCGGCGGATCTTGCCGATCTGGTGGCGTGGCACCTGCGCTGGGAGATCTTCATGGATGCGGACTTCCGGCCGCCCGCGAGGCTGTGGGTGTTCCAGGCGTTGCTGCTCCTGGAGATCTACGAGAAGATGTACTCGACCCGAGCGCTGCACGAGCGGGCCCACATCCACCACGACACCACTCTGACTCTGATGCGGCGCGGGAGCTCGTTGATCGGGAGGTGCGCATTCGACACCCCGTCGAGCGCCAGGGAATCCGGCATCGACGAGTCGTGGGCGCACTGGATCAAAACGGAGGCGACGAGGCGGGTCGCATTCGCTGCCTTTGTCCTCGACTCGACCCATGCGACGATGTTCGGGCATTCCGCGAAGATGGTCGCCCATGAGCTGCGGCTCCCGCTGCCCTGTGATGAGGCGTTGTGGTCGGCCACGAGCGCGGCGGAGGTGGCCCGGGTGCAGGCCAGCCTCCATGCCAACGGCATCAGGCCGACGATGTTCCTCGACGGGCTCAAGAAGACCCTCAACGGCCAGAAGGTGCGGACCAACGCCTTCGGACGGACGATCATCATGGCCGGTCTGCTCAGCGTGAGCTGGCACATGAACCAGCGGGACCTGCAGGTGAGCTCGCTGGGCGTCGCGCAGGCGCTTGGAGGCCGGGACAGGTGGCGCTCGGCGCTTCTCCGGGCGTTCGACAACTGGAAGCGGGATTTCGACGAGACGCTGGCCGAGTCCAGCCTGGCGAGTTACTCCAACCCGTACCGGCAGCAGTATCCCGTGGACGACGATATCATCTCCGAGTCCCGCACGGTGCTCCATCATCTGGCGCACATGGCTTCCCACGTCGACATCATGGACTGCCAGATCTTCGCCGGCGCGGGCCGGCTCCTGGGCCGGTCCATCACGCCCAAGGACTACAGCACCGCGCGGGAGAAGATGACGGAGCGCTGGGCGACCAAGGCCTCCGCGCGCGACGCGACCTTTTACGCGCTCAAGCTGCTCTCGCAGGTGCTGCTGGGCGACGACGGGAGTCCGGACCAGGGGGCGCAGGAATACTCCGCCCGCGACGACTTCCTTCTGAACCGTCCGTGGGTTCTGTATTTCGCCGCGCTGGTCGTCTGGTCGTACGGCTACGCGCTCGAGGGGCCGATCACCCCGTCTCCGCCGGTGCTCGCCACGCCGGCCGACCAGCGCCGCGACATGCGGGAGTTCCTGCGGCGAGTCGGCGGGGTGCGGGAGCCGAACGATCTCGAGACGATCACCGGCCGCAACCGGTGCTTGGGTCTGCTGATGACGCTGAGGGACAGCTTCGCCAAGACGCGGTGGGAGCTGCTGCAGGAGGCGGCGAATCTGCTGGACAGCTGCATCCAGAAGCTGAAGACGCCGGTTGTGGGGAGGCCGGTTTAGCTTCCGCCTGCTTCGGAGCGAGGGACGGTTCTGTGAGATTCTCCAGCTGGGACACTGGCGGTGGGAGTTGAGCTACGGTCAGAGGTTACTCCGGCACCTTCGCTGCTGCTACTACTGGAGTTTGGGCGCACTGGACGGATGATCTCACTTTTGCTACTGTATTTAGGGACGGACAGGATTTTCTGTGGGTATACTGGGTATATAACATGGGATCTTGACGGGATATGGTGTATGGAGGGAACACGGTGGCGGGATGGACCTTGTCGGGTTAGTGATTGCGGATACCGCATTGCTCCTGGCTCTTGACATGTCAACCGCTCTTCTGATCTGGATGACGGGTTCGATGACCGTTGTCCCCCCCCCCCCCCCCCCCAACCTCTTCTCCTCTTTCTGATGTGTTATGTCTGGCGTCTGTTGGATACGTGCATATATTGTCTATGATAGCGTCATGTATTGATATCCCGTTGCGATCGAAAACGTGATTCTTTTTCTTTGCTGCTTGACCATGTGTCTACATTCAAACATCAAGGCTGAGGACGTCCGGATCCAAATCCTGCATCTGCATCCGGGAGCTGGTATCAGTAGATCTACACGACACCGACCCCAAACACCGGGTATACATGAGAATGACATTATTGTGATTACTACCTATGCAGTCGAAGGGTGCGGTAATGCTCAGGGGCAGCTTCTGTATTTCTTTCCCCTGTTCTGCGCACACGATGATCGCATGTCGATCGATGTCTGGATCTATATCTGGAGTGGAGAGAGGTGGAGCGGTTACCACAACAACGGGGGGCCCGCCAGCCCGACCGGGCAAGGCCGGGCGCGCAACACCTCCTCCTGCAAACATCGCCTGGCTCTGCTTTCTGCTCTCAGACCGCATACTGTCTCCTTTTTCTTGCACGTCTCGTCGTCGTCTCTCCGTAACCGGTGTTTTTCTGGGACGATCGTTGGATCTGATCTGATCTGATCTGATCTGCCGGCCCATCATGGTACGTTCTGTCTCCCGTCTCCTTGCCCTCCGCACCCTGCAGCCCCCCGTTGGCGGATCGAGCCGTGGTTGGGCTGAGCGGCGAGAGCGAGAGCACCGCAGGACGAGCTGAGGTCCTCGCTTGCCTTGCCTTTTCCTCGTCTGCTGCTCGATCTGCTCTCCCTGCCTTTTCTCTTCCCCTAGCAGCAGCGAGACGCACGTTTTCTGTGTGATCCTCGAGTCTTGGGTTTATTCCCTGCTGTGATCCGCATCAAACACCTCCTACCTACCCAGGTCTACGCTGCAAAGATGGCCAGCTCACAACCCCGCGACCAACAACAGAGCGCCACCAACTACAAGGAGGCCTTCTCCCTCTTCGACAAGCGCGGCACCGGCCGCGTCGCCCTCGAGTGTCTCGGCGACCTGCTGCGCGCCTGCGGCCAGAACCCCACCCTCGCAGAGATCAAGGAGCTGGAGAAGCAGGTGGGCGGTGACTGTACGTTCTTGTCCTTCCTTCCTTCCTTGCTTCCTACATTATTTGGTTTTGGGGATGAGATGGGTTTCTGGACAAGGTGGATGGACAGCCGTGTGCTGACGCGTTGCGGACCAGTCGACTTCGAGGCCTTCCAGAAGGTGCTCAACCGCCCCGGCGGCTTCCGCGAGCCCGGCGAGCCCGAGGAGTACTGCCGCGGGTTCCAGGTCTTCGACAAGGACCTGACGGGCTTCATCGGCGTGGGGCAGCTGCGGTATAGTATGTTCCCTGGCAGGACGTTCACAGTGATGGAGGAGACAGATGGAGGGATGGCGGCCTTGGATGGATGCTAACTGTGGCAGTCCTCACCAACCTGGGCGAGAAGATGACCGACGAGGAGGTCGACGAGCTGCTCAAGGTCGTCGACACGAGCTCCGGCGAGGTCAACTACACTGGTATGTCTTCTCTCTCTACTGGACCATACGAGAGCGGCTACTGACAACGCTGGTGACAGAACTCGTCCGCACCATCCTCGCCAACTGAATGACCTAGATACCCGCTTACGATACACATGCTTTCCGTCTGTTTTCGGTCTTTTACCTGGTCTCTAAACCTTGCCGTTCCATTAAGCACACCCGACGTGGATGACCATGCAGGTTCTTGATACCGCATTCGCATTCCTTTGGTGTCGAGTTTGGCGTCAACCGGACGGAGGATGATGGATGTTTGCATGATTTCGTCGTTACATAGGTTTATGCAATAAATAGGTTGTAGATTTCGTCTCGAGGTCACCTTCTCCCGTAGGATCTTGTACGTGTCTGAGCCGACACGGGGTGTATCGAGGCCGGCGCCTTGGAGACGTCTGGCCCTCTTCGTCCGTTGGATCATCGCATCCCGTATTCCAAGCCGCTGGCCAGGACCGGTGTATACCTCTCGACGGTTGTCGTCGAGCATCCCTTCCTTTCCCGACCTTCCCCGGGCCGTGCTCTGCCTGTCTGCTCGAACGTAGACCCATCACATCTACCTCCAACACAACAATCCCAATCACGAGTGACGAGAAGTCACGACTTCACCCACCCCCTCCACTCCCGATCCAGCCCCGCCGCGCGCGCCTCGTCCCCCATCTCCTCCGTCCGCACCACCGCCCCCGGCAGGATATACGCCACGCGGGCCTCCCCGTCCTCCCTTTTCCCTTGTTCCCTTTCCTCGTCGACTACCCCGCCTCCGGCGGAGCCGTCACCCCTGTCGGGGTGCACCGGAACCGGGAAATGCAGCTCGTCCAGCAGGTACCCCATGACGACGCGGCACCGGCCGCACCGCAGTAAAAGCCGCTTCTCGAACCCGTCCTCGCGGCGGACGATGGTTGTCTTGCGGTCCGGGATGGTCGTGGAGAGGAGGATCGTGTAGTGCTCTTGCCTCTTCCGTCTCCTCCGCTTCTCCATCATGGGTGGGGAGGGGCCGGCTGCGCCGTCAGGGCCTCCTTCGGGGTCCGGTTCGGATTCCGAGTCTGAGGACTCAGAGTAGGACGGTTTCTTAGGGGGCAAGGGCAGAATCAGGGCCCCGTCGGCCGCGGGCGCGCGCCGCCGCGGGAGACGGTGGATGTCCCGCGTCGAGGCGAGGAGGAGGTGGTTGCAGAAGCGGCAGTGGTAGGTGTGGATCGGGAGGCGGGGCTTTCGTTGTTTCTTTTCTTTTTCTTTCGGGTCGGGTTCTGGTTCTTCTTCTTGTGATGGGTCGAGGGGGGGGTGTTGTTCTGGGTTTGCGGCGGCGGAGGAGGAGGATTCTTCTCGTGCGGTGGTCGTGGCGGTGGGAGGAACGGAGGTGGATGTGGATGTGGATGGGGGAGGCTCTGCCATTGTGGCCTTTGGTTGATGCTTTTCTTTTGTGCGGGATTCTTTTTCTTTCTTTCTTTCTCGAGATTATATAGGTTTGCCCTGTCTTTCGGGTGTTTGTAGCTAGGTAGGTATTGACTGAGCAGGGTTGGAGCTGTTGGATGCAGTCGGTTTTTGTAGTAGAAGCTTTCGTTCGTCGAGGCCGAGGTCGCTCGTTGATCGGGTCCGGTTGGGTTGGGTGTCCCTGTGGTGAGGGAATGGATGCTCTCTTCTCTTCTTGTCCTTCCTGTCTTCGACAGGATTGTGCTGGATTGGAAGCTGGCGTAGCTTGCAGGTGTTTGCAAGCCCTACACCTAGGTGGGATTAAGCTACAATGGGGTTCTCTACCTACCAGGTAGCTAGGCTGGCTTGGTGCTAACCGCTACCGGTGGCTGCACCGGTGGCTGTGGCTGGCTTATCGATAACATCCGACTCTGGACAGTATGAGGGCAGACACAAACAGCAGCATATACTCTTTCTCAATCCTGGTACTGTCTAAGTGATAAAAAAAGAAGGATAGATCGGCGATTAATACTAATTGTTACCGAATCAGAGCGGCACGGTATCAACTGGGGGGGAGGGGGGAGGGAAGTGATCCAAGATATATTCCAGAACAAACAGCGCGAAATGAATCTTAAATGCCAAATTACAGAGACCAACAAGAAGAACGTAGAAAGTTAGATAGGCTATGCCAGCAGAGGATAGACTGCAGAAATAGATGAATTTTGCTAGCCAAGCAATCCTAGTTTTATAGACAGTAAATGTGATATCGTGATGTGCAATATCTAGAAACTTCACAGCAAAGAGGAGCAGGTTTATATACTTTTTTAAGTGGCAGATTGCGCGATAAAAAAAAAAGGTTTCACTGAGGCTCCCCGATCATTTCATGCTTTCTATACAAATCTAGGCTGGGCGGGGTTGGACTCTCAAAATGCCTTGCATTTCTCTCTCTCTCTTAGGCAATCCTGGTGGAACATCCCATGGAAGCTGCTTGTCAACCTTTTTAGCTAAAAGTTCTTAAGATCTCTAAGAGCCCTCCTGATTATGGGCAGAGATTGCCAAGTCCAATAAAGAGCAACTCTGAGGTGGATTCTGTGTATTGTACATTACAAGGGATGGCATACTGATTGTTGAATTAAGCGTGTATCAGCAGGTACAGCTATTATTCAAGACAAAGTTTCTGCTGAGTAAGAGATATGAAGATGCAGGTTGACTTTCTTTGATGGCTGCATTCATGTTCTATATCGGGTATATATTTGGTGTAGAAATGCATGAATGAAAAGCAATTGAGTAGTGGCCAGGAAGCAGTAGAATCATTGATTGCAGCTACTGAAAACATGTGGATTTGGTTAGAGCTAATAGATATCTGATAGCAGAAAAGGAGAAGAGAAGCGGATCAAAAGGAAATCGGTTACCCAATCCAGCCATCTATTATGTCACGGCCTGGCACCTAGGGTGCATTCTAAGAGCTAAACCGCTGCGCTAAGGGCAAAAAGACCAGGATTCTAGGACAGAGTCCTAGAATTGCACTCACTATATAAGGAGCACTGTGCCGTCACATATTATATATACAACACATACATGCACATGCACACAGGCACTACACCTCTTAGACAACATTAATGTAGAACTGGGCAGTCTTCTATGGATCATCCATCTACTGCTTCCTGCCTAGGTCTGCCACATGATCTATATACTCAGATCTGAGGTCTATACCTGCTCTATTAAAGGAATATACTGATTTCTTTGTTACTATTATTAGGCGGTTCTGGCAGCTGTGGCTGTACATCTCAAAGAGCTTAGTTTGGTTAGTGGACTGACCTTCTCAAGGGCTGTACTGTAAAGTAAATAGGATCTGTGATGGAGTAGTCCAGATACCCTGATTTTGGGCTTGACTTGCCATGCGGGATTTATGTAAGTATGCAGATGAAGGTCTTTGGCTGGGATGAGATTGCCAGCCTGAAAGATTCCATCAGAATTTTCTAACCTATGCCTTACTTGCTGCTTCATGACTACTCTGTATTGTAATGTACAAGTATGCACTGTATACACCAGGGAATAACTCCCACTGGTATATACTGTACAACAGTCATAGTAGAAGGCTTCCTCCTACCTCCGGTACATGAACAGGCGAACTTGAAGCAGTGACCTGCTATCTCTCCTGGGGGGGG